>Ga0116231_10014261_pt1 | contig 10758 bp, 7 predicted proteins | sample S1TSphgellanicum_2_FD_89695 | JGI IMG/M metagenome (GOLD analysis project Ga0116231, IMG submission 89695) | Host-associated microbial communities from peat moss isolated from Minnesota, USA - S1T2_Fd - Sphagnum magellanicum MG | ecosystem: Host-associated > Plants > Peat moss > Unclassified... | reverse complement strand
ATCGCGGGCTTGCGGCCGGGCGCCGCGCTGCGGGGAAGATTATCTCTCGCGCATCAGCGGACCTTTGCTGGATCGCATTGATCTGACGGTGCATGTGCAGCCGGTATCGGCCGCGGAATTGTCGCGCGCGCCGCCGGGGGAGCCGAGCCGCGCGGTGGCGGAACGGGTGGTCGCGGCGCGGGCGGCGCAGCGGGTGCGTGGGGGGGAGACGGGGCCGTTCACGAATGCGGAGGCGGATGGGAGCAAGGTTTTGCTGAGCGAGGAGGCGCGGGTGCTGGCCGAGCAGGCGATGACGCGGCTGGGTTTGTCGCCGCGGGGGTATACGCGGGTGTTGCGTGTGGCGCGGACGATTGCGGATCTGGGTCGGTCGGTTTCCGTGCGGAAGCAGGACATTGCGGAGGCTTTGGCGTTCCGGCAGCGGATTCCGGGGCGGGATGTGGTTTTGGGGGCGTCGGGGACTGGGGGGAGTTCGCCGAATTCTTTCAGGATGCGAAATTAGGATGAGGATTTTTTGCGCTTGCCGGGGTGAGGCGGATGAAAGGGAAGTCGAACCACGAAGGCACGGAGGACATGAAGTATGCACGAAGAAATGGGCGAGGAACTGGAGAGAGTAGCCAGCAATGTTGTCGATTCAGGTTTGAAGGTGCATCGGTTTCTTGGGCCAGGGCTGCTCGAATCTGCCTATGAACATTGTCTTTCGCGCGAGTTGCAGGTGCGTGGGTTTTCGATTGGCCGGCAGGTTTGGCTGCCGATAACCTATGCAGGGGAGAAGCTTGAGGCAGCTTATAAGCTCGATCTCATCGTCGAGAATGCTATTATCGTGGAAGTGAAGGCAGTGGAGTCTCTTACCGCCGTCCATTCCGCGCAGCTTCTCACCTATCTGAGGTTGGCCGGCTGCCGAATCGGCTTTCTCATGAACTTCCATGTTCTGCTTTTCAAGCACGGTCTGAAGCGAGTTGTGCTTTGAAGGATGCCAACGCGTAAGACCTAGTCATATTCCTTTGTGAAGCCTTCGTGCCCTTTGTGCCTTCGTGGTTTCCCTTTTTCATTCCAGAGCAAACGTAGGGTGGGGTGCTCTTCCGCACCCCACCCCTTTCATACGGTTTCATCCCTCCGGTCTTTCGCCGAACTCCCCAATAACCTCCTCTGCGCCCCCCCAATCAGTCGGATAATCCCCACGGGCAACCGCGCGCCGAAACGATGAAAACGGCCAATCGCAAGCATTGCTGACAAGCCCATGTTTGACCGGGTTGAAATGGACATAGTCCACATGGCGCGCGAAATCCGCCTCATGACGGACCGTGTGTTCCCAAAACCGCCGCTGCCAAATCCCACGCTCGCCTTTGGCAATCCTGGAGGCAGAGCGGCTCTCACCCTTCGCAAGTCTGGCAGAGAAACCGCGCTTGATGAGGGTCCATCTCGTCGAAAAATCGGAGTCGCCCGCCGGCAACGTCCAGACCGCATGCAGATGTTCAGGCAACACAATCCACGCGTCGATGCTGAATGGATACAGCGCGCGAGCGCGTGAAACAGAAGCCCGTAAAGCGGCGACTTCCCTCACCAAAAGGTCGCTGCGCCGATCGGCTAAGGCGAGGGTGAAGAAATACGTTCCACCTTCAACGCGATTTCGCCGGTAATCTGGCATTTATCTACCATTGCAATTTACCGTCGCTGTTATGACCGCGGAGGGGTGGGGTGCGGAAGAGCACCCCACCCTACAGCCTGGATCATTTCAGACTTCTCGTAGCGCAACAGTCCCGTTTGAATTAGCAAAGCCTTCCGTAACGAGGAACTAGGTTGGACACACGCATCCCGCCCGGCCTGACAAAACGCAATCCTCGTAGGCCGCGTGGGCGCGCAATTGCTGCACCAAGTAAAGCGACGCGACCACCAGGGCGAGGGTTACGGCCAGGGCGGCGAGGCTGGTGGATTGGCGGTTGGCGGCCTGCTCGTCGGGCTCGGCAAAGGAGCGGAAGGTTGGAGACATCGGCACCTTACTCTCGGGTTTGGAACCGAGGGTAACGCGGGCGGCGGCCGGCGTCCGCAAAAATCTGCTGGGGCGGGGGATAGCGTGCTCATTTGGAAATATCGCGCGGCGTGGAGGTGGTGGGTTGCGGAACAACCCACCCTACGGGTGGCCGCTCAGGAAAGCCTCGACGGCGGCGGCGAAGGCTGCCGGCTGGTCGGCGTGGAGCCAGTGGCCGGCGGCGGAGAGGGTTTCGATGCGGGAAGCGGGGAAGAGGGCTTCAATGGCCGGGCGGGCGGAGTCCTTGACATAGCCTGAGGTCTCGCCGCGGATGAACAGGGTGGGGCCGGTGAAGCTGGCGCCGGGCGGAAGGGTGGGGAAGCCCTCGATCAGGCGCATATCGGCGGCGATGTCCTGAAGGCCGATGCGCCAGGCGGGGGCTTCGCCCAAAGTAAGGTTTTGCAGGAGAAAGGCGCGCACGGAAGGATCGGCGATGGTCTCGGCTAGGTGGTGATCCGCCTCGCTGCGCTGCAGGCCTGGTGTCAGCGGCAGGGATAGCAGGGCGGCGGCAGCGGCAGCGTTGGAGTGGCGGTAGGCGACGGGCGCGATGTCGGCGATGATCAGGCGGTCGATTGCATCAGGGCGGGTGAGGGCGGCGACCATGGCGACTTTGCCGCCCATCGAATGGCCGAGCACCGAAGCGCGCGTTATGCCACGCTGGGCGAGGGTTTCGAGAACGTCGGCCGCCATCGCCTCGTAGCTCATGCCGGGGGCGTGCGGACTGGCGCCGTGGTTGCGCAGGTCGAGGCAGATCACGCGGTGCCGTTCCGCGAGGCGGCGGGCGAGGGTGCCGAAATTTTGCCCGCGGCCGAACAGACCGTGCAGCAACACCACCGGCGCGCCGGCACCTCTTTCGGCGGCATTGAGGATCATGCGCCACGCCCTACTGCACGGTCAGAACGATCTTGCCGATATGCGTGCTGCTCTCCATCAGGCGGTGCGCGTCGGCCACCTGCTCCAGCGGAAACACGCCATGAATCACGGGCGCGCAGAGGCCCGCATCCAGTTTGGGCCACACATGGTCCAGCAGGCCCTGCGCCACCGCGCCTTTCTCGGCCCGCGTACGGGCGCGCATGGTGGAGCCGGTGATGGTGATGCGCTTCATCATCACGCGGCGAATGTCGAGGTTAGGGTCGGTGTTGCCGCCCTGCACGGCAATCACGATCAGCCGCCCGTCCTTCGCCAACACATTGACGTTGCGGGAGAGATAGGAGCCGGCAACCATGTCCAGCACCACATCCACGCCGCGGCCGCCGGTGATCTCCTTGCAGCGGGCGACAAAATCTTCGGTGCGGTAGTCGATCGCCGCTTCCGCGCCGAGGTCGCGGCAGGCCTGGCATTTTGCGGGCGAGCCGGCGGTGGCGATGACGCGGGCGCCGAAAGCGCGGGCAAGCTGGATGGCGGTGGTGCCGATGCCGCTGCTGCCGCCATGGATCAACACGGTTTCGCCGGCAGCGAGGCGGCCAGGGCCAAACAGATTGGCCCAGACGGTGAAGAAGGTTTCAGGCACCGCGCCCGCCTTGACTGCGGTGTAGCCGGAGGGCCATGGCAGGCATTGCACGTCCGGCGCCAGGCAGTATTCCGCGTAGCCGCCGCCATTCACCAGCGCGCAAACGCGGTCACCCGGATGCAGGCTGTTGACACCCGCGCCAAGGGCAAGCACTTCGCCCGCCACTTCGAGGCCCAACACTGGGCTTGCATCCTCTGGCGGCGGATACAGGCCCTTGCGCTGCTGCACATCCGGCCGGTTCACGCCGGCTGCCTCCACGCGGATCAGCACCTCGCCTTCACCCGGCTGCGGAATCGGGGCGGTTACGATGCGCATCTGCTCGGGGCCGCCGGGGGCCGCGATGTCGACCTGTCTCATACTGTCCGGCAGCGTCATGCTTGCGGCTCCAACTGGTTGCGGCACTGTGCCAGCATCAGGAGCCGACTTGAAGCGGCTCCGGCGGCTGGGCTGGCGGCATTTCGATGGGCAGCGGCGGGTCGCCGATCGGGTTGGGCAGGTCAGGGCCCGGGGGTTCCGGCGCCGGCGGCGGGGAGGTTGGTATCTGCATAACGAGTGGAACACAGCCCGGAAGCCGGGGTTGCGCGCCCAGCGTGTTTGAACCCGCGCCAGGGAACAAGAGTTTTTTGCTTCTTTTCTTTTAAAAAAGAAGAATCTTCTTTTTCTGAAGAAAAAGAAGCAAAAAGACTTTATTCTTTGTGCTGATCCGGCATCCGGGTTCCACGCCTTGCTGGCGTGTATCTGCCGGCGGGGTCTGGTATGAGGGGCCGGATGCCGCCCCTTTCTTCCGCCGCAAAGACACAGGCTGCCGTTAGCCGGCACCGGCGGGGCCTTGGCGAGTTTGCCATGCATGTTCCGCAACGGTTGCGGGCGCTGGTGCGCGCCGATGAAGTATGGCTGGTGATCCTGGCCGCAATGCTGGGGGCAGTGGCTGGGCTGTTTGTGGTTGCGATGAACCAAGCGAGCCTATTCGCGCATGTGGTGCTTTATGGCCTGAACCCGGAGACGCGGCTCTCCGCGCAGGTCTCCCTCCAGCCGTCGCGGGCGCTGCTGGTGCCGTCGCTGGGCGGCCTCGCGATGGGGGGGCTCACGCTCGCGCTGTTGCGCTGGATGCCGCGGCGCGCGGTCGATCCGATCGAGGCGAACGCGCTGTATGGCGGCAAGATGTCGATGCGCGACAGTTTTGCCGTGGTGGCGCAGACGCTGCTTTCCAACGGGGTGGGCGCCTCGGTGGGGCTGGAGGCGGGATATACGCAGATTGGCGCGGCTGTCGGCTCGCGGGTGGGGCGGCTGTTCCGCGTGCGGCGCGCCGATTTGCGGTTGCTGGTGGGCTGCGGGGCGGCGGGGGCCATCGCGGCCGCCTTCAATGCGCCGCTGGCCGGCGCCTTCTATGCGTTCGAACTGGTGATGGGCACCTATTCGCTGGCCACGCTGGCGCCGGTGATGGCGGCCGCGATCACCGCCGTGATGGTGCAGCGCTACATCATGGGCGACGAGCCTGGCTACGACATACCGATGGCGGCGCGTGTCGCGACCACGGACTTCCTGCCGGTGTTGGCACTCGGCGTGCTGTGCGCGCTGGGGGGCATCGCCATCATGCGCGGGGTTACCATCACCGAGCAGCTTTTCACCCGCAGCCGCGTGCCTACCTGGCTGCGGCCGGCGATCGGCGGCCTTGCCTTGGGATGTCTGGCGCTGATCACGCCGGCGGTGCTTGGCGCGGGGCATGGCGCGCTGCGGGCCTCCCTGGTCTCCGACCTTTCGTTGCGCACGGTGCTTATGCTGCTGGTTCTGAAGGCGGCGGCTTCGGCGATTTCGCTGGGCTCGGGCTTCCGCGGCGGGCTGTTCTTTGCCTCGCTGTTCCTGGGCGCCATGCTCGGCAAGGCGTTTGCCGCCTTCATGCTGATGGCCTGGCCGGTGCCGGTGTTCACCGCCCCGGCCTACGGGCTGATCGGGATGAGCGCCATGGCGGTGGCGATCGTGGGCGGGCCATTGACCATGGCGTTCCTGGCGCTGGAAAGCACGGGAAGCCTGCCGCTGACCATGGTTGTTGTGGCGGCCTCGGTGGTTTCATCGGTGACGGTGCGCCGCACATTTGGCTATTCCTTCGCCACCTGGCGTTTCCATTTGCGGGGCGAATCGATCCGCAGCGCCATCGATATCGGCTGGATGCGTAACCTCACGGTGGGCCGGATGATGCGCAAGGATGTGCGCACGATCCCGGCCAGCACCACGCTTTCTGTATTCCGGCGCGATTTTCCGCTGGGTTCGCGCAACCGGGTGATCGCGGTGGACGATGCGGGCCGCTATGCCGGGATCATTTCGGTGGCCGATGCCCATGCGGCGGCCGACGAGGCGACCCATGTTTCTGAGCTTCTGCACCACGTCACCACCACGTTGCGGCCCGAGATGAGCGTGAAGGAGGCGGCGCATCTGTTCGAAGCCGAGGAAGCGGATGCGCTGGCGGTGGTGGATAGCGCTGAAGGGCTGCGGGTGATGGGCATGCTGACCGAGCAATATGCTTTGCGCCGCTACAGCGAGGAGCTTGAAAAGCGGCGGCGCGATTTGAGCGGGGAGTAGCTATAGTGGCATATGCCAGTCCGGCAGGTGGATCAACGTGTCGCTTGTTGGCCCTGCATAGGTTATTCTTGTTCCCTGTTGCGTGATTTGCAGGTGGAAATCCGCGCGGGTGGGGCCGGCGGCGAAATCCAGCGTGTCGATCAGCGCGCCGCCGGCATTGAACAGGCTGAGGATGTCGTTGTGGAAAGAGAACGAGTGGGCCGCTAGTCCCTGCAGGTTGATCGTGTCGCCGGCGCCAAAGCCGGCAATCTTGCTGGTGACGAGACTTGGCGCATCCAGCGTCAATGTCGCAAAACCGCTGGCGTCGAAGACCAGCCTCGACATGCTGACTGCGCCATTCAAGGTAAGCCGTGCGCCGGCGCCGATGTCGAGCGTGCCTGTGCCGGAGAGTGATCCGTTCAATGTCCAGTGCGCGCCCGTGTCCTCGAAGACATTGGTGATACCTAGCACCGTCGTGCCGAGACCCGAGAGTGTACCGGAGGCGTGGCCGGACAGTTCGATCGTATCGCCGGCCTGGCTGTTGCCGGCGATGTCGCCTTCGAACACCGCGTTCGGCGCGATGTCCAAAGTGGCGGCATATTGGCCGAATTTTACCGCATCGGCGCGCACGCCATCCGCACCCATGCCGCCGGCGATGGTGCCGGCGCTCACCAATGTGCCGCCATTCAGATACACGCCGATGCCGCCGCCTGTGTCGCCCGCGCCGCCCTCGATGGTGCCGGAATTGATCAGCGTGGAATTCGTGCTGACCGAGCGGATGCCGTAACCTCCGTAGCCACTCGTGCCGCCGGTGATCAGGGCGTGGTTGAACACAGAACTGTTCTGCAGGATGTAAATTCCCGCGCCGCCGAGGCCGGTATCGGCGGGCGCGCCCGAATCCGCCAGGCCCGCGCCGCCGGCGACGGTGCCGAAATTGGTGAGCTCATCTGATCCCTGGAACTGGATGGCGTTGCCGCCGGTGCCGAACACGCCACCCAGGCCGCTCGCCCCGCCGGCGATGGTGCCGGTATTCGCAATGTGGCCGGTGGAGCCGAGAACGAGGCCGATGCCGCCAGCGCCGCCTATCCCCAAGGTTCCGGCGGTGCCGCCGGCGCCGCCTTGCAGCGCGCCGCTGTTGGCCATGATCGCGTCGCCACGGACCAGCACTGCGGTGCCGCCCTCGCCGCCTGGCGATGCATCGCCCTGGCCGGCCTGGCCCGCACCGCCTTCAATGCGTGCGGCATTGTTGACGATCGCGGCGGCCTCGAAGACCGCGCCGAACCCGCTGCCGATGCCGCCTTCTATCGTGCCAGTATTGCGCAGGAAGCCAGATTCACTGAAAAGGACGGCATCCGCGCGCGGCATGCCGGCGGTGATCAGGCCGCTATTCAGCAGTGTGCCGCCGCCGGATAAAACGACACCGGCGCCACCTTCGCCGGGATACTGGCTGCCGGCTCCTGAACCGCCGGCGATGGTGCCGGTATTCAAGATCACGCCGGCCGCCCCGAGATAGATGCCATTGCCGCCGGTAGAGGGATAATTGCCTTCCCCCGCCGCCCCGCCCTCGATACTGCCGGCATTGATCACGGTGCCGCCGGCCACGAGATCCACGCCCGCACCGCCATTGCCGCCCGAATCGTAAGTGCCGGGGCCGCTGCCACCGGTGCCGCCGGTGATGGTGCCGCTATTGGTGAGGTAGGCCTGGCCCTTCAACCGAACGCCGGCGCCGCCATCCGCGCCGTAATAGGATGAGCTGCCACCGGTGCCGCCGGTGATAAAGCCTTGGTTTTTCACGGCACCGCCGCCGGCCAGGTAGATGCCGGCGCCACCCGCAGTGGCGGAATACTGCGCGCCGGCCCCGGTGCCGCCGAGAAGCGTGCCGAGATTGTCGATACTGGCGTTGCTGGTGCTGGCCGGCGCGCTGATGGCATCAAGGCCAGCTGTGGCCGGTGCGACGAGGCCCGTTGCCCCGATGGTGAGCCGATCGCCGTAATTTCCGGTGCCAAGCACAACGCCTATGGTCAGGGTTCCGGTTATTGTCTGGCTCACTGCTTCACCAATACGTCAATTTCCTATCTGTTACAGTTCCTTCAGTGGCAGGGTCAATCGGTCTCAGTCCTTTGCCTAGCGCTTGGGCGATGCGGGTTGGCGCCGTGTTCGGCCGCCTTGGCGTCATATTTGCTTTGCCGTTGGCTGCCCGCGCAGGAGGTTTTTCATGAAGCGTTTCCATCTCGGCTGGTTCACGCCTTTCGGCACCACGGCGTGGGACGATCCGCTTTCCGCCTCGGAAGAGCCTTGGGATGGACAGTTTTATGTGGAGATGGCGAAGTCGCTGGAGCGGGCGTGCTTCGATCTGATCATGCTGGAGGATTCGCTTAGTATTTCGGATGTGCATGGCGGCAGCATGGATGCGTATTTGCGGCATGGGCTGATGGCGCCAAAAAACGATCCGGCGCCGCTGGCCGCGTTGATCGGGGCGAGCACGAAGCATCTGGGAATCGTCTCCACGCTATCGACACTCGCCTATCCGCCTTTCATGCTGGCGCGGCTGGCCTCCACGCTCGATCATATCTCGCATGGCCGTTTCGGCTGGAACATCGTGACGAGTGCCACGGAAGCGACGGCGCATAATTTTGGCTTAAAACATCTGCCGCCGCGGCAGGAGCGGTATGACATGGCGGACGAATATGTGGCGTTGGTAAAACAGCTTTTTGAAAGCTGGGAGCCGGATGCGGTGGTGCGGGACCATGCGACTCATACCTATGCCGATGCGCGGCGTGTGCGGCCGGTGAATTTCGAGGGAAAGTATTTTTCCTGCGTGGGGCCGCTGAACACGGTGCGTTGCCCGCAGGGGCGGCCGGCGTTTTTGCAGGCGGGTGGGTCGCCGCGCGGCCGGCGGTTCGCGGCGACGCATGCCGATTGCATTGTGGCCTTTGCCGGCGGTCCGGCGGGGATGAAAGAGTACAGGAATGACGTGCGTGCGCGCGCGGCGGCGGCGGGGCGCGATCCGGACCAGATAAAGGTGTTGTTTCTGGTCGCACCCATCTTGGGGCCGACCATGGACGCGGCGCGGGAGCGGGAGGAGCGCGAGTATTCGACGGATTCGTTTGTGGAGGCGGCTTTGGCGTTGTTCGGGTCGCTGACGGACATTGATTTGTCGAAGTATGATTTGGACAGTGAATTGCCGCATTTGACGACGAACGGGGAGCAGGGGGCGCTGGACACGTTTGGGCAGTGGGGGAGTGGGAAGACCTTGCGTCAGCTGGCGAAAGAGAGCGGGACGTCTTCATCGGTGCGTCTGGTGGGCACGCCGGAGAGTGTGGCGGACGAGATGGGGGCCATTATGGAGGATGTGGGTGGCGACGGGTTCTTGATTATCACGCCGCTGATGCGGATAAGCCGGCGGTATTTGGGCGAGGTGACGGAGGGTTTGGTTCCGGCGTTGCAGCGCCGCGGGTTGGTGCGGGAGGCTTATACGAAATCGACATTGCGGGAGACGTTGCTGGAGTTTTGAAGCGTATGCTGGCGCGGGCGGAGGAATAAAAGTCTTTTGGTTCTTTTCTTCAGAAAAGAACTGCTTTCTTTTTTCTCGAGCTTGCCGCCTTCAGTCTGATAACCGACTTGTTGCGACGCGTTGCGTCTGGCTCCATGCCAACTCAGCCAGCAGCGGAAACGCCAGTGCCTTCTCGCGTGCGCCGGCCGACGCCGCGGTGCCGCGGATAACGCGGCCCTTGATGCCGTGCAGGATGGCTGCCAGGCGAAAGAAGTTGAAGGCCACATAGAAATCATAGCCGGGCATCGATGGGCGGCCAGTGCGCCGGCAGTAGCTTTCGACATACTCGGCCTCACCCGGGATATTCAATGCAGCAAGATCAGCGTTCGCGAGCCCGGCCACGATATTGGGCGGCATGCGATACATCATCGCGTGGTAGGCAAAATCGGCAAGCGGATTGCCCAAGGTTGACAGTTCCCAGTCGAGAACCGCGAGAACACGTGGCTCGGCCGGGTGGAAAATCAGGTTGTCGCAGCGGAAATCGCCATGCACCACGCTGGTTTCGTCGCCTTGCGGAATGTTGGCCGGCAGGAATTCGATCAGCCGGTCCATGTTCGCATCGCGGCCGGCATCGACATCCTCCAGATACTGCCTGGACCAGCGCGCGATCTGGCGGGCAAAATAGTTTCCGGGGCGGCCGTAATCGGCCAGGCCGATCGCCTGGTAATCGATAAGGTGGAGCTGGGCTATAGTGGCATTCATAGCATCGAAATAGGCCGGCCGCTCGTCGCGGCTTACATCGGGGAATGTCGCATCCCAGAAAACGCGGCCTTCCACCATCTCCATGATGTAGAACGATGTGCCGATCACCGTTTCGTCCAGGCAGAGCGCATGGACGCGGGCCACGGGAAAACCGGCAGACCCCAACGCCTGCAAAACCCTGGCTTCACGCTCCACCGCGTGCGCGCCCGGCAGCAGCGGCCCCGGCGGTTTGCGGCGCAAGACGTAAGTCGCCGACGGCGTCAGAAGCTTGTAGGTTGGGTTGGATTGGCCGCCCTTGAATTGCTCCACAAGCAGGGGACCGCGAAACCCATCCACGTGCCCTTCCATCCAGGCAGCAAGCGCCGCCTCGTTGAAACGGAAGCCGTCTCGAACAGGAGTTGTGCCGGCATT
>Ga0116231_10014260_pt1 | contig 10758 bp, 9 predicted proteins | sample S1TSphgellanicum_2_FD_89695 | JGI IMG/M metagenome (GOLD analysis project Ga0116231, IMG submission 89695) | Host-associated microbial communities from peat moss isolated from Minnesota, USA - S1T2_Fd - Sphagnum magellanicum MG | ecosystem: Host-associated > Plants > Peat moss > Unclassified... | reverse complement strand
TACCTACCTACCTACCTACCTACTCCACCACCCCCTCCCATCAGCCCTGAACAGACCAAAAGCTGCAAAGGAGTTTTGGAGGTTCCTCCTGGATGGATGGATGGATGGATGGAATGGATGGATGTACATTTTGGTTGGATTCTTGTTAGAGTGATCATTTTGAAGAAATCAGATCTGGAGCTCCAAATTTTATTTTTTTATGAGTGGATTTATTTTTACTAATTTTTGCTTTGCTTTAGATTCAGATTTTTTTTCATTTGATAATATTTCTGGTATATATTAAGGTGACATGAGTGAGCTCATTAATTAAGATAGCAACTTGCACCCACATTGTCTTTGTTGAGTTTATTTTGGTTCTGGATCATAGAATGTTGTTTGCTCTTGGCTATTTTGCCTAATTTTTGCTTGGCCTTTTTCTCGAATCCACTTTGCCAAATTGTTATTTGGATCTTTTGCCAAGTTAACTTTCGCTATTTGCCAACTCCACTTTGTCAAATTATGAAGTCCACATTGCCGAATTGTCAAGTCTATTTTGCCACTTCCCAACTCATCAATTGCTATTTGTTAGCTATTTGGCTATTTTGGCAAATTGTCAAGTTCATTTCACCCTTTGGATTGTGTTAGGAGTTTTCTATTTGTTACATGTTTACATCTTGATTATCATAAGCAAACTAGGTGAGTTAGCTTGTAACTAATTTCAATGTGAATATAGTTCAAAATATTTTTTATGAGATATAATCTCAAGTTATGTGATTTCAAATCCATTTTGGTAATTGAAATTCAGATCATAGTTCAAATGTTACTTATGGGTGACATTGATCCTAATAGTTCTATTGTTTGCTTTGGAAACATTACATTTCATAAGCAACATGTTTACATTTTGTGTAATTTTTTTTAAAAAAAAATTGTTTATTGAAATTTAATGGTCATTACTCTAGGACCCAATTGTTAAGTTTTCCATGGATTTCTACCATCCAAGTAGGCATGGCCCCTTGGTGTGCACTTTGGCAAGGTAAGGGCTCTAGATTACCTGAGCCCTCATATTCATCTTGAAGACCAACTTTGTGACACATGGTTAGGTTAAGGAGTCTTTTGGGAAGACAACATTCCTTGAGACCCCCCCTTCCTCCTTGATTCTACATGGCCCATGCTAACTGAAAGGGGTACCCATTTTCCCATTCCCACATGAGGTTCACTTTCTAGTCAAGCATTGCCATTTACATGTGATGTTCATGGAGTAAAGTCAAATAAATGGGAAATATATAACTTGTAAAGTTGGATAAATGTGAAATTGAATATGTTTTAATGGACATGCGATGTATTGGCTTAGGATTTGTCCATTGCTTGAAAGGAAATATCATATGGAAATTGTTTGCTTTGTCACTAGTGGTTTTTTGAAAAACAAAATTGCGATGTAGCCAAAATTGGTGATCATGCATATGAATATTTAGCCAATTTTATGGTGATCTAAGCAATATGAATTTACAAATATGAAACTAGCCCTTTCTTTATTGGATAATTTTTTTTCAAAATACAAAATAAAAAATGAACCGAGTTTTAAAGGTTTAAATTTGCCAAATGTTCACAAAAAAGGAAAATTAAAAGTCATCATATTTTTATATTTTATTTTCATTAAGTAGCTGAAATATAAAAAAATGATTAACCATTTGTCCTTGATATGTGGATTATAGCCAGATTTGGTTATATCTTATCATGAATGATTGCCACTTTTGCTACATCTTCATATGCACAATCGCCACTATGGCAACATCATAATTGTTTTTTTTAAAAAGCATTGTATAGAATGATCCTTCTATATTGTTTGTTGATACCTACTAGGACATAATTTGGAACCTTGGCAATTTCATTTCATTTTATTCTTCTTTTGAAATTTGGCAATGAGAAACCTCAAAATTTTGCATTTTTTTTTAAAGAATTCACTAGCTACTGAAAATTTTCCCAAAAAACCAAGATGTTTTCTATTTATGTGTTGTTCCCAAGACTAATTTATGGACATGTTAGATTGTGTAAAATGCCTTAGTATCTTTCAATGAACTTTGGGAACTTGGACAATGGATGAATGTAGTGAAGTTGAATTTTAAAATGAACTCTAGGAAGTGGGAGTATGGACAAATCTAGGGTTGGGATTGGTTGGCATTTGTCTTTTTCAACTTAGTCAACTAACTAGTTTTATTTTCTTCCATTGCCCAACATTTTCAAATTTCCTCAATTCTCAAGTTCCTTGGGTATTTCCATTGTCCAACATCATTGGATTCATCCATTTACATATTTCCAACTAGGTCCATTTTCATAGTAAACATCAGGCAATCCTTGCTTTGTAATCACTTTTGTTTAACTCATTAACCTTGTTTATGCTTCACTATCATCACAATTGTGAATGTGAAAGGATGGATAACAATGTTTGTCATAGAGTTCCTTCCAATTGTTGTAAACACTTGTGTTTTGCTTCTACTAACTTTTAGCCTTTGGCTTGATCTTTGGTGAAAGCACATTACTATGACATTTTATGGACATCACATTGAAAATCTCTTTCATACTTGTATAAAAGTTTGATATTTTAATATAAAAAGGGGGCTTATTCATGTAAAGCTCACACAATTATTTTTTAATGCAATAAACACATGAAAATCATGGATACTCAATAAGCAATGGTCTTTTGAATTTTGGCAATAGTATTTGTTATAACATGTAAAATTCACAAATATCAACTTTTATTTTATAACATATTGGTTCTATGTATTTGAAAGTTTGGCATGTTGCATGATTGATGTTTCAGAAATTGAAAATGCATTGAATGAGTTGAACATGATTTTAATTTATTATGAGATGGACTTTTCAAGGTCCCAAAAATTGGTATATGTTTTAAAGTTCTTTTAAGCATCAAATTTCATATTTTTAAAATTATGTCTTAGAAAATGGTTTTAAATGTCTTATTAAGTGTATCATTGATCCAATTATCATTTTTTTCACATTTGTTTCCATGGACGGCTTGAACTAAACCATGATCATGAATGGGAAGGGAGATAGGCTAAAATTGTGATAGTTGAATATGAACATTGTGTTGCAATTAAGTTTTGTGGGAGTGCCATAGAACGAGAAGGACATAGTTGGGAAAGAAATTAAAGAGAAATGTTGTTGGCATCTTTTTGTGGTGGTGTTGCATATTTATTGTTGGCTTACAAGAGTTCACATTTAATATTTACCCAAATTCATCAACATTTAAAAAATTGCCATGGATGTTTTTTTTGTTGGGATGGATGGTTTTGAAATCTTTTCTTATGAATGGAATTTTTCTTTTCTACCCTTTCTCCCTTTTGTAATGTTAGTACCAATTTCTTCTGCCAAAATCATTACAACTTATGAAAAAATGAAGGTGATGAAAGCAATTAGATGTTGTGAAAACATCGTAACAACATAAATAATGAAAAAAGAAATGTGAAATGTATGAAAATTTCAAAATAACGTTGTATTTGATGCCACACATTTTTTTAACAATCTTTTAGAGCATTTTCAAACTCAAATCTTTTGTATATGAATTATATATATATATATATTCAAATGTATTTCCTTCACCAAATAATGACCATGATTTGATTATTAAATGACCTAAAGTTGTCATTGTTTACTTATTTATTTATTTGGTTATTAATATAAAAACCATCAAATGCCAATGTTCACAAACCTACACTTATAAAAGTAAATTTCACTCTTAGACATAATTTGTTTGATAGAATTTATTTGATTAATAATTTTTCAAATCCTCTCATCCACTAATCATGAACCATATTGAACACATTGTCTTCCAATTACACATAACGATAGTTTTTGTAGTAGATTAAGTCAACAATCATTAACAATACCTTGTCGTTATTGGCCTTCAATCAAGTGGTTCTTGTCACATCTATTTTATTGCAATTTTTTAATGAACAAGAAAGGGGTAATGCAATGATTTTGTTTTGCACAATTTGATGATTAGTTGTTTGATCCTTTTGATTTTTACAAAATTCTCTTTTGATAGCAAAACAAACAAAGTAAAGTTGTGTGACAACTTCAAAGTCACCCATATAAAGCTCATTTCCTTGTAGAAATTAATACCATCACCTAACAAAAAGACAATTTTTATTTTGTTATATTGAAATCTTTTTTTAGATAATGAATTAAAGTAATATCAATATAGGGAAGAAGAAGACATTCAACTTTGGATGAAAACAAACATATGTTTCAACAAATCCCAATAATCGAAACCCACAATAAAAAGGTAGCATGCATACAACGTGTCATTAGGACTTTGTGATACATGGCAAAGGATAACATTAAATTATGAGATGCTTTCTGGAAAAGAGGCATGTTATGACCACCTTCTAACAAAAATTAGATATATTTCATCATCCTTTAATCTACCTAGGTCAATGAAGGACCTCAAATGTCACCTTTTTGAGGTTTTTAGAGTTTGCACTCCAACAAAATATGCATTTTCCAACAATAATAGGCCTTGATTCATGACATTGTTGAATCAAACTATATGGTTTCATTCATTTTAATGCATATAATATGTCACATAGAGAGAGAAAGAGAGAGTTCATGGTATATATTGAGTTTAACATTAATGTAAGATGTGACATGAGGCTTTTACTACCCACTACTACTAGGGACCAATAATTTTTAGGTTCCACATTACCCTCACACTAAGTTTCTAGGTGTTTTTTTTTAAGCATATGAAAAGACTTATGTGATTTTATTTTATGCCAAATATTTTCAAATAATTTTTTTCCCTTAAACTAATATAAAAGTAAACATTAAAAAAAATAAATTCACCAAGTTCAGGAAATTTGTGGCTAGAGTGAAAAGGAAACTTGAGGGCCATTTTTATTGTTTTTCCTACATTAAGGTATGGTTCAATTGGGTGGGAAAAGACCACCACTTATGAATCCATGACATGGATACTTTGGAAGAGCATTGGCTTGTGAAAAACACAAGGTCTTGGAAAATCCTTGTGCCATCCTTATTCTTCTTGTTTCGAAAACAACACAATGTTTCAAAATGAGAAAAAAAAAATCTTAGGAAATTTTTTGCAATAATTTTATTTTTTATTATTATTTTTTTTTGGTGGAACTTGCTTTAGTTTTTTAGATTTTGTGGGTGTGTGTGGAACAAACAAAAAAATCCATTGCACAAAGAAAGGAAAAGTAACATGCTAAAGCCAAGGGGAGCACAACCCCCTTAACAACTACAAAAAAATATTAAAAAATTGTTCATAGATGCTAATAAGCCTAGGAAATTGGTAATTCCATCTCACCCTTCAATGGTCCCTTAACACAAAATAAAAAGGCACCACTTCCTTTCAAACCCATCTAAGTTTTTTTTTTCAACTTTGAACACTCTATCAATTAGTTGTAGAGTTCTCATCCACTCAAATCTACGAAACCACAATTCCATCTAATATCATGTGACCTATGATTTGATTAATCCAATCTTGATTTTTAGAAAGTTTTTCATTTTAATCTTAGGAAATGGGGATTAGTTGGAAAGTAGTAGATTCATTGGTCTAGTGAACGGGAACTAGTGAATTGCACCCACATTTTGTAGTAGATGTCATGTACCATAAAAGAATATTAAGGTCAAATTCGCCTAAATCTAAAGGCCTTGAAAATCCACTTTCAAAACAAAACATTTAAAGTTTCCTCTGGATCCATTGGGTTTAACCCACCATTCATTTTCTTTGCACAACGATCAAACCAATTTACTTTGGTTTTGGTGTTTTGATCCTATATTTCACACCAAAGGTAATTCCACAACAAGGCTTTCCATGTATGTACTATTTTGATAAAACTAGCCCATATATAAAGTGTGGAACCTAAAACAATATTGAGTATCATTCTTCTACCCATAAGTGGTAACTAAAATTGTGCCCCAAAATTTCAACATCTTTTAGATTTTCTTCAAGATAAAAAATTTACATCATTTACATCTAAGTTTAGCCCAAACATAATGCCTAGCAATTTAGAATTTTTTTCATCAATTGCCCACTTTCACTAGCCATGCTTCTAGTCTAGTTGGGTTTTAAGTTAGGGTAAAGGCAAGTTGTGGTGACCCCTTATTGAACTTTTTTGTGTCTAGTATTATAGTATACATCTCCCAAAAATGGTGCATTTAATTTTCTATTTAACTTTTAGTTTTTGAGATTTAAGATTATAATTTTTACAATTACAAATATATTCCAATTCATCATGTTATAATATTTCTTTTTTTTTCTATTCTATTGTTCGGGTTATGTTCTACCATAATATGCAAAAAATTATGAAATTCCTTCTTAATGTTGACATGGGTTAGGCTTTAAAAGATTCACCTACATAAATAATACAATGTGACTACATAAAAGGGGTCACCATAGATTGATTTTACCCATTAATGATACCATACCAAACTGCCATGTTTTGTTTGCCAATTTATCTATAGTCTTGATATGAACAAAAAAATGTTGAAAAAATTAACCATTCCATCAATGTTATTTTCATAACATGCTAAGGTGAAGGAGCTATCATTAATGTACCAAATTAAAGAATGATCCCTTTCCCCACCATGTGAAAGAATACCCCTAATCTCACCATTTTTGCAACTTGCTTAATCATGATGTTACACATTTTTCCCATTAAAAAGAAGAAATAAGGGGCAAGAAGACACCCTTGATTCAATCCTATGAAATTGGGAATGATGGAGTCATTTTCCCATTGAGGAAGATGGTTGATTCCACATCATGAAAAAATAGACTCACCACATCAAAAAAATTCTAATGCCATCCCCAATTTTCTTATGGCAAGAAATAGGAAGTCCTAGGAGAGCTTCTCATAAGTTTTCACAAAGTCAATTTTGAGGAAGACCAGATCTTGTTTTGAACATCTAGCCCAATCCAATGTTTCATGAGTAAAAAATACAATATCAAGAATGTATCTCAAGGGGAGGAAGGCCATGTAATCATGACTTATCACTTCTTTGAAGATTGACTGAGCCATAGTTGGAATGCCTTTAAGAAAATTTTGTAAGTAATATTTAAAAGTGATATAGGCCTCTAATTCCCTAGTCACTCCTTGTTTCCAACTTTGAAGATTAAAATAATCAATCCTTTCATGATGCCTTTGGAAAATCTACTAACAAAAATGGAGTTTTCAAGCATATTAAAAAGGTCATCACATATGATATACCAAAATTTGGCATAAAATTTTGTGAGAATCCCATCAAGTCTAGGTGATTTATTTGTGGCCAAAAATTTATTAGCATTGTGGAACTTTTCTTTTGTGAGCAAAGAAACCAACATGGTGTTCATAGCTTTTGATTAAATTTCTCCAATGTGGTGTTGAAGGCCTCCTTTTTTAGTCAATCTATCACTAATGATATAGGGCTTAGATCATAAAAGGTTAAATAGAAAATGCAACATATGTCTTCAAGTTCTTTAGTTATTTTCATGATATCTCCATCCATTTTTTTCACCATCATTATAGTTGTGCCTCTACTTCATTCACCAATTGTTTTGAAGAATTTTGTGGAGCCCCAATCACCCTTCTCCATCCATTTAACTTTGGCCTTGATCCTTATTACGTTCATATTTTCAAGGCTAACTATTTCATAACTACTTCCTTTTCCTATTAACTTTCATAATAACCCATTTTTAATGACTATTTCCATTTTATAACTACCTCATTCCTTTTTCCTATCCACTAACATGGATTAAAATAAATAAATTAACATGTTTCTTTTCATGTCCATATGTATATTAATTTAAATTTAAATTGACATTGACATAAATATATGAAAACATAAGAAAGAAAAAAAACTTGATCATCACTAATTGTGCACAACAACATGGAGCTCAAATTGTATATTGATTTTTTAATAAAGTATTTAAAACTTTGACACTATCATAATTCATGATATTTTAAATTATCTAAGTCAATTAATGTGTCCACCTTGATTACTGAACATGTCCATTTTGACTAGAGGTCCATGATTTGAATGACCTATGTATTTTTTAATTAATGAACTTGACTAAAATGACCTCTTTGATTATTTATCAAATTGAACATCCAATCAAGATCAACAAAAAATGATCACCTTAGTCAAAATGACCAAAGGGTTATAAGCAAATGAAATTTTTAGTCAAGTTAAACAAAACAAAATGACCAATGGGTTATAATCAAGTGGGACATTTAATTAAGTTGAACAAAACAAAATAACATGTTTGATCAAAATGGTCAATGGGTTATAATCAAATGGGACATCTAATCAAATTGGACAAAGCAAAATGACACGTTTGGTCAAAATGGCTAATAAATTTTTAATCAAATTAAACATCTTAATTGACAACTACCTAAGTTATGTAGGTAACCTAGGTTTACCTACCTATTTATGTACCTAGGCCTATCTAGGTTAAGTAGGTAAACCTAAATAGGTAAATAACCAAAGTTTATTTACCTACTTAAACCTACCTACCTATCATTTTGTAATTAACCTATAAACTTAATTACAACTTGCTCGTTAATTATTTAACCTTTTTATTTACTTATATGAATAATGACATGAAAAAAACATATGAAATAAAAAAACTTGAAATAATTGTCACCCCTTTGGAAATGTAATCCACTGGTAAAGACTTGATTTATCATGGTGAAGGTGAGGGGTTCAATTCCTTATACTTGTAATTTATGTGCATGCCTAAAGGATTAGGGTAGATAGGTTAAACTAAGGTAGCTAGGTAGGTTAGGTTAGGCTTACCACCTACTTACTTATTTGTTTTTTTATGACTTAGGTAAACCTATGTACTATCTATATATATAATAATAATCCTCCTTTGCTAGCAAGAAAAACCACCCTAATCAGAACAATGAATCCAAATTGACTTACATAAATTAACAAGGTGATTTTTTGATGCTTATCATTTTAGGTATTTTATTATTTAATTAATTTTATTTTTTAAAGTAGTGTCAGTTGTTTTATTCCATTATTAAAAACATTGGGTGATGGTATGAATGTATGTCATTTCCTTTAATCATGTATTTACATGGCTTAATTGCATTTTTTACACTTAGGAAAAAGTTAAGTAAATTTTGTCAAATTAAACTAAACATCAATCTAGTCCTCTCCTTAAGTTGTTTCATGAAACCTTTAAAAAGCTATTGTACTTTACTTGTTTTTCAATTTGAAAAGTTGTTTCACAATTTCCTAACCCATTTTTCATTCCTTCCCAAAATTCTTCCACATGCATAAGATTTTTAAATTAAATTTTCCACCATATTGATATTGCCCCATATGATCCATTTATAGTTCTTAAGGAGTCTATAACATAGTCCCATAATTTGCACCATTTTAAAACATAATTTGGAACATAAATGTTTAGGAAACCACCTTCCCACCAAGCAAGCCTTCCAACATCAACCATTGAGCTTCATTCTCTAGGATAGTCTCATATTTCACCACAACATTAACCCATTTGTTGACAAAAAATGCCTTTTTGTCCAACTCTTTGTTTGTGTAAATGTCCATTCCAATATCCATTAGAGACAGTAGTTGTCTAACAATTGGCATTTCTCCATATTCGAATGCCCAAGTTAGTTATTCTTTCACCTCTAATCTTATGTTCTTGCAATAGTACCACCAAAAACATTTTGGGTGTCAACCCTAGGAAATATAAATCTAGAGATTGCGAACCTCTTTCTCCAAGTTCAAACCTCAAACATTATATGACAAGATGTGCAATTTCATGGAAAACGATTTCAAAGTCAAGGAACTTGTCTCAAGGCTCTTTCACATAGTCTTTCTTTAATGCCTTTTATGGATTGCCATAGACCATACTATGACTGTTGTATGTTGGATTCACACTTGGAAGTCATGTAAAAACACAAAGTAAGAAAAAGTTCATAATTTTGTTGAAACCAAATGTGGATTTGAACCATGAAATTGCTTCTTATTACAACTCAAACCCAAACTTGGATCATGTTGTAGTCCCTTTCAAAACAAGTCCAAAATCTCCAACCGTATAAGTACAAGGTTTTCTAAAAATACAACAATCAAGCCTTGCTTTTAAGTTATGACAATTCAACTTCAATGGACAAACCTTATGAAATAAATTGTGGTGGTGTTGAGTGTATGTTGCATCACCAAACGAAAAGAAGAAAAAAGTTGTGTCACCAAGGTGTCTTTTATGATTATAAGTAAGGAAGCTAGGTGACTACCAACTCACTATGTCCATGCTTTACGAATTGGTTGCTAATTCATTGGTTTCCCCTCTCCTAAAAAAAACTTCCCAAAAAAGGCAAACCCTCCTCTTCACTCCTTACTACCTTGCTTCATTGGATGTTACAATTTCTTTTTCATGTTTCTCCCCCAATTTTCTCATACAGTAGTACCCACTTCCACAAGCATGGATACTTATTTACACAAGTTATTAACTGAGTTGAGCATGTGTGCGAAACAAAACCTAATCTTAAACCCAACCAAGCTTCCAAAATTTCAAGAAGTCTTCAAAGTAGAAGGTTTTATAAATCCAAAAACCCATTCTCAAAATGGCACCCAAGGTTCTGTTGTTATAATAATAATGATTAAATTAGATTAGATAATTCTTTTTAAAATAATAATAATAATAATAATAATAATAATAAACCCAAAAAAAAAAAAAAAAACACCACAAAAAAAAAAAAAAAAAAAACAAAAAAAAAAAAAAAAAAAAAAAAAAAAAAAAAAAAACAT
>Ga0116231_10014259_pt1 | contig 10758 bp, 9 predicted proteins | sample S1TSphgellanicum_2_FD_89695 | JGI IMG/M metagenome (GOLD analysis project Ga0116231, IMG submission 89695) | Host-associated microbial communities from peat moss isolated from Minnesota, USA - S1T2_Fd - Sphagnum magellanicum MG | ecosystem: Host-associated > Plants > Peat moss > Unclassified... | reverse complement strand
TTTGGGGGTACCGATTAGTGTGATCTCGAGCAATTGCGATCTGATGATGGATTGATCAGCTTGAGATGCACCCATTTTGGCAATGCGCTTCTGGACCCTGAACACATTGCTTATATTGGATGCAAAAAGGACCACGAAAGCAGCAGAGACGGCTTTGGCTAGGGTGGAGCCTGTTTTGCTCTTGAGAAGCCCCAGTGCCGCACGTCCAACCGCCACCATTGGCTCTATCCCACTCGAAAGCAAAAAAACCACAACAGATTCCAACACAGCCATCAAACCCAACAAGAACAACATCTTGTTTGCGCCAACATCCTATTCTGCTACTAATACAAGAAATGGGGATGCTGAAGAATCATTGGATCTTCTTCATTTCCAATAAATGGCACCCAACACACACTCACAGCAGCAATCCGTGGACATTTTTGGTGCCCAAAGGCCAGAAACCGAGAGTGGTGCATCTCGATGTCAACGGCATCTCTCTTGACAGATCCGAAGAAGCTAAAAACCAAAATCAAACTCCAACTCTCTGGTTTTCACAAGATGTGCTAAAAAATCTAGACTTGAAATCTCTTGCTCAAATAGAAAAATTCTGAGTACCCATTTCACTTAAGGATGTGATTGTGGTGCTTAAATGGTTGCTTCTTCTCATCAATCATGATTCAATACTGACAATTTGTATCAAACCCTACACCCAACTGGATGCTATTATATGCGTCAGTTGTGGATGAACCTCACCTGAGTTAATGTCTGGTTTCACCTTGGTAGCCCATTCTCTAAGAAGTAGGTTATATAGGTAGTAGATAGGTAGGAAAATAGGTGACTACCAGGTAAGTAGATGGTTTGTACGTAGAGAGGTAAGGGCTGTTTTGACTGGTGTTGGTCAGTTATGGCTTTTTGACCTGTGTAATGGGCTGCGCCTGGGGTCGGGTATCAATAATCTACGAGCTGGGTATTGAGGTTTTTTGAAAAGCGATAAATAACCTGCTCACCTGTTATTATTGAATTCATAATCTACTCGGATGACTATTCATTCAGGTAGATTGTCAAGAGAAGGAACACCCACAACCCTGGGGGGATTCATTTTTTAAAAGGAGCATCAAGCATTCCATTTTTTGAAATGCCCTCGCATTTGTTGTCTGTTTGTCCTTGTGATATCCATTGGGATCATGGAAAAACAGAAAACAAATCAGATCAGGTCCTTAGGCTCCGTAAAGCCTGCACAACCTTGGGCTTTACTCTACACTAAGGGCGACTTTAGACGAGGGTCCAGGGTCCAATGAATTCAAGCAATCTTCTTGGTTGAAAGTTTTAAATTGGTCCCAAGGCCTTTAGACGAGGGTCCAGACCAAAAAGTGGCAAATTGAGTCTAAACGTGCATGGCAGCAGTTTTGGAGGGAAAATCAATTAGTTAGGACCAAAAAACAGTGCTAAAAGGAGAGCTCCTGATTTGGAGAACCAAGAATCAGGCTAGGGGCTACTGTACAGTCTAACTCAAGGATTCAATTTGCTTCAAATCAGTCCAAATTGGTTCCTAGGAAATTGGACCTTGGACTCTCGTCTAAAGTGGGGCTAATCCACGTCAAGGGATCTCTTTAAGTATTTGGAGGGCACTTTAATGTCCTCAACATTCCAATTCCAAAAGATAAGTGGTATTGCATCAACTCCTTAAGAGTGGGAAGGAACATATGCTTACTCAACAGGTTTGTACAGGGTAAGGATTGAGCATGAGTATGTTGCAGGAACAAGGGGCTTGTATACAAGGCAAGAGCTGATTGCAGGACCCAAAGTCCCATAACAACCCCATCCATGGCCACAGTCAGCTATTGCCTTGTCCTAAGCCCCTTCTTTTATGAACCCCTCCCCCCCACTCATTGTGTTCAATATTTTGAATATTATTAGATTTTAAGAAGATGTTTTAATTGAAATGAACATCAAGTTATGCACTGATGATGAATTAGGAGGGGTCAAAAGGAAGAAAAATGAAAAAAAACGGTGTTTTGTAATTTTAAAAAACATATTTTATTTCCCGCTCTTTTTTGGCTGCTCCTTTGGCTTTGCATTTCAAAGATTATTTATAGAGCTTGAGAAGGCACTCCTAGAACATTTTAAATCACTCAAAATGGAGAAGATTTGAGAAGATCTGCCAAATTGTTCAGTGATAGGCTAATGTTTGGTGAGAGGCCATCCTACCCTATGGGCTTGCAAAATTACCAATCCAAGAAAGGGTAAAAGTAAATGTGTGCCTTTTACCTGGTAAATGTAGGGTAAATATCTCTTAAGTTATCATATATATATAAAGGCCCCTATATTTAAGGGTAAGAACTAATTATGGTATATAAGTGTGCAAGTATGGCACATTGACAAATGGAGACAAGACAGATAATTTTGCGTTTGGCCTTGCAAACTTGAACAAATGAAATTGAAAACAACTTCCACTTGCCAAAATAACCAAAAAATGATGAAACCAATCAACACCTTGAGTATGATAAGAATGTGTGAAAGTAAATAGTGTGACGATCAAAAATTAAAATGCCAAAAGAGAATATATTTATTAAAACTGATCACCCCCCTAATTCAAATAAAAGTCCATAACACATATTACAACAATACATAAAATTGCTATTGGAAAATTTTGACATATACCCTCTTTTTGGCAAGCCTCAAAACTACCCTACCCGTAGTACCTGGGTCCATTTCAACTCTAATCATATTATGTTCAGAAATGTTGAAATATTCAGAAATGACTTGTTTTCAGGGAAAAAAAAATCTGAAGGAAAATAAAGAATCTGATGCAATAGTTGAGAATTTTTGTTGAAATGGCATCCTCAGAATTAATTAATTAATTATTCGACAAACATGTGTCATAGTGGCCAAGGTACTCAGGTATTGTTATAGCATCTCCACCAAGGCCCAGTATCGGATACTGCAAAATGGTTTCTGGCATCCAAAGTTTTAGTTACTAAATTTATTTCGCACGCCACCCATAAAATTGGAACTAGGGGGACTGCCAGTGGGTGGGAGACTACTAATAACAACCCACTTGGACCAATCAAACTATCTAGCCAATCAGAAACCGGGAGCAGTCAATAAATACGATTTGAGTAAATATTTTACTTCGCAAGTTAGCACTGACGGGTAGTAAGTCCCAAGGAGCACTGACGGGTATCTGGTTCGGATAATGGGTATCTTAAATATACCCTCCGGTTGTCAATAGAGAGCACTGTCTCTGTGAGAGAGAGAGAGAGAGAGAAGAGTGTTTTTTCTTGGGGAGCCTGTGTTGGTGTGGTGATGGAGGAGCAGTTTGCTGAATTCCGTGCGGAACTGAACGAGACAGGAAGTGTGTATGAGCAGCTGTGGATCATAGCTGCCAACCTCGACTCCTTCACGTCTTATGCACGCGGCGCTGATGCCTATCCACCACTGCTCCTTCCCACGTACCAATTTCTTTTCCTTTCTTTTTTTGCATTTCTCTATTCCTCCTCCTCCTCCTCCTCTATATATATATTTCCTAACTGACAATTCTTTTTGAGAATCCTTTCTTCTGTGAGAAAGGAATTGGTTTTATTACATGTTACAGCTTTCCTCTTTTCCAGTTTTTCATTATAGAAGTACAAAGTTGTGCGGGTGCAACACGATTTATAATGCATTTGAAGCAAGTAGTATTTGAAAATAGTCTACCCTTAAGATGTATACCCCTACCTTTTTTTGCTTGCATGTAATTCCTTCCTCATATAGGTTCTAAATCTGTAGAAGAAGAAAAAAATTGCAATAGAAAATGTTGGCACAATGAGAGATTTGCAAGATTTGGGGAAAACCCCAGAAGTGGCTTTTGTCATGCTGCTATTGTTGGGGTCTGAAATTGTAGCAAATTTGTTTCAACCAATCCTAAGATGATTTTGAAAATTTGTTTCAACTAGTCAAAAGAAGAGTTTAATCGACCTTTCTTTCGGCCATAACTTGTGTTGTAAATATTCAAATGGATTGTGTGAACTCATTTTAAACATTTAAGTCTTAAAAGATTTTGAATGCTATAAGTAAATGTTTAATCCAATGAATTTTTTTCCTCTCAAATTATTCTTTGAAGATTCGAGACTCCATAGGGGCTCAAATTCTCAAAATGGGAGTCCACTTGGGAGTGTGTGGGCTTAATCTTTCACATTCTTTCACACATTCAAGAGTGTGAATGTGACTCTTGGGTTGCATTCTCGACCTGCACCTTTCCATGCCCCTTGCTTTAGTCGCAAGCCTAGGGCTAGGGTCGTGACATCATGAGTACAAAAGGCCAAGGTTGAGGCCATTTCACAAGTGCCCCAGTTGACAGATGTCAATCAATTATAAGCCTTCTTAGGCTTGAATAATTATTATTGAAGGTTTGTCAAGGGTTTTAGCAACATTGCTAAACCTTTGACCATGTTGACGTAGATCAACTAGGAATATGTTTGGGGTGAGGAGTAGGAACGTGCATCTCAAAAGTTGAAGGTTCGATTTTCTTTAGCCCCCATCTTGAAACGACCCATTCAAGGACGACCTTTTCAGTTGCATACTGATTGGAATACTTTAGGGCTAGGAACTATGTTTATATAACTAGATGACGATGGTTGGGAGTTTGTGGTGGTGTATGCTAATTGGTCCAACAACAAGATAGAGGTGAAGTATAGTTTGTATGAAGGGATATGCTTCAATGTTATTTGGGCGATTTCTTTTTTTTGGTGTTATCTATATGGTAGCCCATTTACTTTGGTTACTAATCATTAGCCTTTAAAGTTTTTTATGGAATCAGGTTGACTCACAGGCAAGTTGGCCAAGTGGGCACTTATCCTACAAGAGTATGATTTCGATATTCCTCACAAGGCTTGTAAGGTTAATCAAAATGTTGATGGGTTGAATTGGAACCCAAGTTCTTGTGAGGAGGATACCATAGGTGCCAAGTGGCATGGAAAGGTGGATTTGGAGGCAATGCTAAGATAACATGTTTCTACATATTTGTGTACTTTGTTGGGGTGTTCTGGGGATGTACCCCAAATTAACACGGGTGGTGGGAATCCCAAAGTGATAATGATGAACCAAAAGGCAGTAATGCCATGGAAATTCATTTAGATTTACCTATTATGGCATATTTACAAGTAGGTGAAGTTTTGGTGGGATTGACACCCAAGGAATGGTATCGGGTTATCCATAAGGTGAAATAGTTCCGATGGGAAGGTAATTTTTTATTACATGTGTGGATAGATGGGCAAGTATGGGTAGTACCACACCTGAAGCAATGTGAGGGCCTTGTATAGCATGTTCATGAAAAATTGGGCCATTTTGGGGTTTGACAAACCTATAGTTTACTCTAAATATAATATTGGTGGCGTGGGATGTAACTATAGATTTAGGAATTTGTTTCTTGGTGTGTGGTGGGTGATTGAGTATGGGCATCATTCAACACACTAACACCCCAACTACAAGCCTTACCGATTTTGGGGTTGGGTTATTGACAGAACCTAGATTTTGTCGATCCATTGAATTTAACACCGTGGTTTAATTTCTATGTTTTCATTATGATTGAACATTTCTCCAAGTGGTTGGAATTGGTGCCCTTGCTAGATCATAGCAATGAGGATATTGCATGTGCATTTCTAAACAAAGTGCTTAGCAGGTTTGGTGTTATAGTCGAGTTCTCACCAACCAAGGTATGGAATTCCAAGGGGATTTCTAAGATTTGTGTGAGAAGGCATTGATAGATCATCAAACTACTTCACAAGATCATCCTGAAGTAGACAAGTTGGCTGAACAAATGGTGTAGACAATGAAGTGAGGATTGTAGAAATATGGCTTTTAAAGAGGCCACACTCAAGATTGGGATTTGTAATTATCATGGTTGGCCATGGGATATAAGTTTAATTAACAAGTTTCATTGGCATTTTTTTCACCATATTTTATATTATTCAGTTGAAATCCTGAGCTATCAGCTTTTATTTGACACGATGTTATGATTGTGATTAATCTTGATGATCTTTTAGTGTGGGTTCACGCATGTGCACAGCGGGTTGTTTTGTTCAAACGGGTGATGCCTATGGCTATGGAGAATTTGGCAATTGTTTAGCACCAAAATACTCTTCAGTATGCCATGATTCATGGAAGAGGTTATTAACCTCAAGTTCATAGGTTTGACCTAGGGGATTATGTTTACTTATAATCGACAACAACCGCCACATTGGATGTGACTATATGTTGTGCAATTTTGCCTGTTTAAAAGGTCTTACTTTCTAGAGTATTGTTATTAAAGGGACGAAATGGTCAAACATGGAAGGACCATGTGCATAATTATGCGCCATGTCATCTTCCCAATGTGGATGACTAGATTGACCCATCCTTGGCCATTATACCTGTTGGTTTACAATGTATGGTGTGTGGGCAATCCATAAGAATTGCCACTATGTTGGTTTGTGACCAATGTTTAAGAAGATGGCGTATGGCATGTTTGACACCGCCTTTAGACCAGATACTAGTTGGCAAATGGTTTTGCCTTCAATGCACCCAATAGATGTGGTTCCCACAATTACATAGTAGGACCACTTTAAAAAATTTCCCTAAGATGTTTTACCTTTAGTTAAAGATTTGAAGGATTCCATATAGGTGATCAACGATGGGGTTCACATTTGCACTCTGCCTAATGATCATTTTATGTTGGAACTAAAGGATTCACCTTGGTGGATTATTGGTGGTAATTTTATAATGTTATTTAACTTTAAGGGACCTCAATTGTAAATAGGGTGGCAATTTGGATGTGGTTTACCAATTAGGTTATTTTTATGTTATGTGTTGTGAATATGGTGATAGTGATAGTTGTAGGCATCGACCTTGGAGCGCATGACAACTATCATGAGTTCTACTATAGTTATATGTTTTTATTCTAGTTATTATAAGTAATTTGGGGTAAGTAAATATGTAACCAATTCCAATGTGAATAGGATTCCAATTTTTTGTGTTCAATATAAGTGGGATGATGTGTGATTAAAATCTAGTTTTTTGGATTTTGAAGCACACCACAGTTTTGATATGTTCAATTGTGTTTTTATGTTTTTGTTATACAAGAAGTTTGTTGAGGTTCTTGTTGGTACTTAAATTCGTATGTTTTGTAGGTGAGTAGAACTTTAGTTTGGATGTGGTGTACCAATTAGAGTATTTTTATGTTACATAATGTGAATATGGTGACAGTGATAGTTGTAGGTGTTGACCTTGGAATGCACAATAGATTGGGGTGAAGCTAGGCATTTATAAGAGGTGACACCATCATTTATAGATTTGCAAAGGAGTAAAATGCCACCAACGTTAAAAAAAACATTGATGCAGTGCCATATAATTTATTTTTTGTTTATAATTAGTCATGAACTTCTAATTCCCCTCAATGAATGGCCAAGCAACACGCCACAACTTTGAGGTCTAAAACATATTCGATGGGCAAGTTAACAAATGTCATATGGGGTGATGATTGGGATGTAAAATATTTCGTGGACAATTCAACTAAGATGTCATTTGGGAAATTGATCCATGACATGTATGATCCAAATCCAAAGGCACGAAGAACTATTCAACAAATCGTGTGCACATTGATGGGGCTTCCATATAATTGGATTGCACCTAAAAAGTGTTATTGAAGAGCCAATAGACAATTTGTAATTGTTAGATATGGAATATGGTGTAATTTGCATGATCTTTCAAAAAATGACATGTTTTGGACTTGTAGATTTTATAAAAACCCAATTTTGTAAATGAATCATGTTGTCATGTGTAATCAAATTTGAGATTTGTGAGTCCATCTTCTTTACACATTTGAAGTATGGATGATTGGACTTATCATTAATTATTTGCTCCAATAAATGCTCTCATAATTGATACACATTAAATGATGAAAAAGAATCAATAAAAATTCATTTAAAACAACATTTTTTAACTTTACAAAGCATTCATTTTGTATGTTTTTATTTTGTTTTGTTTTTTTTTCTTTGGCATTGCTTACCAAAGCAAAAATATTGTGTTTAGATTCATTATATAATATAGTAGTTTAATGAATTTTGGCCCCCATGTAGTAGGTCTATTTTTATATGAGGATTTTTGAAAAATGATATTGTGGCTTGTGTTGAAACTTAGGATCAGATTAGTGATAGAGTTGTGATATCTTAAAAGGTTTGGTTTTTTTTAGAATTTTTTTTATAAAGATTATATTTTTTCATGGTGAAATATTGGAATTTGCATAATTCTTCTTTTGTCTTAAGATATTATTTCATGTAAATGGTAAAGCCATAGTGACACATTAAAAAAATGGTGACTAAAAATTTTCGGTTGCCGCAGATTGGCGATTGAAATCCATTTTCAATCACAAATCATAACAAGGGCAACTCGAATGTGACCAAGGATTTTCTTGCATTTGTCCTAACGAACGTGTTAGGATCGATGCCAACATGACGCCCAACACAAAATGGGTAGGTCACATTAATTTTGACAACCATGATTCACATCGTACACACATTGTGTTTTTCCTTTTGATTTTTTAATTTTTTGACCTGTATTTAAAACTAAGTTTGATTTCGTTCATATGATTTGCAAATCTTGTTGTTTAATTTTCTTTGTGCCTGTGACATAGACTTACCCACTAGATTTAGCCTAGGTTTAACCATTATGTTGAACCATTAGGTTTAACTTATATTTAACCATTATGTTTAGCCAAGTTTTAATTATTATGTTTAACCAAGGTTTAATCATTATGTTTAGCTACTAGATTTAGTCATTAAGTTTTAGCCTAAATTTGATCACTATGTTTAGTTAAAGTTTAGTCATTATGTTTAAATATGATATTTAACCAAAGTTTAATCATTATGTGTAGCCACTAAATTTAACCAAAATTTAAATATGAATTTTAGCCATCAAGGTTACCAACTAAGTTTTACCATTATGTTTAGCCAAGGTTTAGTCATAATTAACTATTAGGTTTAACCAATATGTTTAACCACTACATTAAGCCACTAAGTTTGGCCATTTGATTTAGCCATTATATTTAGCCTAATTTTAGTCATTAGTTATCACCTAGGTTTAACCAATGTTTAACCATTACATTCAATCACTAAGTTTAACCACTTGACTTAACCATTATGTTTTAAATTATTTTTAAACACTAGTTGTCACTTAGGTTTAACCGCTATGTTTATTGATGTGAAATAAACATGTGAAATGAAAAACTTAACAAAGGTTGAAAACCTTTGATGGTGTAATCCATTGGTAAGGACTTGGTTTATCATCATGAAAATTTCGGGTTCAATTTTTTATACTTGCAACCTATGTAAATGTTTAAAGGGTTAAAGTAGGAAGATTAAAGTAGTTTGGTGAGGTGAGGTTAGGTTAGGTTTTTCATTATAAAATTTAGTCAAAGAAACAATGAATTGTAGTAGCGATTTGTAGCCACCAATATGTATTTGTTTCTTGTGAATTATCTAGCTAGTTTGATTGGCCCAACAAAATCATCCCCATTACATGAATGGTTCTTCAAGAAGAGTAATCACTAGTTTTGCTAAACTTTGCATTCTAAGTCTTGTAGTTTTATGGCAAATATCACAATATTTGCAAAAATTAGTTGCATCCTTGAATAATGTTGGCCATTAATGTCTTGCATTAAAGATATTTTTTGTTGTTATATCTACTACAAAATGACCTTTTTCAGCCCCCTCATGAAGTTCTCAAAAACTAACTTGGGTTTATTTTGCACACATTTGTGGAGTTTGTTATTTTGACCTAATCAATAAAATATTCCATCTTTCAATGTGAATATATAATTTTTCTAACCAAATTTTATTTCTAAGTTGTACTTAATGTTTCTAACATGTGTTATGTCTATGAAAACTCCTTAATATCCCTTAGCCACATTGGTTGCATTTTGAACAACATTGCATTTATTGTTCGACCATGTACTCCCATGGGTTCTTTGGAATTTGGTAGTTTGAACAATGCATTTGCTACCAAATGGGTTTATTATGACTTATACACCATAGTAAACTCATATTTTCAAAAAAGTTACAACCAAATTTTACAATTCTCTTGAAGACCTATGGTTTTGAACTAAATTGACCAATGGCATGTGATGTACATAAAATACAAATTTGTTGCCTAGGAGATAATGTTTAAACTTGTGCAATGTAAACACCATAATTAATGCTTCAAGTTTTGTACTATTATAATTTTCCTTTCTACACAATTTAATAATTTGGATGCATATATTGTAGGTTGATCATGTTTCCTTGTAACATCTTGAGCTTTTATAACACCTATTATTAATAATGAAACATATGTGTGAAATGAAATTCTACCTCCAAGTTTGGGGTTAGAAAATAGGTGCTTCTATGTACCTTTGCTTCATAAGTTTCCGAGGTGTTTGACACTTTATACATTAGTACATAATGAGTCCAAATCCATTAATGAATTCATTGGGTTTTGTAATGAATTACGTGAATTTTGGTTATAATGAATTCCTAGTGAATTTTTCACTTGCTTAGTGATCGACAACAAGTTGATATGGACAAGTAAGTTCATTAACATATCAACAACTATGAATTTTTGAAAATTTGAATTATTTAATCCACATTATTCCTTTTTTTTCAATTTTTTTAGAAATTAAAAGTTTCAAGAAAATTCAAACCTATTTACTTAGGTAGGTAGAAAACTAACACCTACCTACTTGTGTAGGTAGGAAAGTAAGTAGGAAAAGAAAAATGTAGATGGAAT
>Ga0116231_10014257_pt1 | contig 10762 bp, 14 predicted proteins | sample S1TSphgellanicum_2_FD_89695 | JGI IMG/M metagenome (GOLD analysis project Ga0116231, IMG submission 89695) | Host-associated microbial communities from peat moss isolated from Minnesota, USA - S1T2_Fd - Sphagnum magellanicum MG | ecosystem: Host-associated > Plants > Peat moss > Unclassified... | reverse complement strand
GCATGACCGCGACCGCGCCCTCGCTGGACGGCTTCGAGGCCTACCTCGACGCCGCGCTGCGAAAGCGCCTCGATGACTCGCGCGTCGCGCGGATGATCGGCGACCACTTCGGGCTCGACGATCCCACCGCGCGGCGCGGCAAACGGCTGCGGCCGCGCATCCTGCTCGCCGTCGCCCAAGCCGAGGGCGCGCCGCAAGAAGCGGCCTTCGGCGCCGCGGCGGCGGTGGAGATGCTCCACAATTTCTCGCTCATCCACGACGACATCGAAGATCGCGACGAACTGCGGCACGGGCGCCCGACGTTGTGGGCGACGTTCGGCGTCGCCTCGGCAATCGAAGCCGGCAACGCGCTGTGCAGCCTCACCTACTTGACGCTGCTCGACGCCGCCGCCGATCGCCCGCCGCTGGCGCTTGCGATGGAGCGCGCGCTGCTGCGCGCGCATCACCTCATGTGCGCGGGCCAGTCGCACGATATCGAGTTCGAGACGACCGATTTCGTCTCGTTCGAACGCTACGCGGCGATGATCGAAGGCAAGACGGCGGCGCTCTTCTCCGTCTCCTGCGAGCTCGGCGCGCTCGCGGCGGGGTGCTCGGACGAGCGCGCCGCGGCCTACGGCCGGATCGGCCGCGCCTACGGGCTCGCGTTCCAAATTCGCGACGATATCCTCGGCATCTGGGGCCTCAGCGACGAGACCGGCAAGCCCAGCGGCGCCGACCTGCGCCGCCGCAAATGGTCGTTCCCGGTCACCTGGGCGCTCGACGGCCCGCCCTCCGAGGATCGCGACCTGCTCGCGCGCGTCTATGCGGCGAAGTGCGAGATCGGCGAGGCCGACGTCCACCCGCTCGTCGACGCGCTCGAACGCCTCGGCGCCCGCCAAGCCGCCGACGAAACCAGCTCCCGCTACGTCGACGAAGCCGACGCCATCGTCGCCGAACACGCCCTCGACCCCGGCGGCGCCGTTACCGCCATCTTCCGCGCGACGTTACGCCGGCTGTCATAATCTGCCCGGGGCCGGGAACCAAGAGATCCTGAGACCGCATGGCTTAATGTATCGAAAATCGTTATATATGTAGCGATTTATGATATATAAGTGCCATGGAGACGACGTCAGTATTTGGAACGCCGATGCGGGATCGCATTCTCGTTCTGCTCTCAATCAAAGGCGGTGCGCACTTGAGCGAAATCGCACGGGCATATGGGAAGACCGTGACGCTGACCCAGCGCACCGTGCGTGGCCTGGAGCGCGACGGGCTCATCGTTGCGCAGGCCCACGGGCGCACGCGGCTGCTCCACTTGAACCCGCGTTGGTATGGGATCGTCGCCTTACGCGAACTCTTGCAGACGATGGCTTCGGCGCAACCCGGCTTGTACGCACCCGCGGAATCTCTTCGCGCTCGACCGCGCCGCTCGGGAAAGCCCGTGTGATTTCGGCTGCATCAACGCTCGACGACGTCGCGTTTGCCGTCTGCACCGCCCTGGATCGTGCCCGGATTCAGGCCGTGCTCACCGGCGGAAGCGCCGCGGTTCACTATGCTCCGGGCGTGATGCAATCATATGATGCGGATTTCATTCTGCCGTTCGACGCGCCGGGCAGCGCGATCGTTGCCGCCCTTTCCTCGATCGGCTATTCGCGGCATGCGAATGGATTTTTCGAGCATCACCTGAGTCAATTCACGGTTGAATTTCCCGCTGGACCGCTGGCAATCGGAAGCGAGATTCTGCGCTCGTTTTCGACCGAATACCGCGGCGACGAGATCCTACACGTCCTGCGCCCGACGGACGCCGTTCGAGACCGCTTCATGGCGTTTTTTGCCTGGGGCGATCTCTCCGCGCTCAAATCAGCGCTCGCGGTTGCGTGGGCGATCGGTCAAGCATTCGAAGTCGAGGCGTTCGAGCAGTGGGCAACGCGAGAATCGGACCACGACGCGTCGTATCCGCGTGCTCGGATCGCACTCTTTCTTCAACGTTACCAGGCCGGGAACTGACCGGCACGTTTCGCTCACTTGCTCTAAGCGGCCGTGTACGGTTGGCGGGACCCGTCCGCCTGGGTGTGAAACGCCGCCAATCCCCCCGATGAAAACCGCTCTCGACCACGGCGCTCCGCCGCGCGGCACGCCGAAAAACTACCTCGTTGCGTGGCTGCTGGTGATGCTGAAACGCTCGCACCTTCACGGCTACGAGATCATGAAAGAACTGCGCGAGGAATTCGGGATCACGGCGGACCCGGGCTCGGTGTACCGGACGCTGCGCTCGCTCGAAGCGGACGGGCTGATCTGCTCGCACTGGGACCCGCACGACCACGGCCCCGCGCGGCGGGTCTACGAACTGACCAACGACGGCGCGCTCGCGCTCGAGCGCTGGGCCGATGCGCTGCGCATCTATCGCACCACGCTCGACGGCTTCTTCCGCGTCTTCGACGCCAAGCTCGCGCCGCAGCAACCGGCATGATCGCGGTTCGCTTTCTCGGCACGGGCGGCGCCCGGTTCGTCGTCGCGCGCCAGATCCGCGCCTCGGGCGGGATGTGGATGCGCTTCGGCGCGACGCAGATCCACGTCGATCCCGGTCCCGGTGCGCTCGTGCGCGCGCTCTCGGTCGTGCCGCCATGCGAGCCCGCGCAGCTCGATGCGATCGTGCTCTCGCACAAGCACCTCGATCACGCGAACGACGTCAACGTGATGGCCGAAGCGATGTCGCAAGGCGGTTGGAAGAAGCGCGGTACGATCTTCGCGCCGCGCGATGCTTTCGAGGGCGATGCGGTCGTGTTTCCGTACGTCCGGCAGTACGTCGAGGGCTGCGAATACATCGAAGAGCGCGGTGGACCGTACCACGCCGGTGAGGTCGAGTTCCGCACCTCGATCCGCCATCGGCACGGCGTCGAGACCTACGGCTTGCACTTTCGCTACCAGGGTGCCTCGCTCTCGTACCTTCCCTGCGGGCGGCTGTTCCCCGAACTGATCGCCGACTATGCGGAGCACAAGCCCGATGTGCTCGTGCTCAACGTGCTGCGCTATCGCGATACGATGGACGTGGATCACCTCACCTACGACGACGCGCGCGACGTGCTCGCGGGGGTGCGGCCGAAGACGGCGATCCTCTCGCACTTCGGGACGAAGATGCTCGAGCGCGATCCGAATCGCCTCGCGCGCGAGCTCGAAGACGAGCTCGGGCTGCGCGTATATGCCGCCCACGACGGCTGGGTTTACGAACACGAATACGCCTGAGATCGAGGTCACGCAGCCCGGCGAACTCGATGCCTTCTGGCAGCATGCCGATCGCGATTGGCGTTCGGAGCTGTGGGAGTTCCGGGTTGTCTGGCACGAGCAGATCCACGATCTCGCGATTCGCGAGAACGGCGTGACGGTCGCGGCGCTGCGCCTACGCATCGCCGCATCGCTCGCGCACGTCATCGCGCTCTATGTGGTGCCGGAGCGGCGACGCGACGGGCTCGGCCGGGCGCTCGCGGCCCGCGCCGAGGAACTCGCCAACTACTTCAACTGCCACAAGATGACGGTCGAGGTCTTCGACGGTCGCGCCGCGCAGCGGTTCTTCGAACGCTGCGGCTACAAAACGGAGGCCGTCTTACCCCAGCACACGTTCAAGCTCGACGTCGCGGTGCTGCGGAAGTTCCTCTTGTAGGTCCGCGCCCCACGCGACGCAGGCGCTCGCGTCGTTCGGGCGGCGGAACGCGCTGCGGGAAGTAGGCGCGGCGGCGGCTTCCGAGCACGCCCGCGACGGGCCGCCACTCGAGCGCGAGCGGCCGGTGCGCGTCCATCGCGCCGTCGTAGAGAAACGCGCTGCCGCGCACGGTCGAAACGGTGATCAGTGGACCGCCGGGGCCGAGGATGGCGTTCGCCTGGCTGGGCACGGGCGCATCGATCTGCGCCGGCCGATCGAAGCTCGTATACACGTGGCCTTCGACGCTGCGTCCGGCGAGTTGCGCCGCGCTCGACGTGCCGATCGCGATGTCTCCGTCTTGGCTTGCGAAGCGCGCGAGGCCGGGGGCGAATCGCCCGGCATCATAGACGATCGAGCCGTAGTAGGTCTGTACGTCGATCTGTTTGCTCGCGCAGCGTTCGAACACGAACGACCCCGTATTCGAGCGCGCGCGCAGGCGGTCGAAATCGGAATCGACGGCGTACGTCTTCCCGTTGACGACCTGCAAGAAGAACGCCCCCTGCACGTCGCTCAAGAACACTTGCGCGCTCTCGGCGAAGACCAGCGCCGTGCCGCGATAGTGCTCGATCGTCACCGCGCCTTTGGTGGTCCGCACGAAGATCGCGCCGGTCGAGGCCGGCACGGTCACGGTCAGATGGGCGGGCTCCGTCGCGTCGGTTTCGAAATCGTTCGGACGCTTCGTCTGCAAGAACGAGATCATGTCGTGGAGCCCGGGCGCGAGGCTGTCGATCGGAAAATCTTCGGGCGGCAGCACCATCGTGCGCAGCGGATCGCCGGGGCGGCTGATGCGGATCGTGCGCTTCGGCACGGCGAATCCGCCGGTCGCGTTATACGCACGCTTGGAGACCGCCATCTGATCGCCGTCGTCCCAGTCGGCGCTCACGACGTTCCGATCCCAGGTGCGGATCGTGACCGCAGCGTCGGTGGTGTGGATGAAAACGACGCCGTCGTCGGCGACCTCATAGCTGACGCGACCCGCCGCCCCCGCGACGGCCGGGACGGTCCAACAAAACAGCGCGAAAAAAGCGCTCGCGGCCAGCAACCGCAGGGCGCCCGGGCGGGGAACGTGCACCCGATGATGATACGGCCGTCCGGCCGCGGGTTCATTGGGATTCGGTGACACTTCGTGGGGCGGCCGGTAACGTCACCGAAAAAACCGATCCGCCCTCGGGGCGGCGTGCCGCCGCGGCCCGCCCGCCGTGGACGCGCGCGATGCTGCGCACGATCGCCAGTCCCAATCCCGTCCCCTCGATCGAACGCGTGTGCGAAGCGTCGGAACGGAAGAAGCGATCGAAGAGCGCTTCCGCTTGTTCGGGATCGATGCCGATCCCCGAGTCGGCGACGGTGAGGGCAACGCGCTCGCCGTCGCGGCGGACCGCGACGTCCACCGTTCCGGCGTCGGTGAATTTGATCGCGTTGTCGACCAGGTTCCCGATCAATTGGCGCAAGAGGCCGCCGTCGCCGATGACGACCGCGTCGTCGTCGATCGCGGACTCGGTGAGCACGAGGCCTTTGCCTGCGGCGCGTTCGCGCGCGTGCGCGACGACATCGCGTGCCAGCGGGCCCAAATCGAGTTCGGTCTTGGGGATGTCGTCACCGGACTCGGCCTTCGCGAGCAGCAGCATGCCGCTCACCATCGCCGCGAGCTGCGCGCTCTCCGCGACGATCGCGGCGAGGCTTTCCTGGCGCACGTCCGCGTCGCGGTCGCCCCAGCGCTGCAGCATCTGGGCGTTGGCGTGGATTACGGTCAGCGGTGTCTTGAGCTCGTGCGAGGCGTCGCTGATGAACTGCCGCTCGCGGGCGAACGCTTCTTGGAGGCGCGCGAGCATCGCGTTGAAGGCTTGCGCCAGCCGGCCGACTTCGTCGGTGCGCGTCGCCGGGATACGCCGGTCGAGCCGGTCCGAACCGATCTCCGCCATCGCCTCGGTCAGCCGCACGATCGGGCCGAGCGCGGTCGAGGCGACGAGGTATGCGAGCCCGAGCGCGATCGCGCCGCCGATGAGCGTCGTCGCGATGATGATGACGCGCACCCGCGCGACCAGATCGTGGATGTTGTCGAGCCGCTCGGCGACGTGCGCGATCGCGATCGGCACCTTGCCGTCCTTGAGTTCGCGATCGAGGACGAGCAACTGCGTGCCGTCGTGCTCGGTGATGATCCGGTAGAGGTGATCGACGTGCGCCGGAAAGACGGTTTGCGGCGGCAAGATCAAGCTGCCCATGTTGCTCGAGGTGTTGATGGTTTTGCCGCCCAGCGAGTCGATCTGCACGAACTGCGAGGGCCCCGCCCAATGGTCGATGTTCGCGCGATCCCCGAGCGCGACGAGGGTCGGTTCGGGCTCGGCGAAGCTCAGATTGTCGTTCTGCACGATCTGCTTGACGATCTGATCGCTCGTCGCGTCGATGCGCAACTTCGCCTGGTCCAAGAGAATCTGCCGGAACGCAAAATTCAGCGCGACCGCCGCCACGACGATCATCGCAACGATCAGCGCCCCATAATAAATCGCGATCCGCGTGCGCAAGGAATTCACGCGGAAATAGGGCTACTCTTTGAGGGCGTAGCCGACGCCGCGGACGGTTTGGATGAGTTTGTCTTCGAAGCCGTCGTCGATCTTGCCGCGCAGGTAGCGGATGTAGACGTCGATGAGGTTCGAGTCGCCGAGAAAATCGCTGCCCCAAACGCCGTTGAAGAGCTCGTCACGCGTGTGTACTTTGTTGCGGTGCAAGAGCAGATACTCGAGCAGCGCGTACTCTTTGGCCGTGAGTTGGACCGCCTTGCCGGCCCGCACGACCTCGTGGCGGTCGCGGTCCATCGTGAGATCCTTGGCGGCCAGCACGCTTACCGCGGGGTGCTTATCGCGCAGCCGGGCGCGCACGCGCGCGAGCAGTTCCTCGATCGAGAACGGCTTGACCAGATAATCGTCGGCCCCGGCATCGAGTCCGGCGACGCGGTCCGGGATGCGGTCCTTGGCCGTGAGCATGATGATCGGCACGGTGCTCTTCGCGCGCACGCGCGCCGCGACTTCCATGCCGTCGAGTTTGGGCAGCATCAGATCGAGGATCACGAGATCGGGCTCTTTGAGCGCGCGCTCGAGACCGGTCAGACCGTCGCGGGCCGTCTCGACCTCGTAGCCTTCGTGCTTGAGCTCCAGTTCGAGCACTCGGGAGATTTGCGCGTCATCTTCGACGATGAGGATCTTATAGGCGCGTTCGGCGTTCACGCCCTAATGATCGACAATCGGACGCCGTGCCGGCATGAAAGATATCTGAGAAATCCAGATCGCGGCGGTGATACCCAGCGCAAGCCACAGCCAGGTCTGCCCAGGCATCGCGGCGCCGATGACGGCGACCAGGCTCGACACGATGAAGCCCACCTTGACGCCGAGGTTCGGGAGGCCGGTCATGACGTACCAGGAGAGCCACACCATGACCGCGAGCGCCGTTCCGAGCGCCCAGACTTCAGCGGTGCGGAAGATCATCCGGGGCCGGTAGACCGTCGCGCCGAGGATGCGGTGGCGCAAGTCCGCCGGCGGCTCCTCCAGGGGGAGCGCGAAGAGGGCGCGTTCCAGCTCGTCATCGGTCATTATCGGCCTCTTTCTGCGATTTGATCGCCCAGTGCTTTCCGTAACAACTCTTTAGCGCGGAAAAGATGCGTTTTCACGGTACCCATCGGGAGATCGAGCACGGTTGCGATTTCGTCGTATTGCTTCCCTTGGAGATGAAAAAGCGTGATCACGGTGCGGTATTTTTCGGGCAGCGCCTCGATCGCGGCACGCAGCCGGTGCGCGTCGTCGCTTGCTTCCGCGAGGGCCTCGGGGCCCGCCGCGGGATCGGCGCGATCGGGGAGTTCGGCGTCGGACCAGCGTTTGCGCCGGGCCAGCCGGTCGCAGCAGGCGTGGTAGACGATCGTGAAGATCCAGGTCGAGAACTTGGCCCCCGGCCGGAACGTGTTCAGCGCCCGGTAGGCCTTCATGAACGCCTCTTGCGTTGCGTCCTTGGCCTCCTCGGCATCGCGCAGCGTGCGATAGGCGAGGTGGTAGACGGCGCGCTCGTAGCGCTCGACGAGCGTCCCGAAGGCGTCGCCGCTGCCCGCGAGGGCCGACGCGATCAGCGCGTCGTCGGTGAGGGCCGGGACTTCCACCAGAAAACGCTCCCGACGCGGCGGGGGCGCGAGTACGGCAACTGCCACGATGCCCTCATGTACGGCCGGCCCGGCGGCGTGTTTCGGTCCCCGCTCGAAACATCGCACAGCGCGCCCCGTACATGGGGCAGTTCACTCTGCTGAGGTACGTCCGCCCATGATCCAGCCACAACCGCGACCCCTTCCGTCCCCGGAGCCCGCCCTCCCGGGTCCGAAGTACTAGCGATGGATTCGCGTCGCGCGACGGTTCTGGCGGCCCTGGCGGCCACCGAGCTCGTGGTTCTCGGCTTGATTTTCAGCTCGCTGCGCGGGATCACGCATCACGGGTCGGTCGCGTTCGCCTCGACCTCGGCGATCCCGGCGGACGTGCATACGACGCTGGTCACCTCGCGCTCGCCCAGCATCGTGCTGCGCGACGACGACGCGCATTTTCATCTTTCGGCGGCGGCGGCGGGCGAAGTGCGCGTCGACGAGACGACCACGACCGACGGTCACGTCAGCGGGATCACGCCGCTCAATGTGGAGCGGCGCGGCGCGAACGCGATCTACATCGGTCGCCACGAGCTCTACCACGGCTCGATGCATCGCGACATCGCGGTCGTCGTGCCGTTCGGCGCGACGATCGAAGTCGACGACTGCACCTCGCTCACGATGAGCGGGCTCTCGGGCAGCGCGACGATTCACTGTACCGGCGATCAGGCCGTGGAGGTCAGCAATCAACACGGCGATCTGCAGGTGAAGAACAGCGACGGCCGCGTCTCGGTCGCGCACATGAGCGCGGGCCGGCTCGAAGTCGACAACTCCGACGGCCACGTGGAACTCACCGACGTGCGCGTCGACTTCCTGACGGTGAAAACCGACGACGGTCACGTCGAAGGAACGGGAATCGTGGCCGACAACGGCTCGATTCAATCAAGTGACGGCAACGTCGCGTTGACCTTCGGGCCGATTGCGAACGTGACGGTCGGCGTCAAGACCGACGCGACCGTGACGGCGGTGCCGCCGCTGCAAGCCGTGCGGGCGGGCGACGCGGAGAGCGAACGGCACGTGCAAGTCGGCTCCGGTGACGGCCGGCTCGACATCAAAACGGACGACGGCAGCGTCTCGCTCGCCGTCGCAGGAGTACAATGAGCGACAATTTCATTGCGGTGCTGAGCATCGTCTGCATCTTCGGATTGCCGGTCATCGCGTACATCATCGTCAAGGTGCTCGCGCACCAGGAACGGATCGAACTAATCCGGCGCGGCTACGCACCGCCGCCCGGCGGCGATTGGAAGAAAGCCGCGCGCCAGATGGGGCCGCTGGGCGGGCCGGCCGGACCGGTCCCGCCGCCGCCGTACGCGGGTCCGGCGCCGGGGATGATCGATTTCCAAGCGCCGCAGCGGCAGCTCAACAAAGGGATCATGGTCGCGCTGATCGGCCTTGCGATCACGATCGGGATGAGCTTCGCGGGGATGGACGATAGCGGACCGCTGGGCACGCCGGGCTTTCATCCGGGACCGCAATTGCTCTTCGGGCTGATCCCGATGTTCGTCGGGATCGCGCAGATCATCACCGCCATCCTCGGCGGCGCGAACATCGGCGCGTTCGGCGGGGGGCGGCCGTTCGGCCCGTCCGGCGGCGGTCCCATGCCGGGACCCGGCGCAAGCGCCGGTCCGTTCACCCAACCCGGCCGGCCCTACGCGCCGCCGCCTCCGCCGCCGCCACGCCCGAATCCGGCGGAAGAACTCCCCCGGAACAACCCCCTCGATCGCCGCTAACGCGGCGAACCGCAACCTCGACCGCCGCTAGGCGATCGCACCCAAAGAAAAAGCCGGCCGCCTGAGCGCCCGGCTTTTTTCTGCCCGCTTGCCGCGTTAGCGGCAACTCACGAGGGCCATGGCCCAGCCTGCGGCGGTCCGAGTGCGAACGAGATATCCTTGCTCGGTTCGGTCGTAGACATGATAGCCCGCTCGTAGCGCGTCGGCCAACGTCTTGAAAACCACGACTCCAGCCATCTCGATTCTCCTTTCCGGTGCTTCACCGGAGATGCTTCGTCAACGCGTCCGTGCGTCGCGAAGTTCTCTCTCTCATTATCGGTTCACGGATCGTTTTGGACCTAGGGCCAAAAGCGGTATGACGGACTTTTAACGTGAATCGAACGGATCATGAACGATTCTGCCGCTGCGCGTCTCGTCGTCGCCTTGGACGTGCCGCGATTCGAGCGCGCACGCGAGCTGGTCGACCAATTGGCACCGCTCGGGGTCACGTTCAAAATCGGCTATCAAGCGTTCTACGGCTACGGCGATGCGCTGGTTGCCTATCTGCGCGCGGCCGATGCGCCATACATGCTGGATTTGAAACTGCACGACATCCCGAACACGGTGCACGCCGGCGTGCGTGCGATCGTCGGTCCCGGGCTGCGACTTCTGACGGTGCATGCGCTCGGCGGTGCCGCGATGCTCGCCGCCGCCGTCGAAGCGGCCGGCGAGCGCGCGGCAGAAATCGGCTGCCAGCCGCCGCACGTGCTGGCGGTGACGATTCTTACGAGCATCGCGAGCGAAGATCTGCGCGAACTCGGCTTGACCGGCGGCCCGGGGGAGAACGCGATCCGGCTCGCCGCGATCGCGCGCGACGCACGCTGCGGCGGGATCGTTTGCAGCGTCGACGAGGCGCGCGACGTCAAGACGTTCTTCGGCAGCGAGTTCATCGCGCTTACGCCGGGGATCCGGCCCGCCGGGGCCGCGCACGGCGATCAGGCGCGGGTCGCAACGCCGGCCGCCGCGCGCGACGCGGGTTCCGACTACATCGTCGTCGGGCGGCCGATCGTCGAGGATGCCGATCCGCTGGGTGCCGCCCAAGCCATCCTGGCGGAATTCCGCGGCGTCGCCGCATGAATCTGCTCGCGGAACTCGAGGCGCGCGGCGCGATCCTCGACGGCCACTTCCGGCTTTCGTCGGGACGGCACT
>Ga0116231_10014254_pt1 | contig 10763 bp, 7 predicted proteins | sample S1TSphgellanicum_2_FD_89695 | JGI IMG/M metagenome (GOLD analysis project Ga0116231, IMG submission 89695) | Host-associated microbial communities from peat moss isolated from Minnesota, USA - S1T2_Fd - Sphagnum magellanicum MG | ecosystem: Host-associated > Plants > Peat moss > Unclassified... | reverse complement strand
CGAAGCGGATGGCGCCCCGGACGCGTGCCGGCAAGTCGATCGGGTGTAGGGGCGCGGCGATCTTCGGACGCGCTTCGAGCAGTTCGGAGAGCCTCTCCATGGCGCCGGCCGCGCGCTGCACGTCGCCCCACATCTCCGACAGCGCCGCCGCAGACGATCCGACGAATGCTGCATACAGCAGGAATTGCGCGAGCTGTCCACCGGTCAGTTCGTGGATCAGCACCAAGTGCGCGCCGCGCCAAAGGACGAACGTGATGCCGCCGAACACCAGCATGACGCCGGCAGCCGTCAGCAAAGCACGGATCTTCGTACGCTTGACGGCCGTCCGGAAACTGTCATCGACGGCCTCGCCGTAGCGCCGGCTCTGCAGTTCCTCAAGCGTGAAGGCCTGCACGGTCTGGATCGCGTTCAAGGTCTCATCGGCGAGAGCACTCGTATCGGCGAGGCGGTCTTGCGAGGCGCGCGAAAGGCCGCGCACGCGGCGACCGATCAGGATCAATGGGACGATGACCACGGGTATCATGCCGAGAATCCAAATCGTCAGCTGTACACTGGTCAGTGTGAGCATGACTAGGCTGCCGACGAGGCTCAGCCCCGAACGCAGGATGATCGAGAGATTCACGCCCGAGATCGCCTGCACGAGCGTCGTGTCGGCGGTCAGCCGCGACAAAACCTCTCCGGTCCGCGTAACCTCGTAAAAAGTCGGGTCCATGCGCACGACGCGCCGGTATACGGCCGTGCGCACATCGGCGACGACGCGCTCGCCGAGCCAGGTCACGAGATAGAAGCGCAGCGCCGCGAACATGCCATAGATTACGGCGGCGGCGAGAAAGCCTAAGAAGTACTGGTTGATCGTCCCCGCGTCGGCGACCGACATCGCATTGACTATTTCCTTCAGAGCCACCGGCAGCGCAAGCAGGGCGCCGGAGGCCGCGAGCAGCGCGGCGATCGCCGCGATGAGAACGCCGCGGTAGGGCCGCAAGAACGGCGCGAGCGCGCGCAGCGGATTCAAGGATTTGGCTTTCGGACGGTCGGCGGGATTGATCATGGTCCTTATGATCCCATAAGTAGCGCTGCACTGTGGCGGCGCACCGACCGTTGCGCCTGCGCTTCCGGCGCCCCGCTACGGTGCTTACCGAGACGGCCGTCGAGCCTTCGTTGTTCCACAGCAACGAAGCCTGGACTACTCGGCTTCCGGCGAATTGCCTTTCCCGCAGCGGGGCGCTATCGTGCTTTGGACTCGATATTCGCGGTCTTTATGGACCGCGCGACGATCAAACAAAAACGGGGATGCATCATGCTGGGATATCGGCAATTGCTTGCGTTGCTTCAAGACCACGGACGGCTTGGCGAAGGCGAACGCCCGCGAGCGGCGGTGCTCGCCCCGCTATCGGCCGCAGCGCTCTGCGCGGCCCTGGCGAGCCCGACGCTCGTGCGTGCCGCCGATACGACCGCAGCCGACGACTCCGCGACGGGTCCGCTGCAGGAAATCGTCGTCACGGCGACCCGCCATGAAGAAAACTTGAGCAAGGTCCCGATCAGCGTCACGGCGCTGACCCAGGACATGATGGACATCCGCGGCATCAAGGATTTCCAGGACGTCGCCAAATTCACGCCCGGCGTGAGCATCGACAACTCCGGCACGAACAACATCTCGATTCGCGGCATTTCCTCGACGGGCGGCGCCGGTACGACCGGCATCTATCTCGACGACACGCCGATCCAGATGCGCGCGTTGGCGTTCAATCCGGACGAAACACTGCCGAAGTCGTTCGACCTGGACCGGATCGAGGTGCTGCGCGGCCCTCAGGGCACTCTCTTTGGCGCGGGTTCCGAGGGCGGCACGGTGCGCTACATCACGACACAACCGAGCCTCACGACGACGAGCCTGTACAGCCGCGACGAGGTTTCCTACACGGAAGGCGGCGCGCCGAGCTACGAGGCCGGCATCGCGGGCGGCACGCCGCTCATCGACGGCACGCTCGGCGTGCGCGTGACGGCTTGGTACCGCAAGGACGGCGGATATATCAACACGATCGATCCTTACACACTTGCTCTGACCGAAAAGAACGCGAATTTCGATCAAACGAAATTGTTCCGCATCGCGTTCGTCTACGCGCCGAGCGACAACTGGCAGATCACGCCCGCGTTCTATTATCAGGACCGGTATCGCAACAACGTCGAGGACTACTGGCCGCTGTACTCGAATTCCGGCAACAACAACTTCGTGAGCGCCGATCCGACGCAACGCGATGTGCCGGACCGGTTCTACATCACGTCGCTCAAGGTGCAGGGCGATCTCGGGCCGACCAAACTGATCTCGAACACCTCCTACTACCGGCGCAGCGAAGTCACGGGCTACGACGGCACGCTCTACAATCTCGGGTTCTATCAGACGTTTTTCGGCGGGTATTTCCCGCTGCTCGACGGCAACGGCGTGCACCTGCCGACCTGCGCGGAGCAGGCCGCGATCATAGCGGGGAACGGCCAGCCGGCGCAGTCCTGCCTCACGAGTTACCAATCGCCGGCTTCCATCAACAACGATCAGCAGAACTTCACCCAGGAAATCCGGCTGCAATCGAACGATCCCACCTCGGCGTTGAACTGGACCACCGGCGTGTTCTTCGCGATGGACAAGCAGCAGTACCTCGAGCAGATCCACGACCCGGAGCTCAATGCGTTCAGCGAAGCGGTGGCGGGCACGCCGTACGGCCAGGAGTTCCTCTGCACGCCACCGGGCTGCGCGACGCCGACGCCGATTCTGTATGACCCACGGTATCCGAACGACTCCTATTTTCTTTCCACGTCCTCGGAGGACAAACAGATCGCCTTGTTCGGTGAGGGCACGTATTCGTTCACCGATCAATACAAACTGACCGTCGGCGCGCGCTTCTCGCGCACGGAATTTTCATTCACGACGCTGACCGGCGGCCCGCAGCTGTTCCTACCCGATCAGAGCAACGCCGGCGACAAGAAGGAAAACTCGTTCACGCCGAAGGTCAGCTTTTCGTATCAATACGATCCGCACGATTTGTATTACGCCACCTATGCGAAGGGCTTCCGGCCCGGCGGCGCGAACAATCCCGTGCCGCAGGCCGCGTGCGCCGCGGACTTCGCGTCGTTCGGCATCTCGCAGGCGCCGGCGACGTTCAATTCCGATACGGTCAACAGCTTCGAGATCGGCGCGAAGAACAATTTCGACAACCGCATCAAGCTCGCGAGCAGCGTCTATTACATCCGCTGGAACAACATCCAGCAGACCGTCGTGCCGCCGATCTGCGAGATCTCCTTCATCGACAACCTGGGTACGGCCGTCGCGAAAGGTGTCGATCTACAGGCCGACATCGCGGTGACCGAGGACTTCACGGTGGAACTTGCGACCGGCTACACCGATGCGCGCTACACCCAGGACGCCCAGTTGTCGACGACTTCGACGACGGGCCCCGTCGTCTCGGACGGCGACGCGATCACGGGCCAGAGCGGCCAGCCGAATCCGCCGTTCACGGCGACGATCGGCCTCGAGTATCGCTTCAATGTGTTCAACCACGAGTCGTTCATCCGCGGCGACGACGAATACGAGAGCCACTCCAAGTGGCCTTCGCCGGGCCAAGATCAGTCAACGCTGCAGTACGACCCGGCCAACTACCAGCTTTCGTCGACGAACTTCGCCTCCTTGCGCGCCGGCACGAAGTTCGGCGGATGGCAGATCGAGGCGTTCTGCGACAATGTGACCGACACGCACGTGGTCACTAACTACGAGTGGTCGATCAATCCCAATGGCTATCCGGGGCCGCAAACCTACAGCCGCCTCGAACGCGACTTCACGTTCCGACCGCGCACGTTCGGCCTGACGTTCATCTATCGGCAATAGCGGACTCTTCGAGCAGCCGATAGACGCTTTCGAACCGGGCACGCGCGACGATGCCGTGGTCGCCAGGAGCGTATTGCAGGAGCCAATCGCCCGCCGCGCCGTGCAGCAGATCGCCGCCCGCGCGGCGCGCGACCGTGAAGGCGGTCGGCATGCGCTTGGCGAGTACGACGACGGGCAGGTTGCGGTAGCGGCCGGCGCTGCCCGGCGCCGTCGGCGGCTCGGGCCGATACTTCGCGTCGAAGCGCGCGCGCGAAACACACCAAGAATCGCCCGTGGAACCGGTCACGAGCGCATCGCCCGCCTCGAAGGAATTCTCGCCGACGGCGCTCGCGATGCGACCTGCGCTCGTCGCGAATTCCACCGCTACGCACTCGTCTTTGACGGCCTTACGGGCATCGGGATCGTTCTCGAGATCGGGGGCATCGAGGTGCAGCGGCGGCAGGCTCATAGCCCATCATGCCAGCTGCGACGCGCGGTTGCGTAACCCAAGGATGCGGTGTTAGTGTCACTGTATAAGCTTTTTATATGCCCATATAACTCGGGGATGCCAATGACGCAGAAAGAGCTTTGTTTCAGGCTGAGCGCGCGCGCTCTTTTGTTGACCGGCATCGCCAGCGGCGCGGCTGCGACGTTCGCGCCTCCCAGTCTCGCGGCCGATACAGCCGCCGATGCCGGCGCCGGTAGCGGCGGCCTCGAGGAAATCGTCGTGACGGCCACGCGCCACGAAGAGTCCTTGAGCAAGGTGCCGATCAGCATCACGGCGATGACCCAGGACAATCTCGATCAGAAAGGCATCCGCGATTTTTCGGAAATGGTGCGCTTCACGCCCGGCGTCTCGATCGACACGTCGGGAACGAATGCGATTTCGATCCGCGGCATCTCCTCGTCCGGCGGCGCCGGCACCACGGGTATCTACATCGACGACACACCGATCCAGATGCGGGCGCTCGGCTTCAACCCCGACGACACCTTGCCCAAAGCCTTTGACCTCGACCGCATCGAGGTCTTGCGCGGACCACAGGGCACCTTGTTCGGCGCGGGTTCCGAAGGGGGCACGGTGCGCTACATCATGACGCAACCGAGCGTGACGACCGACTCGACCTATGCGCGCAGCGAGATCTCGTACACGCAATTTGGCCAGCCGAGCGGCGAAGCCGGCATCGCGCACGGTGGACCGATCATCGACGACGTGCTCGGCTGGCGCGGCAGCGTCTGGTACCGCTACGACGGCGGCTGGATCAACCGCGTCGACGAAACGACGGGCGCGGTCACCGATCCCAACGCGAACTGGGCGCACACCTATACGCTGCGCCTCGCGTTCCTGTACGAGCCCGCGGACAACGTCAAGATCACGCCGAGCATCCTCTATCAAAACAAGTATCAGAACGATCTCGGTACGTATTGGCCGGCCTACTCGAACACGAGCGCGGGCCAGTTCAACAACGCGACACCGGAACTCATTCCGATTCCCGACACCTATTACCTGCCGGCGCTGAAGGTTCAGGTGGATTTCCCGAAGGCGACGTTGATCTCGAACACCTCGTATTACCATCGCAACGAACAGGACGCTTACCAAGGCACGGTGTATGACCTGGCGTTCTACCAATCCCAAGGCTGGGGCGGTGTCACCGATGCGTACACGCCGGCCTGCGGTCCGGCTTCGACGACGGCGGTCCCGCCGTGTTCCTGGTACCCGCTGCTCGACGGCAACGGCATTCACCTGCCGGCCGGATTTTCCAATTACTCGACCCCGAACACGATCACGAACCAGCAGCGCACGGTGACGCAGGAGATCCGCCTGCAGTCGAACGACGACGCGAGCGCACTGCGCTGGACGGTCGGCATGTTCTGGTCGCTGTCGCGCGAGCTCAGCATCGAACAGCTCTACGACAGCCAGATCGTGCCGTTCTGGACCGCGCTCTACGGGACGAGCCCGTTTGCGTATCCCTTGTTCCAGGACACCGATCCGGTGACCGGGTTGCCGAACGGCAACGTCAATTACTTCTGTAACGGTGTCGGCACGCCTAACACGGGACTGCCGAACTGCGACATCTACTACAACCAAAACGTCAGCCACGACCGGCAACTCGCGGAGTTCGGCGAGCTGAGCTACAGCTTCACGGACCAATGGAAAGTCACGCTCGGTGGACGTTTCGCGAGCATGGAATTCGATTTGAAGCACTATGCGAACGGCCTCGAGAACAGTGGTGTCGGTACGTTCTCGGGCTCGTACCACGAGAATGCGTTTACGCCCAAGGTCGGCATCGAGTTCCAGGCGGACCCGCAACACCTCTTCTATGCGACCTATGCCAAGGGATTTCGACCTGGCGGTGTCAATGCACCGCTTCCGGCCGCGCTCTGCGGCACGACGCCGGCGGGCTATCAATCGGATTCGACGCAAAGCTTCGAGATCGGTGCCAAGGACAACTTTGCCAATCGCCTGAAGCTCGCGACGAGCGTCTACTACATCCGCTGGAACAGCATCCAGCAGAACGTCTACGACCCGGGTCCGACCGACGAGTGCGGCTTCCAGTACACGGCGAACCTCGGCAAAGCCGTCGCCGAGGGCTTCGATATCCAGGCCGATGCGCTCATCGTCGGTGGCTTGTCGTTCGAGGCCTCGGTCGGCTACACGCTCGCGCGCTACACGAACAATACTTTTGCTTCGAGTAATGGCGATGCGATCTCGGGCGAGGCCGGTATCAATTACGCACCCGGCACGAATGCGCCGTTGCAAATCGCGGTCGGCCCGCAGTACAACTTCCCGATCGCGGGCTACGATGCGTTCGTGCGCGCCGACTGGGAATACACGAGCCGCAACCCCTGGCTCGCGGCCGTCCAGGACCCGAACAACGTGAACCAATACAACGAGGGCTACTCGTACACGCTGCCGTCGACGAGCTTCACGTCACTGCGTGCGGGCGTCAAACTGGGTCACTGGAATATTTCCGCGTTCTGCGACAATTTGTTCGACTCGCATACGGTCATCAATTACGCACTGGGGCAGCTCGATTATGCGAACCCCAACGGGCCCGTATCGCCGCAGGAGAACGATTTCACGTGGCGGCCACGCACCGTGGGGATCACGGCGACGTTTCGGGATTAGGGGGAAGGCCTCAAGCCACCGCGCGCTCGGGCTGCCGCCCGAGCGCCGCCCGGATCGATGCGTCGAGAATGCCTAAGCCTTCATCGAGTACCGCATCTTGTATGGTCAGCGGCGCCAGTAGTCGCACCACATTGCCATAGACGCCGCACGACAAAAGGATCAAGCCGCGCTGTTCCGCCTGCGCGACGATCGCGGCCGTGAGCTGGGGATCGGGCTCCCGCGTCTTGCGGTCCTTGACGAGCTCGAACGCGATCATCGCGCCCAAACCGCGGACATCGCCGATCGAGTGCATTTCCTGCGCGAGCGCCTCGAGCCGCGAGCGCATGCGCGCGCCGACGCGTGTTGCGCGTGTAAACAGGTCCTCGGACTCGATGACGTCGAGCACGGCATGGGCCGCGGCAATCGAGATCGGGTTACCGCCGTAGGTGCCGCCGAGGCCGCCCGGATGCGCCGCGTCCATGATCGTCGCGCGCCCGATCACGCCGGACAAGGGCAAGCCGCCACCCAGGCCTTTGGCGACCGTGATCAAATCGGGCACGACGCCGGCATGTTCGATCGAGAACATCTTCCCGGTCCGTGCAATGCCGCCTTGCACCTCGTCGGCGATCATCACGATGCCGTGCTCGTCGCACAAGCGGCGCAGCGCGCGCAGGAATTCCGGCGGCGCGACGTTGAAGCCGCCCTCGCCCTGCACGGGTTCGATGAGGATCGCGGCCACGGATTTCGGATCGACGTCGCCGTGGAACAGGCGATCCAGATCTTCGAGCGACTGCTCGGTCGTCACGCCGTGATACGGGTGCGGAAACTCCGCGTGGTAGATCTCGGCGGGAAACGGGCCGAAGCCGCGCTTGTACGGCATGACTTTGCCCGTCAGGCCGAGCGTGAACAGCGTGCGTCCGTGGAAGCCGCCGGAAAACGCGATGACCGCGGAGCGCCGCGTGTGGATCCTCGCGATCTTGATCGCATTCTCGACCGCTTCGGCGCCGGAGTTCAGGAACAGCGTCTTCTTCGCAAAATCACCGGGTGCCCAGGCATTGAGCCGCTCGGCGAGCCGCACGTACGACTCGTACGAGGCGACATGGAAACACGTGTGCGCAAACAACTGCGCCTGCTCGGCGACGGCCGCCATGACGCGCGGATGCCGATGTCCCGTATTCAGGACCGCAATGCCCGCCGCAAAATCGATGAAGCGCTTGCCGTCGACATCCCAGAGTTCCGAGTTCTCGGCTCTCGCGACGTAGATACCCTTGGAGCCCACGCCGGTGGGCACGGCCGCCGCTTGGCGGGCCTGCAATTCGCTCGTTCTCGACATGGCGGTCCCCTTCGATGGCACTTCCATCGAAAGGAACGGTATCACTGCGGCTGGTTTTCGGCAAAAACCTCGAATTTGGGCTCGTGACGGCTCGGCAGCGGAAGATCCCGCGCGCCGCCCCGATCGTCTGCCATTGCGCCGACTCGGAACCTCGGCGCGTACGTTGGCGTAGAGCCGGACTCGATGTGGCTTAGAAACTTGCGCCAGTCCCGCCGATTCGCAAACCCGCGCTGCACGCTCAGTGCGTCCGCTTATGCACGACTTGGAGCGCGCGCGCCCATGCGATGGCCTGAGGGCCCGGGTCCGGTACATCGTGTGGGGCTTGCTCGGGGCGCTCCGGACTCGGTGTCATCGGCACGCTTTCTTCGAAGTCGCGAAATGTGTAGCCAGGCGATTGGATGGCCTTGCGGGTTCCCAAACTCGAGGGACGGCGCACGTTCAACTCCGCCGCGCGAATAAAAGGCCGGCGAGGAAGCCGAAAGCGGCGACCATGCCCAACGCGGCCCAAGGACTCTCATGCACGAACCGATCGGTTTCGCGCAGCGCGCTGCGCGTACGCTCGATCAAGTCGTTGCCCCCGTCCCAATCGTCGGATTCCACTTCGCTCGTGTCGAGATAATAATCTGCGAGCGTGCCACCGGAATTGGGGCCGACTCCCCCGATATGTAGATCGCGCTTCGGCGTGTAAACCTGGTCGTTGGATTGGCTCATCGCGAAACTCCGTTGATCACCCGAACCGCAGTTCGTCAGTCAGAGTTTGCGCGGGTCTACGTCGCGGCGCAGTCGGTTGGCTCATGCGCCGCGCGTAGGAATCCTCTCACGTCAGTTCACTTGATAACCGCGCGCCTGTAAACACGCCGACATCGCGCGATCGTAATTGCCGCGCGCGGAATCGGCCGTACCCGCGGGCACCCCACCGCCCGCCTCGGTCGGATCGAAGCCGGTCTGACCCTTGGCCCAACTATGGCAATCGTAGCGGTCGGCGGCCTGTTGATCGCTCGACTGGCCGTTCTTCGGATAAATGATCAAATCGGTTGGTGTCGCGGCCTGCGCGGGCGCCGGCGTCGGCTGGTCGGCTCCGTCGGGCGGCGCAACGACCGTGTAGCCGTTCGCCGCCGGATCCCAGGTGTAGTAAACGTTGTCCGCGTAGTAATACGGGAGCCCGCCAATCCAAACCGTTGAGTAGTAAGGCGGCAGGACCGAGACCACCAAGCCGAACGGCGGCCGCACCACGACGAAGCCACCCGGACCCGGCGCATACCAAACACCGGCGCTGAAGTAGAACGGGCTGCCATGGAAATAGTACGGCCGATAGCCGCCGGGCAGGCTACGGAATGAGGCGCCGAAGGCCGGGTAGAACTGGCCGTGGTTATATCGGCCGTCGAGCACTTGGCCGCGCCCGTCGACGACCCGGCCGGGGCCGGGGCGTGGACCCGGGGCGCGCACGGCTGCGTGCGGGCCGCCGTGGTCGCGATCTTGTGCACTCGCCGTAGTGCTCAGCGCCGTGCCCATGAGACCCATGCTTGCCAGCGCCATCAGGGCGAGTTTCGAAGCGCGTTTCATGACTTTGATCCTCCGCATCGATGGTTCGCGACTAGCTGACCGTGTAGCCGCGCGCACTCAAGCAGGCCGTGATCGCGCGCCGATAGGACTGCGCACCCGCCACGTCCGACGCTCGTTGCTGGTTGAGCTGCTGCTGCGTCATCTGCGCCTGCTGCTGCACCTGCGCGTCAGCCGCCGATCCCACGATCGCACCGGTCGCGCCGCCAAACAGCGCACCCACGCCCGCGGCTCGCGGCCCCGCGATGATCGAACCTAAGATCGCGCCACCGATGGCGCCCGTGACGGTTCCGGTACCCGGCGCCGGTGCGACCACGACCCGCGCATACGAGGGCGCATCGGGGCGGCTGGGATCGACGCCCGTTTGCTGAACGGCCCAGGTGTGGCATTCGTAGCGATCGCGGTCGAGTTGATCGGCGCTTTGACCATTGGCCGGGTAAACAAACAGTCGCGGCGGAGGCGGTGGCGGGGGTACCGCGACCGTGCGGACCTGGGGCTGCTCGACGCAAGCGCTCAGCAAGCCCAACATCACGACAGGGACTCCGTAACGCAGCATGCGGCGTGCGGAAGATGGCTTTTGTTCAATGCTCATGACTCGACTCCTTCAACTCGATCGTGACCCCAACGCATCCTCACCCCTCCGGTTGACAGCAACGAACCCGCTTAAGTTCGTGTGCGACCACCCCTTGGAACGTCATGGAGTGTCAAGGCGTTGGCCCGGGTTTCTGAAACTTCAGAAAGAATTGGTCCGTTTTGCCGCGAATCAAGGGATCGAAAACGCCGCGACCCGCGCATAGCTTGTCATTTTCATTGGCGGTTCCCCCGTTGTTAACTCGCCCGAAGTTTAGACGATCCCAGGGCGTATCATTGCGGGCGCTGCGGCAGATCGGCCGAGATAGACAGGTGACGCGAAT
>Ga0116231_10014252_pt1 | contig 10764 bp, 7 predicted proteins | sample S1TSphgellanicum_2_FD_89695 | JGI IMG/M metagenome (GOLD analysis project Ga0116231, IMG submission 89695) | Host-associated microbial communities from peat moss isolated from Minnesota, USA - S1T2_Fd - Sphagnum magellanicum MG | ecosystem: Host-associated > Plants > Peat moss > Unclassified... | reverse complement strand
GTTGTTGCTTGTTTGGGTGGTTGGGTAAGGGTGGATTGGTGTGGTTGGTGGTTGGGGTGCAGGGGGCGGGGGGGGGGGGGATGTTCTTTCGGTAGTCGGTGCATTCTTTTGGGAGTTTGAAATCACGTTGCTCACTCACTGATATCTGTTTTGAAGATTTTTATTTTACTCTGTCGGAGGTTCTAATGTCTCGTTTTCTTCATGTTTTGGATTCTGACACTTCCGGCCCCGCTTGTTTGGTCGTTTCTTGGCTGGCGTTTCGTTCTGATTGAATTGCAATAGTCTATTGAAGGATGATACCTAGTGTTCAGAGGTTTTTCACGCTCATGTTCTGGACTTTGCGTGTTTGTTGACGTGTTTTATATTATTCTCTTTTCATTACACTAGTATGTTGAATATGCTACATTTTGCCTTGTCGCCTTTGGAGTTTCGGCAGTCTTTTTTGTGGTCTAATGTGCTGCTGAAAGCACACTTCTTTATAGCAGGTTTGAAAGACTTGCGGGGCTTTGTTCCATGATTTCAAGGGCCTGTTTTGGTGGGTGGACGAAACTTCGTCTATACATGCATGTTATATGTATGTATGTATGTATGCGTATGTTGTGGGAAGCTCGATTGTTTTGCGGGGACCAACACAACGTGCATGCTCTCTAACGCTTTTTTCGGTTCATTCAAACCCTGGTGACGAAGGCTTCTTAAGAAAGTTCCATGCACCTATCGCATTTCTTAGGTATGTCCAGACTGCGATTGAGCTTCAATGGTAGTGCCAACTTCGACGTGGAGACAAGGAACATACCGATCTAAACAATTTAAGGTGTGCCTCTTTGGCTTCTGGAAATCAGTGTTTGAATTCTACTTATAATAAGAGAATTTTATATGGGTATACACTATGATGCTTGCTACACATGGAGATGAAGCCTTGAGCTGGAAGTCCATGTGCCTGACAAAAAATGGTAGACAGGAGATATGGTGATTGCTTGCACACATACCTATTCAGACATGTGAATGAAGGCTCAAAACCCTAATTTTACAGGGCTTTTACTGCAAGGTAATCCAGCAGAACTTGTTCAACCCTCCATGTGGAGATCCTTGTTTGCTTTCTCTCTGGTGTCACAGTTGAAGCGATTGGGTGCATATCAGCAACCCCATCTGAACCAGCACAAAATTTGGCTGTTTATTGTGTTCACATGCCTTGTAGGCACCATTGTGAACTATGTTTGTGAGTTAATGCCCTTCTCCCTGCAAGAACCAAACATCATTTCTTTGTGAGTGTTGTATGTGCAGAGGTTTTTGCAATGCAAGATTTCAGGTTCCAAAACAAAGGGAGCTGAGAAACAGCTAGAACTCGGTTTCTGACATGCTCAAGACCATGACATTGAGGATGTAGCTGAAGAATTTTTGCATTTCTACAGCGTGCTTAAGCAGAGTGAAGAGATATTGCATTTTCACATTGGTCCAATCCTTTCCTGGCAATTTTCAAGGATTGGCCTTCCCATGTTAGATTCACAACATGGGGTGCACAAATTCCAAGATTGACAGGGATGATGCAGTGGCAAGATGCAAGGCAAGGAAGCGCTTCATGAGGCAGGCAGTAGATTCTCGACATGCTTTTGCTGCTTCACATGCTCATTATGTCATAGCTCTCAAAAGTGTGGGCTCTGCTCTTAGGCAATTTGCAGAGGGGGAGGTGAAGGATCCAGCAGCTGCAGTGATACCTTCAGATGGTCCATCAACTGCTCTTGTTGCTCTTGCTCCATCTCCTCTTCCTGAGCCTCCACCACCTCCCCCTATGTCTCCTAGTCTTCTCTCTCCCTCCCTCCCTCCTTCACCACCACCACTTCCTCCTCCCCTTTCACCTCCACATCTTGAACTCCATGGACCTAGGAACACAACTTTGTTCAAATCTCCAGAATTGGTCAGGGAAGCAGGCAATGAAGAGCCTTCATCCCCTCCTCCTCCACCTCTCATCACTCCAATTGGTTATGATGATGAGTGGAATTCTTCAGTTCAAGCTCCTCCATCAAGACAAGGGCAGTATCTGCCCCGTCCACCAATATCTTACAGCAGTTGGCATGACCTATTTATGGACCCTTTTCGCCCAGGCCCACATTCTGATCAGGGCTATATGCTATCAAACCAAAACTCAGAGGACTCTCAGCCTGCTGAGACCTATGACAACAAGCTACCTCAGGTTGAAGAAGAGGATGACATACCAGACCTTGAAGATGTAGATACTGATGGACCTGCTTCAAAGGTAGTTTATCTTCTGTGTTTTTGGTATCTGGTGTCATCTATTTTTTTTTCCTTGGGCATTTGCTATTGGTGATGCAGTTGTGAGTTCTTGGAGACTTTTCCTGCAAGCATGAGACATCAGAATTGTCTCTCTTGTTTGAATTTGTGAACCATAGTTTGTTCGGTCCCATCTTTGCTGATGTACCAATTGCCAAAGCATGCTGGAGTTCCCTTTTTGGCATGCAAAACTTTTGTGATGGGAGCCAAGTAGACTGGGCCTTGGGTGTGCCAGGATTCTGATTATGATGAGAAAGAGGAAAATGCAACAGCTATTACAAAGGTTGAGCCAGACCCAAGGTCACCAAAGGAGACAGTTGAGAAGAATCTATTCAAAGGTACAGTGAAAGTGAACAGGGAGCTGGCTATCATAATTCCAGAGCAGGGAGGTCGAGACCTGCTTGATGTGATCAAGGAGGTTGATGACTTGTTCTTGAAGGCTGCTGATAGTGCTGAAACAGTTTCCAACATACTTGAGACCAGGAAAGTTCATTATCACTCCAGCTTTTCAGAGAACTTAAGAGGTGAGAATATGGACATGAAGCTGTAGTGGTGTTGGCTTGCAATTCTTTGCGAGTTATCTTGTTCTCAGTCTTATATTTCTCTTCAGCTTTTCACAATTTTTTAATCTACCCCTAGTTGTTTTCTATCAGCTTTGATTTTGAAGTCATAATGCATAATTTCTGCTGGAATGAATAGAAGTTGGAGAATCAGCAAGGATTTCATTCTGGAAGCTGTCCACAAAATCTGGATCTCCTGTTCATCACAGGGCTCCTAGCAATGCCAGCATTATGAGTGAAGAGACTGCTAGCATAGGCAGTAGCATGCGAAGCCTCAGTAGTTTCCGCAGCACTGCCTGGGTGGAGGGGTGTGGCATGACTGGCAGTCATGCATCAACTCTTGACAGACTGTATGCTTGGGAGAAAAAGCTATACCTGGAAGTTAAGGTTTGTTCTCAGATGACTACCGTCTTGCATTGTTCTGGGGGCGTATGTTGTTTTCTATCTTGCAGATATTTCTATTCTTTTGTTCAGGTATTTTCTATCAAGAAATGAATCTGTCTCCAATATAGTTTCTTCCTTTGTTCCCATATTTCTTGTGTATTTTATGAAGTATCTGCATGAAAAGCCAGTGGTGAAAGGGATTCATTTCCTGGAATTAGGAAAGTGCAGACTTTTGAAAGCAGAATCAGTGCTGGAGATTCGACCTAACTCTTGCGCTTTCTGAATTTGGTATTTTGAGAAACAGGGAGCAGAAGATCTAAGAAAAGAGCTGGAGAAAAAGTATGCTCTGTACAGAAATCAGGACACTAATGGGGAAGATCAAGTGGTCATTGACAAAATGCGGGCCAACATTAAGATGCTACAAACACAGATGTTGGTTTCTATCCAAGCTGTAGATGGTGCTGCAATTGAAATTCAGAAATTGAGAGATGATGATCTCTATCCACAGCTGTTGGATTTGCTTGAAGGGTAATGAAACTCCTCCCTGTCCTGTTCACTTTCAAAAATGCTATTTCATAAATATGGGATTTCGCTTTCTGACTGGTGACCTAAATTGTGGAGTTTTGGTTATACAGAATGATGGTTATGTGGAAGGATATGTCTGTTTCTCACCAAGCCCAGATGAAAGCTGTTGAAACCCTTAAGAGGCTTGGTAACTCAGCTGCCTCTGAGCCAACAACAACCTTTCACCGGCACTCTACAGTTCAATTAGAAGCTGCTCTGAACAAGTATGTGCGGTCTTTCTTTTTCCCCAGTTCCTCAGGTGTTTATAGCATAAACATCCTAATCTTGTTTGGACCATGGGAGGGGATTGACTTTCTTTGTTAACTTGGTCCCAAATTCTCTGTCCTCTACCATTGGCTTCAATGTTCCCAAACATTGAAGTTACAAAGTTATTAGGGCATGCTTGCATGTGCATATACTGATCTTCAGGTGTCTTCTAGGTGGTCTATGATGCTGCAGAAAGTGGTGAGCACTCAGAGAGACTACATGAGGAATATGACAGGATGGTTGCGAATAAGTCTCCTGCAGTTTCCTGAGGACATGGATACAACAGGATCATGCTCCCCATCCCACTCCAGTGCCTCCCCATTAAATGCTAGCCCAATCTATGCTCTGTGCCAACAATGGCAGGCTTCAATGGATCAGTTACCTGATCATGTTGTTTTGAAAGCAATAGCTGGATTTGCAGCAGTAGTTCGTGAAATGTTGAGGCTTCAGTGGGAGGAGCTCAAAATCAAGAAACGGGTTGAAAGTTTTGCAAGGGAGCTGGTAAAGCGAGAAACCTCTCTTTTCAGTGCCTCTATGAGAGAGCCACCCTCTCTGCCTCTACCCCCTCACCCTCCTCGGTCTCCTGCATCCTCCTCAAGTGAAAGTGATGAAAACAATCTTAGCATGATTGTCAGAGAGGGGGCAACTGAGCGACCGGATGTTTTAGAGCGCAGACTGCGCATGGAGGCTTCTAAAAGGAAACTTGAAGAAGAGCAGGAAGCAGAGAGGAAGGCACACAGTGACACTCGGGCCTACACCCTCAACAGCTTACAAACTGGTCTTCCATATATGTTTCAAGCCCTGGTGACCTTCAGTAATGTGCAAGCTGACACCTATGACAAGCTGTATGTGCTTCGAGCTAATAGCAAGCTTGCTGGAATCACTGACAAGTGATTGCCCTTCTTTCCATTTCTCTCTTTTTTGTCTACTTTTCTCTCTGTAAATAAGAGAAAAGACCCGAACTCGTAGCTCATTGATTAAAAAAGGAGCAATTCTCATTATGCTGAAATGTGGCTCGGATTTTTTCACTGCCATTTTGAATTAGATAACTTTTTGACATGGTGGAGATGTAGTACAATTTTCCTGCGGATCATGAACAGTTCAATGTTGGCCTAGTTTTTGCATTCCATTCAGTGCCATTGGGATGAGATAACTTCCTGCTTGGTGGAATGTAGGACAGTACTCCTGCAGATTATGAATATAGGTTCAATGCTGGCCTAGTTTGCCCATGGAGCATCAATAGGTTCCATAGCAGCCTGGTCTCGAAGTTAATTTTTTTAATGCTTCAGATTTCAGGACTCATGGGGTTTTTGGTCAGATGTATATTATCATCTGAGGAATTTAGAGGACTTTACACTTCGCACTTTGGTTTTTTGTGGTCCATTGGTGGCTAGAGTTGCCCTATTCTTGTTACCAGACTTACTTGCAGTTTGGGATCCGGTGCCCAAGTTGTATTGTTGATTGCAGTGTCTAGGAGATGTTCTGAAGTTGAACTAGATGCAAAGTTTTTTGGGTTTGTCGAATTTTATGAAATATTTATGAAGTATATTAGGTGTGTAAGTTGTTGAAATGGAGTAAAAGAGATGCTTCTCACGTCTCTTTACTGATGACAAGCCTGAAAAGGTTTTTGTTTCATTTGAGCACTGCAAGTTAGAAATGACAAGGATGTAATAGCAGGGCCAGAGTGAACCAGGAGCCACCCAAGCACCATCAGGGATGGATGGTGGCTAGACAGGAAGTTACTTTTCCGGTGAGCTGTTGTCCCATAGCTAACTACAATGGTTTTGCATAGTTCTTGGTTTTACTGTTCTACATGCTTTTTACTTGCTCTTTCCTTTACTACTTACTTTCATACTTACCTACTTCTGTGCAAACCTGCCTACATACTTTCGTGTCTACCTATTTGCTTTATACTTACTTACATCCTTATGTATGTACTTACCTCCTTGTGTAGCTATCTCCTTGCATACCTACCTACTTGCTACTGAATGATGTTGTGTGCTTGTTTGTCAATGCTTACAATTGTCAATGTCAACCCACATGCAAAAGATACATGTAGAAATACCTTGAATGGTACAACACATCCAAACATCAAAAGATATAATTCACATCTAACAAACTGGAATCCCTGCCCACACAAATCTTCACATACAAGGATAGCCACACAAATTGCATCACAAACAACTTGCATAAAAATCATAAGAACTTGCCAAAACATAGGCTTGTGTTTTAGAATATTAAATCATCAAAATTGAATTGAGATTCACACAACTTGTGATTATATTTCACACATTAAATATCTAGAACCTCGTTCACATAGGAATCGATTCTAAGTTAACTTACTTTAGTTCACTTACAATAACTAAAATGTAAACATGTAACCATTAGAAAATTCTTGACACCCATGAGTAAGGGTTAAAAATCTAGCCAACATTATGAATTAGTTGGATTTTTCGATTTGTCCCCCAATAAATTTCACTGGTAATGAAGCTTTACAAGTAGCTTCTATTTTCCATCCTAGTCAATAGTATACAATTTCCTCTCAAAAATCCAAAGCAATTTCTAAAAGGTACAACACTACTCTCCCAACCAATATTTCATGAGATGTAGCATGTGTAACCATTATTCAAGTTCACACTATGGTATAATCCACCAATTTGTTAAGATTAACTTGGATCACAATTTCTTACTTGGTTAATGTTCGAACCTTCTCCTATTCACCCATAGATGTCAAAATTTGATATGGGCACAATTCAATATCAACATTGATCAATCCAAGATCATCCATTACCACCTTGCCCAACATGAAAGGTTAGGCACCGAAGTTCAACAAAATCTTCTACGGTTAATGCCAATGTGCCGACACCCCCTTCAATTAGAAAATTCCATCCTCATTATGCACCACCATCAAACCATGAATAACCCCTATTGAATCAACAGTAGGATGCACAAGAAGGTTTTGAAGGTGGCCATAACACCATGTTAAGATCCTAATTGAACCTTAGGCACTTCCATTTGGCTCATTTTAGGAATATGTTAGGGAAACCTAATTGGTTTTGACGAATCTTTGAACATAACCACCATCCCTAGTGTTCCCCACCTTCACATAATGTGGGCACCATGCAAACACAATCATTAGTTGAATATTATGAGCATAAATTTGCTAATGATATAAATTTGATTATTACGAATCTACTAAATTGTGTGTGCTTTCTACATCCCATGGATAGGCTATAAGGACTGCAACATTCCCTCAATGTGTGTCATTAATTGAATTAAATGCATGAGAGTTTTATAGCCATAAAAGTTTCACAAGAAGAAAAGAGGAAAACAACAAAGGTGGCAAAAAAGGGGAGTAGAAAAAAAAGTGATCCAATTCAGCATCAATACACCAATGCTTGCAAATGGAGTGCAAATTGAAATCACCAATTTTTTTTATGAAAAAAACATTCAAGTTGATCACAACAATTTTAATTTTCTAATTTTAATCTTTTCCATTTCTTACTAGTGTGGCTTGTGCTGTTGGCCCAAGTGTTACCATGTCCTCAACTGATTTTTCCTTTCAAAACCTGGTTTTTTGGAATTTATTTGAATTTTCAGCAGCAAAAATCACTTAAAAATCAATATCTCCCACATTCTGAATCCAAATTTTACCAAATAAATTCCATTAATTTCTTCTCATCAAGATCTTTCCAGCAACACAAAGGCACATTCCAATTCCTTCAAAAATTTCAGCTACGATTTAATTTAATTTTCAGTGAAGAAATCATTCAATATTCAAGAACTTCTACACCACAAGTCCAAACGCCATGAAACCAAGACAATGCACCCCTCCTCCTCAAGAGCTTTCCAAAGAGACCAAGAATGCAATCTGAAGCATCCTGGTTTGGTGGAGCTCACTAGTACAAAACAAACAAACAACCTTCCTTCGTAGATAGATATAGTGCAAACATGTTCAAAGTCTAGCTCTTGATTTCAAATTTTACATTCCTCAAAGATTTAATATTTTGGTTAGATTAGTTGCATGTTAACCATAAATCACATCTATCAACCTATTATCACTATGTATCACACCAAAGTTCTAAAAGTTTTGAGATTCTTATGTGCATGTTATTATTTAAGGGTGCACAATTTACATTCAAGTGTGTTTCACCTTTTCATTTGACAACTCAATTTTTAGGTTTAACGGCCTATTAAATAATAGATTATTGATATTTTGAAACATGAATCTATAATTCTGATTGAAGTTCCTAACCTACACATCATGATTGCAAATTGTGAAAGTCTTAAAATTTAATATTTATTTTCACATGAAAAAACATGCATTGGTGTATTTTGATATATTAAACCACACCCTATATCTATAGGTTATTTAATAGATTTGATATTTTTTAATTTTCATAATGTTTACAATTCTAGCAAATGATAATGCTAAATTGTTTAACATGATTGTAATTTTTAATTTATATCAAAAATAAAAAATTATAAATAAACTAATATTAAATTCCATTCTAATCGTATATTTTTTAAGTTATTATTTTTAATATATATATATATATATATGACGTTTTTTCAATTTAATAATGGTTGTAATCAAAATTAAGACTAGTATAATAAATTTACATTGATAACATTTTATTATTTAAATTAAAAATATGAACCTTTTAAATTTTGACTTATATTTTGGTAATATTTTAGTGAAGACTTTTCGATTCAAATTAGAAACAGACTATTAATTAGACTTAATAAACTCATTCTAAACATCAATTCATTAATTTTGTGAGAAATGCATCTAGCAATCTTTTAATATCACTTCCACACATGACTTTGGGGGTGGACATTTTATTTTGCGACTTTTAATCACCCTCATTTTGGAATAAGTAAACTTTCTTTTTCTTTTTCTTTTTTGGTTTTGAAATCAATTGAAAAGATTTTCCCCTTCAATTTCAGTCTTTTTTAGAATGATTGGAAAGTTCATTCTTTCTTTTTTTGGTTGAAAGATGACTTAAGCTTGGTCAATGACAAAAACATAATTGAAAAACATCAAACTTGACAAGAGATGATAGGAGAAAAACCAAAAAAAACATGAGAATATGAACAAGGAACAACAAAATTGCAATAAACAATAGTATGGTGTCAAAAAAGGGATGTTGGAAACACCTTGAGAGGTGCCTAAGTTGAGTATGAAAAAAGAATTTGAGCAAAAAGGGACACCAAGGAACATTGAAGGCACCAGATACAATGTTCGAGGACACTAAGGGTGTCAAGAAGTATGTAAGGATATGGGGGCACTATCCAATCAAAAATATTTTATATTTTATATTATTTTGAATCATGAGGGGCATTAGGGCCTTTGGGAAGCAAATAGGAAGGATGTGGGGGGAACATTTGAAACACCCAATTTTTTTTGTTTATGGGACAACAAGGGACACCAAAAAAGACATTAAGAATGGCAAGGGTGCCCAAGTAGGTCGCCCATGGACATTAAGGTTGTAAAAAGGTTAATGTTTCCATTGAGTGAAGATTAAATTCATATTGTAAAATGAATGGAAGTGGAAATGATCTTATGGAAAATCTATACAATTTATATAATCATGGATTATCAATGTTTGATTTTAAATTTTTTTTCAAATTCATTTATTTTTTAAATGCATATTAATATTTGACCTTATTTCAATTGATTGTCAATGATAGTGTGAAGCAGCAGAAAGCCTAATTAAATAAATAAGATTTTACATGCAATTGTAATCCGCATGCATGCACCAAAACTAGGAAACCGGAAAAAAAAAAAAAAAGATTTAAAAAATAAATCTTTTGAAACATGCAATCAAATAATATATATGCCCAAAATTGAGAAACCTCAAAAAAGGGGAAATTTTCTCTTTGGAAGGCATGGTTACTTAATTTATGATTTGGTTGACATTTTTGTTGACCTAATTTGTCTCATGTGGAAACAAATTAGTGACAAAAAATTGAGCTTATTTTTTAAAATAAAGACACCATCCCAGGGTAGGACTGCCCATCACCAGTCATTACTTTATCATTGATTGCTTCAAGCTTCTTGTTGCATCGCGTCTATTGTTGCGGTTGCTACAGCCTAGGAGCTTGGAAGGAAGGTAAAAGAAGGGAAGAAAAGAAAAGAAAAGGAAAGGGAAGGGGAAGGAAGTAATGAGGGAGTTTTACTAGTGCTACTGCTACTAGTCCAAGAAAAGGCTGTTACAGCAACAACAACGGCAATCAACTGCAAATCTACACATAAACAGCGACGACAAATGCACAACGACATGACACAACAACACAAGATCCCCTTCCCCCTCCCAAATGGTAGTGGGGGGAAGGGACAAGACACGTGCACACACTAGACAAAGGAGGTGAAACCTCCGGCAATGGATACTTACAAGAGCGGCAACTGTCGTAGCTGCAGTTGAGTGAAAGCAAGCGACAACACAATAGCATGAGGTCGGACAACAACGTAAGCTCTGGCATTGCAGCGAGGATAGTGGCGATGGTGGGCCCAACCTCAGCAGCAACGACGTTACAGGATTAGGGTTTTTTTTTTTTTTTCTTTGGAAATTTTTAAAGGTTTTATATTTATGACGGTTTCCAGTTCTTAGGGTTTCCGTCTTTGTAGTGTTTCGCAGATTTTCAGGTGTTATCAATCTTCCGGTACTAAACTTTTAAATTTTCTAATATAATAATCTTT
>Ga0116231_10014251_pt1 | contig 10765 bp, 9 predicted proteins | sample S1TSphgellanicum_2_FD_89695 | JGI IMG/M metagenome (GOLD analysis project Ga0116231, IMG submission 89695) | Host-associated microbial communities from peat moss isolated from Minnesota, USA - S1T2_Fd - Sphagnum magellanicum MG | ecosystem: Host-associated > Plants > Peat moss > Unclassified... | reverse complement strand
GCAGATGCTGGGCGCTGCCGTGATAGGCCTGCAACCCGCCGAACAGCAGATGCGGCGAGTCCGCGATGCGCCGCGCCAGTTCCACCGCCGCGGGCCCGGGTGTCACGCCGCAGCGCGCGGCGCCGACATCGATCTCCACCAGCACGCTCAGCCGCACGCTGGCCTCGCGCGCCGCGCGTTCAATGGCATCGACCTGCGCGGCATCGTCGGCGCACACCGCGATCCGGCAGATGCGGGCGAGGGCGGCGAGGCGGGCGAGCTTGGCGGGCGCCACGACCTCGTTGCTCACCAGGATGTCCGCCACCCCGCCCCAGGCCAGCGCCTCGGCCTCGGATACCTTCTGCACGCATTGCCCCACCGCCCCCCGCGCGATCTGCAAATGCGCCACCACCGTGGATTTATGCGTCTTGGCGTGGGCGCGCAGCCGTGTCGGCGTGGGCGCGAGCAGGGCGGCCATGGTGTCGAGATTGGCCTCGAACGCGTCCAGATCCAGCACCAGGGCGGGCGTGTCGATCTCGTCCTCACGCATCCCCGGCCGGGCCGGCGGCACTTGCAGCATCGAGTGGTTTCCTTGATTTCAGTACCTAGTTTCGTCCGGGCATGGGGAAGCGGCAAGCGGGGGAGGCTGGCCCGTTCGAGAGGCGACAGCTTGTCTCCGCCCAGGTCGGGTGCGCTCATCGCAAGCGATCAGATCACGAACCGAACTGGCCTTCAGAGGCCGGAACGCCATAGGTTCCGCTCCATGATGAGAAGGTCAATCGCCTCCCTGGTTGCCGTGTCCGGGATCGCATGCACGCTGGTAGCGTGTTCCGCGCCACCGCCCGTTCTGGAGGAAGCACGGCCTAATGGGATCGTTGATTACGGGCCGTATTTGGTCTTTTTCGGGTGGGACAGCGCGGGGGTCAGCGGCAGGGGGCGCCTAATCATCGCGGATTTCGCAAAACGATATCGCCGCCTCGCGTCGCCCTCTTCTCAACCCGTGGAGCTGAACGGTCACACCGATGCAACGGGTTCGCGATCCTACAACATGAAACTCGGCCTCCTTCGGGCACAAGCCGTCGCGAACGCGCTCGTGGCGCTTGGAATACCACGTGAGGCGCTGATCGTGAGGAGTTACGGCGATACTCGTCCGCTTGTTCACACCGCACATTGCGTGCGAGAGCCCCAAAACAGGCGTGTCGAGTTCATCGAACATTTTTGAAGCAACGACCCGGCCGGAAGACGCGAGGGCAACCGGCTTTCACGGCTGGGCTGACGAAAATCGTCCGGCGCGGGAACGGTCGCGGGGCGTGGAAGTTCTGCTGCCGGGCCGCCGGCGTCGGGCGGCGGAACCGGGAGGGGTTTTCGATGAAACGCTTCAGGCAATTCAAGGTGGCGATCCTGATCGCGCTGATCGGGGTCGGTCTGTGTGGGAGCCTGACGGCCTGCGTGGTCGAGGAAGGCCATGGCGGGCACGAACGGCATTGGTGGTAATGTCCGCCACGGCCGACCGCGCCCGGCGCCTTCCGCCGGGGATTCTGGGCAGCGATTTGCATGGGTCTGAATGCCGGCCGCATTCGACACCAGCAGGAGCCCGATGTCCGATCGCCATGAGGATCACCAAGCCGACGTCCTGATCGTCGGCGCGGGCTCGGCGGGGTGCGTGCTGGCGGCCAGGCTCAGCGCGGACGAAACTCGCCGGGTGACGGTGCTGGAGGCGGGGGGCCGCGACCGCAATCCGCTGTTCCGCGTGCCGCTGATGACCGGCGTGCTGCTGCGCAGCCGCTACGCGAACTGGTTCTATCACACCGAGCCCGAACCCGGACTAGGCGGGCGACGCAGCTTCTGGCCGCGCGGGCGGGTGCTGGGCGGCTCGTCCTCGATCAACGGCATGGTGTGGGCGCGGGGCCGCCCGTCCGACTATGACGGCTGGGCGCAGGCGGGCCTGCCGGGCTGGTCGTGGGATGAGGCGCTGGCCGCGTTCCGGCGCATCGAGCGGTTTCAGGACGGCGCCTCGGAGTTTCATGGCGGCGACGGGCCGCTGCCGGTGACGTCGGGCGGATCGACTCACCCGCTGCTCGACGTATTTGTCCGCGCCGGGGTGCAGGCGGGCCACGCGCCCTCGATGGATTTCAATGCCCCGCCGTTCAGCGGCGTCGGCCGCTACCATTTCACCATCGCCGGCGGCCAGCGCTGGTCGGCCGCGCGGGCTTGGCTGGCACCGGCCCGCAGACGGCCCAATCTCCGCATCGTGCCGAAAACGCGCGTCCTGCGCGTGCTGATCGAGCATGGCCGCGCCACCGGCGTGGTCACCAGCAAGGGCGTATTCCGCTCGGGCGAGGTGGTGCTGTGCGGCGGGGCGATCAACTCGCCGCATCTGCTCATGCTCTCCGGCATCGGCCCGGCGGACGAGTTGCGTGGACATGGCATTGCCCCGGTGTTGGACCTGCCCGGCGTCGGGCGGAACCTTCAGGATCACCTGCTGGTGCGCGTGGAGCATGCCTGCACCCAGCCCATCACCCTTCAATCGCTGACAAGGCTGGACCGCGCCGCTGCCGCCCTGGTGCAAGCATTGGTGACGCGTACGGGCCCCGCCGCGACCTTCCCCCTGGCGGCGGGGTTCCTGGCGCGGTCCGATCCCGGGCTGGAGGAGCCGGATCTTCAGGGCCATTTCCTGCCCGGACTGACCACGGCCACGCTGCGGGTGCCGGGCCTTGCCGGACCCTCACGCGCCGGGGAGGCGCATGGCTTCATGGGCAACGTCACGCAGATGCGCCCATACAGTCGCGGCACCGTGACCCTCCGGAGCGCCGATCCGCTCGCCGCCCCGGCGATCCGGCCCCGCTACTTGTCCGATCCGCGCGATGGGGCGGTGCTGCGGCGTGGGGCGCGTATGCTGCGCGAGATCTTCGCCCAGCCCGCCTTCGATGCCTTCCGCGGCCCCGAGATGTCGCCCGGCCCGGATGTGACGAGCGACGCCGATATGGATGCCTGGATCGCCGCGACGGCGGACACGATGTACCATCCCGTCGGCACCTGCCGCATGGGCACCGAAAGCGACCTGTCCGCCGTGGTCGATGAGCAACTGCGCGTGCGCGGGGTCGCCGGCCTGCGCGTCGCGGACGCCTCGATCATGCCGCGCATCACCAGCGGCAACACCAACGCGCCCGCCATCCTGATCGGCCATCGCTGCGCCGATTTCATGGCGTGAGCGGATTGCCGTTTCAGCCGCGTTCGACGATTGTACGGACAACAGGTCGGAGCGATGGCAATGCATGACGTTGTGATCCGGGGCGGCACGATCATCGACGGCGCCGGCGCGCCGGCTTTCAGCGGCGATGTCGCGATCGACGGCGACCGCATCGCGGCGGTGGGCGGCAAGCTCGGCCCCGCGCGGCGCGACATCGCGGCCGACGGGCTGCTGGTCACGCCCGGCTGGGTCGATGTCCACACGCATTATGATGGGCAAGCGACATGGGATCCGGTTCTGGCGCCCTCGTCATGGAATGGCGCCACCACGATCCTGTTCGGCAATTGCGGCGTCGGCTTCGCGCCGGTGCGAAAGCAGGACCGGCAGGGCCTGATCGATTTGATGGAGGGCGTGGAGGACATTCCCGGCATCGCCCTCGCCGAGGGCCTGAAATGGGATTGGGAGAGCTTCCCGGAGTTTCTCGACGCGCTGGAACGCCTGCCGCGCACCATCGACGTGGCCGCGCAGATCCCGCACCACCCGCTGCGCGTCTATGTCATGGGCGAACGCGCGATCCGCCGCGAGATCGCCACCGACGCGGATATCGCGGCGATGCGCGCGCTGACCGAGGAGGCGTTGAAGGCCGGCGCGTTCGGTTTCACGACGTCGCGCACCGACCAGCACAAGACCAGCGCCGGCGAGGCCGTGCCCGGCCGCCATGCCGAGGACAAGGAGCTTCTCGGCATCGGCGCCGCCCTTGGCGCGGTGGGCGCCGGGACATTCGGCATGCTGAGCGATTTCGAGGACGAGGCGGGCGAGTTCGCCTGGATGCGCCAGTTGCATCGCGACACGGGCCGGCCGCTGTGGTTCCTGCTGACCGACCGCGCCTCGGATCCGCAACGCTGGCGGCGGCTGATGGCGCTGACCCATGCGGCGCGGGAGGCGGGGGCTTCGATCAGCGCGCAGGTGGCGGCGCGTCAGGTCGGGCTGATCCTCGGTCTGCGCACCACGCTCAATCCGTTCACCGCGAAGCCGAGCTTCGTCGCGCTGGCCGATCTCGATCCGGCGCGGCGCCTGGAGCGGCTGCGGGATCCCGATGTGCGCGCGGCGATCCTGGGCGAGCCGGACGACGAGTCGATCCTGGCGAAACTGCCGCCGCTGAGCCGCGCCATCGCCACACGGTTCGAGCGGCTGTTCGTGCTGGGCGACCCGCCGGATTACGAGCCGCCGCCGGAGCGCAGCGTCTTGGCCATGGCCAGCGCGGCGAACCAGCCGCCCGCCGCCTTCGCCTATGATTATCTGGTCGGCGGCGATGGCGCGCGCATGCTGTTCTTCCCGGCGGTGAACTACACCCATGGCGATCTGGGCGAGGTGCGGGAGATGATGCTCGATCCGGCGACCGTGCTGGGGCTGAGCGACGGCGGCGCGCATTGCGGCGTCATCTGCGACGCCAGCATGCCGACCTTCACGCTGACGCACTGGGTGCGCGACCGCACGCGCGGGCCGCGCCTGCCGCTGGAATGGATGGTGCAACAGCAGACCAGCGGCACGGCGGATTATTTCGGCTTTACCGATCGTGGCCGTCTCGCGCCCGGCCTCAAGGCCGATATCAACGTGATCGACATGGAAGCGCTCCGGCTTCATCATCCGGAACTGATCCATGACCTTCCCGCCGGAGGCAAACGTCTGGTCCAGCGCGTCGATGGTTATCGGGCGACCCTGGTTTCAGGCGTGCCGATATTCGAGAACGGCGAGGACACGGGCGCGCGTCCCGGCCGCTTGGTGCGGGCGGGGCGGTGATGGATTTTCCCGCAGGATGACCGCCGGGATCGCCATTCGCGGCGTGCGCAAATCCTATGTCGCGCGCGGCAGCGAGCGTCTGGCGCTCGATGATGTCGATCTGGATATCGCGCCGGGCGAGTTCGTCGCCTTCGTCGGCCCGTCGGGCTGCGGCAAATCGACGCTGATGAACATGATCGCGGGCATCCTCCCGGTCGAGGAAGGCAGCATCGTGCATGACGGGCGCCGCGTGACCGGCATCAACCGCGCGGTGGGTTACATGACCCAGCAGGACGCGGTGCTGCCCTGGCGCTCGGCGCAGCAGAATGTCGAATTGCCGCTGCGGCTGCGCGGCGTGGCCCGGGCCCAGCGGCAGGCCCGCGTGGCGGAGATGCTGGCGGCGGTGGGCCTTGGCGGGTTCGAGAGCGCGTTTCCAGGAGAACTCTCCGGCGGCATGCGCAAGCGCGTGGCCCTCGCGCAGTTGCTGGCCTACGACCCCGGCACGCTGCTGATGGACGAGCCGTTCGGCGCGCTCGATGCGCAGTTGAAGCTGCTGATGCAGGAACAGCTGTTGCGTATCTGGACCGCGCGCAAGCAGACGGTCGTGTTCGTGACGCATGATCTGGCCGAGGCGATCACGCTGGCGCAGCGCGTGGTGGTGTTCAGCGGCCGGCCCGGACGGATCAAGCAGATCGAGACCGTGGCGCTGCCGGTGGAGCGCGACGTGTTCCGCGTGCGGTTCCTGCCGGAGTTCGAGGCCGCCTACACACGCCTGTGGGAGGCGCTGTCTCCGGAAATCCGCAGGGGAGAAGCCGCATGAGTGGCATCGCCGACGAAGCCGTGGCGGTGGGCGGCACGCTGCGAACGGCGCGGGTGGCGGCGGTGGAGGCCGGCGTCAGACGCCGCCGCGCCACGGTGATCGTGCTGCGCGTTCTCGTCGGCGTCGCGTTCATCGCGCTGTGGCATGTCGCTTCGGGGAATTGGATCGACACGCTGCTGATCTCCTCGCCCGAGGCGGTCGGCGCGCGGCTGTGGCGCTGGACGCTCGATGGCACGCTGTGGACCAATCTCTCCATCACGCTGGAGGCGACGGCCTTCGGCTTCGTCATTGGCTGCGCCGTGGGTTTCTCGCTGGGGCTGCTGTTCGGCCGCTTCCAGATGATGGCGGAGGTGTTCGACCCGTACATCACCGCGATCTACTCGATCCCGAAAATCGCGCTGGCGCCGCTGTTCATCATCTGGTTCGGCATCGGCATCGAAAGCAAGATCGCCGTCTCCGCCGCGATCGTGTTCTTCGTGATTTTCCTGAACACCTATACCGGCGTGCGCGAGGTCAATCCGCTCTATGTCAACACCACCCGCATCATGGGCGGCGGGGAATTCGCGGTGATGCGCTACGTCATCATCCCCTCCGCCGCGTCCTGGGTCATCACCGGGCTGAAGGTGAGCGTGCCTTATGCGCTGGTGGGAACGGTGATCGGCGAGTTCATGTCCTCCAACAGCGGCATCGGCTTCCTGATCAGCCAGGCGACCGGGCTGTTCAACACGGCGAGTGTGTTCGCCGGCATCATCGTGCTGGCGGTGGTCGGCGCCATCATCAACACGGCCCTGAAATATCTGGAGGCCTGGGTGCTGCGCTGGCGCGTGGCGTGAACCCGCCAGTACTGAGACGACGAATGACGCAATCCATGACAGCGAGAACACGATGATCACACGACGGCGTAGCCTGCTGACCGCGGCGGCGGCCACCGCTCTTCCCCGCGTGGCGATCGGGCAGACCATGCCCGAAATCCAGACGATCCGCTCTACCGCGAAATCATGGATCTGGATGGTGGAGGATTACGCTCTCGCCGGCGGGTTCTTCACCCAGGCGGGCGTGAAGGTGACGGCCAATTCCTCGGGGCGCGGCACCAACATGTCCGCGCTGGTCGGTCCGTCGGTGGATATCGAATGGGGCGATCCGGGCGAGGCGATGAACGCGAAGAAGGAGAATCTCGCCTTCCGCACCATCGCCCAGACGGTCGGCAAGTTCGGCTCGCATGTCGTGGTGCGCAAGGCGATCCTGGACAAGCTCGGCGTCACCGAGGCGAGCCCGACGGAGGCGAGGATGGCCGCGCTGAAGGGGCTGCGCATGGGCGATACCGGGCCCGGCGGCGCGCCCGACAATCTGCTGCGCTGGCTCGCGGCGAAGGGTGGGATGAACCCCGACCGCGACCTGCATCTGGTGCCGATCCAGGGCGGCGGACCGGCCATCATCGCCGCGCTGCAGCAGAACGTGATCGACGGGTTCTGCCTGTCCTCGCCGACGTCGGACCTCGCGGTGAGCAAGGTCGGCTGCGCCTATCTGTTCAACATGGTCACCAACCCGCCGGCCGAGTTGAAAGACTATACCTACATCATCTGCAACACGGCGGTGAAGACGCTGCATGACCGGCGCGACGCGCTGGTGCGCTACGTGACCGGGCTGGCGCTGGCGATGAAGGCGATCCATGACGAGCCGGCGAAGTTCAAGACCTTCGCGCTGTCGTTCCTCGAACTCGATCCTTCGATCGCCGAGAGCGCCTTCGCCGGCAACGCGACGATGTACTACGCGACACCGGTGCTGACCAAGACGCAGTTCCAGGGCAATCTCGACTTCATCAACGTCGCCAACAAGACGGCCGGGCTCGACCCGATGCCGGCCAGCCTAACCTTCGAGTCAATGTATGAACCGAGCATCGCCGAGGAGGCGATGAAGCGGCTGTGATGGGGCGGTGAGCCCCTTCGCCGCCCGGTTGCTGGGCGGGGAGATGGCGCTGGGCTGCAATGTGCGGTTTTCGCGCAGCGCGGAGATCGCGCCGATGCTGCGATCCTGCGGCTTCGGCTGGATCATGCTCGACTACGAACACAGCCCGGCCGCGCCGCATCTCGCGCAGGACATCGCCCTGGCGGCGATCCGGGCGGGACTGGTGCCCTTCGCCCGGCCGTCCAACCACGATCCCGCGCAGATCGCCAGCCTGCTGACCAATGGCGCGCTCGGCATTCTCGCGCCGCATGTCGAGACCGCCGCGCAGGCCGCCGCCATCGCCCGGGCGGCGCGGTTCGCCCCGGTCGGGGCGCTGTCCGTGCCGGGAACGATGCCGCATTTCGGCTATGGCCTGTCCTTGCCCGATGCCTGCGCGCGGTTCAACGCGGACGTGACCGTGGTGGCCATGATTGAAAGCCGCGCTGCGCTGGCCAACGTCGGGGCCATTGCCGCGACCGAGGGCATCGACGGGCTGTTCATCGGCGCGAGCGATTTGCTGTGGGAATGCAACCGGCCCGGCGATTACGCCGGCGCCGAACTGGCGGACGCCGTCGCGCGTGTCGCCGAGGCGGCGCGCGCGGCCGGCAAGTTCTGCGGCATGGGCGGCCCGAAGGACGACACGGTGTGGCGCGGCTTCCTTGCCCGGGGCATGCGGATGATACTCACCGAGAACGATCTGTCGCTGCTGCTGCGCGGGGCGCGCGACCGGGTGGCGTATTTCGCCCGGCTCGCGTGAGGGCGCGGATGGCACGGGAGAGGCGATGACCGAATTCGAGGTTGTGGTGGTGGGCGGCGGGCCGGTCGGGCTGTGCCTGGCGCTGCTGCTGGTGGAGCGCGGCATCGCGGTGGCCGTGGTGGAGGCGGAGGCCGCGCCGGGCGAGGATTTGCGCGCCTCGACCTTCCATCCGCCGACGCTGGATATGCTCGACCGGATCGGCATCGCGGCGGAATTGCTGGCCGACGGGCTGCCCTGCCCGCATTGGCAGATCCGGCTGCATCCGTCCGGCGCGCGCGCGGTGTTCGATCTCTCGATTCTGGCCGATGCCACGCGCCATCCGTTCCGGCTGCAATGCGAGCAATGGAAACTGTCGCGCGCGCTGCGTGCCCGCCTCGCCGGACGGGCGGCGCTGATCGAGGGCGCGCGCGTGACTTCCGTGACGGAACGCGACGGCGGGGTGGCCGTCACCATCGACCAGGACGGCGCGCCCCGCGTGATCACCGCCGCCTATGTCGCGGGCTGCGACGGCGCGCGCAGCACGGTGCGCCGCGAACTGGGCCTGCCGTTCGAGGGCGAGACCTATCCGGAAACGACGCTGCTGGCGACGACGGTGTTTCCGTTCGAGGCGCATCTCGAAGGGCTGTCGAATGTCAGCTATTGCTGGCGCGAGGGCGGCGGAAATTTCAGCCTGCTGCGCGTGCCCGGGCGCTGGCGGGTGTCGATCTATCCCGAGGAGGGCGTGTCCATCGAGGCGCAGATGACGCCCGAGGCGCTGGACGCCAGCCTGCAGACCGTGGTGGCCCGCGATGTCGCCTATGAGGTGCTGGAGGCCCGGCCCTACCGCGTGCATATGCGCATGGTGCCGCGCTACGTCGCGGGGCGGGTGGCGCTGGCGGGGGATGCCGCGCATGTCAACAGCCCCGCCGGCGGCATGGGCCTCAATGGCGGGCTGCATGACGCGTTCGAGTTGGCGGACGCGTTTGTTGCCATGTTGCGCGAGGGCGCCGACGACCGCCGGCTCGACCTGTACGACCGCCGCCGCCGCCCGATCGCCCGCGACGAGATCCTCGCGCAGGCGGACCGCAACCGGGCGAGGATGCGCGAACGCGATCCGGCGAAACGGCGCGAGACGCTGGCGGGAATGCAGGCGATCGCCGCCGATCCGGCGCGGTTGCGGGCGCATCTGCTGCGAACGTCGATGATCGATGGGTTGGAACGCGCGGCGGCGATCGGGTGAGGGGTTGGTGATTCCAACGTGCTGAGAGTTCGAGTCTCTCTTGCCGCCGTCATCGCGAGCCGCCTCTTCGCGGCGTGGCGATCCAGGGCCAAGCGGCAGGCGTTTGCCGTGGCGCTCCTGGATTGCTTCGGCCAAGCGGCCTCGCAATGACGGAGTCTGGGAACGGCTGATCTCCACCCTGGATGATATATGACCCGAGCAGATGACTAATTCCAAAATAATGGCTGCGTCCCCGCGTCCCATGTCCGAACAGGAAATCGAGCGGGCGGCGTTTGGGGACCCGAATGCACAGCCGCTATCGCAGGCCGATATGCAGCGCATGCGGCGTACGCCGCAGACCAAAGTGATCCGGTGCGCCCTCGGCCTGACGCAGGAGGCGTTTGCGACTCGTTACCATATCCCGCCAGGGACCCTGCGAGACTGGGAACAGGGAAAGTTGGAACCGGATCAGCCGGCGCGGGCATTTTTGGTCGTGATTGGTCGCGAGCCTGAGACTGTGTCCCGCGCGCTGGAGGTTGGACGCCAAGCGTAACTGACGGTCACCAAGTCCGCTCACGCTCCTCTCACCAAATCCGTCAGCGCCCCCGCATCCCCCGGCGCCGTATCCCCGCGCCAGGCGACATGCCCGTCCGGCCGCACCATCACCAGCCGCCGCTCGAACAGCGTGGCGACCGCCGCCGGCATCGCCTGCGTACGCAAAGCCATCCCCCGCGCCGCGAACGCCTCCCGCAACGGCGCGGCCTCCTCGCCATCGCCTTCATGGCACAGCACCCAGTCGCGTCCGAACCAGTCCAGCGTCGAGGGGCCGCGCGCGGTTCGGTCATTTCCGAGAAACGCGTGCGGGGCGCGCATGCCCGGCCAGGTGGAGGCGATCACCACCGAGGGATCGTCCGGCGGTTCGGGCGTGCCGTCGGCGGCGATCACCGGGCTGTCCACGTAGCGATAGCCCAAATGCCTGCCGGCGCTGCTGAACTGGCGCGACATCCAGCGCAGCTTGCGCCGCAGCGCCTGCCGCGCGGCGTCGCCCGCCGGGGTGTCGTCGTCGATCTCCGGTGGCGTTTCGTCCATCACCGCGTC
>Ga0116231_10014249_pt1 | contig 10767 bp, 4 predicted proteins | sample S1TSphgellanicum_2_FD_89695 | JGI IMG/M metagenome (GOLD analysis project Ga0116231, IMG submission 89695) | Host-associated microbial communities from peat moss isolated from Minnesota, USA - S1T2_Fd - Sphagnum magellanicum MG | ecosystem: Host-associated > Plants > Peat moss > Unclassified... | reverse complement strand
TTGAACCATTGCCAATTGCAAAACAAGAAAGGTGAAAATCATGACAAATGAATCCCAAATATGTTTGAGCTAGATAATAATAAAAAGGACTTGGACAACCTATTGTTGTAGGTGAAATGGAAAATTCAAAAATAAGTTTCTCCCATCATTATCACCATTGAACAAAATGGGAAGCTTTGAATGTGTGTGGATTACATTGGATTAAATGAATTCATTTAAAAAGGTTACAACTTGTTTTTTAATATCATTGATGAAATTGTAGATGGAGTGGTTGGTCATGAGTAGTTTAATTTTGCAAATGGCAATGATAATAATTACAACCAAATCAAAGTAATACGAATGATACTACAAATAACAAATCTACTATTTCATTGGGGAGATTTGTTATAAACTCATTCCATTTGAATTGTGAAATAAATTTGGAGCCTTCTAAAGTCTCATAAACAAAGTTTTGAAACTCTACATTGAACATTTTTTGGGGTATCTTCCTTCACAAATTACATGTTTCTAGTACTGAAATGATGCTTTTCAACACAAAACATGGGTGCTCGATTGACTAATTATGGTCAATGTGTCATGTAATTCTTTTAAAATATTATTAACTAAATAGGGATGATATCGGTAAATCATGTTATTTTATAGAAAGCTATTCTATATATACCATTTTTGGAGACCAAATTACTATTTTAAAAGTATGTTGCAAAGTTATGTAGCCTATGCATAACATTTCATCAAATTTTCAATTTTCGAACATAAGAGATTTAAGAAAATAAATTCATTCACATGTTCATAAAAATTAAACCATTGCTTTCAAATGTTTCCATATTGATATCTTAAAACATAAGATGAACAATTTTGGGTGTTTACGAATGTTTCAAACATAATAGAAATGACATTTTACAATTAGATGATGGTGATCATATCATTTATTTCTCACTTGAGAATTGATTGCATTTAAGCCAAATTGTGCACATGTTGAACAAAAAACAATGGCAATCATCTTTGTTGTTCAAAAGCTTCACCATTTAGTGCATCATAACAAATTTATTAAACTTACTAGTCACCAAGGTTTAGAGTATTCATTTTGGAAACTTAAACCGATTGAAAGAATTGCAAAATGGATTTATTTGTTCCAAGAAGATGAGTTTACCATCAAAGGTCAAATGAAAAAAAGATGGAAATGTTGATGCATTTATGTCATATAAAAAAGTGAATAATAATTTCAGATCATAATTTTTTCATGTTTATTCTTTTTTAATGTCAAAATAATATCAAAAGTGGTGGATTATCTCCATTAATTCTTTTCTGAAAAGAGTCAACAAACAATGTAAAGAAAGGATCACTTTTAAATGTTGTCGTACAACATTTGTTAAGGTTTACATTTTACTAACAAGAACATAATGAGGTTTTTGGATAAACAACAAAAATGGTATTCCTTAAGTGACTTTCGCAAGGAATGTGTTGATGCCATTTTGTAATTAATTTGAAGTTGGAATTATGATGAATGAATAATTAACTAACATGTTTTTCAAAGACATTATGGAATATCACAAAACTATGATGTTTACCAATATTTTCAACCAATTTTACCACTTTCTTTTAAACTCAATCCAAACCATTTGAAAAATGGAGAATTGATTTAGGTGGGGTTTCCCATCACCCAAAGGAAAAATAGATTGTAATGGTGTTATAGTATTTCACAAAAGCCATAAAATGACATCATTGTACAAACTTCAAAGATGGAAGGAATGGCATGGTTTGTGTGGAAGATAATCATTACAAGATTTAGTATGCATTTTCAAACTATCTACCATTTGCCACTTTCCTTTTTCCTCCTTTCTATCCTTATTTATTTATTGAAATAGCTTCACTTCCATAGTTATCTTGTTGAATCTTGGATAGAGAGGAAAAAAAAAAGGAAGTGCAATATGCAAATGTATTGTGTTCATTATTCATTCATTCGTTCATTCTTCCACAAAATATTATGGTTTTAAAACAAAATGAAAGTATTACACTTGCCAAGGTCATTGAAAAATATGGTTTTTTTACAAAAAAAATGAGAATATTACACTGTTATTTACACTTACATTTCATACGTATATATATATAATACATGCATTCACATCATATAAGTGTGTAATAATTATTTTCTTAAACATGATTTACACTTGCAAATTTTATGTGAGAGTAAATCAACCATTTACATGCACAACATTTGTTGTAACCTTACCGATTCATGGGACAAATGGACAAACAATTTCAAATCATCGAGGGCCATTGTCTAGGGTTGGAAGTAGTGTAATGCAAACTTGGAACAAAGTGAGGGGGCTAACAACCAATGCAAATCAATCAACATAAAATGCCCCGTGATTGGCAATCCAAAAATATAGCCAAACAACCATAGTAGTTTTAATATTGCACCCCATCTCAAAGAGGTAGGCATGCAAAACACCTTCAAAACAAAACTACATCATCCACCCCTTTCCACTAGGATCCACAACATCCCCTAAACCCTAAACCCCACTCAAATACAACTAATAAATATTTCTCCCCCTTGCTCTCTTTCTCTCTCTCTCCCCTTGGGACTTTGGATTTTGCATAACTCATGTAAAAGCCCAAATAGCTTTGACAAGCAATGACCAATAGTGTAGTCCTTTGGTCTCCAATATAAAATCACCCAATTTGGACATTGAAGAAAACCATGCAAGGCAATTGTAAACCATGTTGGTGGTTATGAAAGTTTTCTTGGGTACCCTTTTTAATTAGTATTGAAATTAAAAATTAAAAACTTTTGAAAAAAGAAAAGTGATTATGGAGCTTTTCAGTAGTTGAAAGTGAGAAAATAAAATGGGGATAAAAAATCACAAGATTCATACACTTGGTTTTCATTGTGTAGCCAAAAAAGATAAAAAGACAATTAAACTTTTTTACTTTATTTTAGATCTATAGCCAGATTTGGCTAAATATTCCTAGTGATAAAATCCCCACTTTTCCTACATCTATATCTTCCTATGGATGATTGCCACAATGGCTACAAACAAAAATTCCCTTAAATTTAAAATAATAATAATAATAATATTATTATTATTATAAAAAAACAACTGATGACCATTGGCCATGGGGTGCGGTGGTGGAAACAGAGGTACACGTACACTTGGTTTTCATTGTGTAGCCAAAAAGCTAGAAAGACAATTAAGACTTTTTCACTTTTTTTTAGATCTATAGCCAGATTTGGCTAAATATTTTCCTAGGGATAAAATCCCCACTTTTCCTACATCTATATCTTCCTATGGACTGATTACCACTTTGGCTACCCCAAAAAAAAAAAATAATTAAAAATTAAAAATCCCCTAAATTTTTATTTTAAAATATAAATTTAAAAAATATTTTTTTAAATTAAAAAAACATTGATGACCATTGGCCCATGTATCAATCATTTGTACCAAACAACAACAAAAATAATAGATTTAATAATAGATTTAATTAACCAAATAATAGATTAATAGCCAATTAATAAATTTCAATAGAAAATTTCAGTAGGTAGTAGGTATGTAGCTACAGAGCATAAAACTCATAACAGATGCTGTTAGGTACTACTAATTGAATTTCCAGTGTTTTTTTTTGTTAAATTTAAGGATTTTTTTTTTGATAGCCAAAATGGCTATCATTCATTGGAAGATAGATAGATAGATAGATAGATGTAGAAAAAAATGGTGATCATCTTTGGGTAAGATTTAGCCACATCCTGGCTATCAACCAAATATGAATTTTACACAAATCCTTAAACCAAAATATGAAATACAAATCCTTAGTCATCTTTTTTTGATATTTTGGCTACACTTTAAAAACCAAATGTAGAAATGTGGCGATTTTTTTTTCCCCTTTCTCCACCCCCCCCCCTTTCCCTTCACTTCTGGCGATTGGGAAACTCCAAAAATCACTTGAATTTTTGAATTTTTGAAGTTTGAATTTCGCCAATTAAAAAAAGAAAAGAAAAAGTGCTGACTAGTTCCCCAGGAGAAAGGGAAGAGAATTTGAAGGGTGTGAAGGGGGCCCGGTAATGGGGCCCAGAAGTTGTCTTTTTCCTTTTTTTTGAATAATAATAATAATAATAATAATAATAATAAATTCACTTGACTGTTATTTGTATTCCCACATTAGCTATGCCATGGACTCGCCACGTGTCGAGTTCAAAAGCGCACAAAAGCGCGTGCACACCATGCACGCGTGTCGTGCGCAGACAGAGAGTCGTGTGCACACCATCTACCACGTGTCGTGTTCTCGTTCGTATACTCCACTATTCCCAGTACCGTCGTGTATTGGGCCACGTTTCGCCACATAACATTTCAGGATTTTCTTTTAAAAAATATTTTGAAGGGTATTTAATTTTTACAAAGCATTTGTGGGGATTTTATTTTTTTTATTCTTTTTTTTGGGGCGGGGGAGGGGGGAGCTGTCCTTCCGTCTCTTATAAATGTAACCATACAGGGCTACCAGTGTGGATGTGGTATCCGCTTTTGAACATACCCGCCTGGTCCGGGTATTGGATCCCAGACTCATTTTTTGACTGGTAGTACCATACCTATGAGTTCAGCAAATCTTGTCAAAATAATCATTTAAAGAAAAAAGGGGGTGGGGTGGGGTGGGGCGGGGTGCGGTGGGGAGGGGGGGGCTTCAGCAACCCCAATCTAAATATTTCAGAATTTCGACAATAATCTTTATGTATGCTAACTCCACTAGGAAGTTTCAATTTTTATTTATTTATTTTTTGGGAACTATGCTTAATTTTCTACAATTTTGGCCAATTTTTTTCTTTTTTTGGTTGGCCCTTTCAAGAATTAATTAGTGTTGAACATGATTTGTAAGTAAGGGTAGGTACCGATGTTGGCAAGTTTAGGTTATTTGTAGGTTAAGGTTGTAGGTTAGGTTTTGAGGTATCCAGACGAGAGGTTCACAAAATTTGAGAAAATTGGAATTGAATCTAGACCTTGAAATCATCTCTTTTGAAAACTGGAATTGAAACCTAAATTGGGACTATTGTTCTTGTAAAACAAGTTCAATTTCTTTGAAAAAATAAACCCCAAAGCTCTTCTTAAAAGCCCATCCCCCCCCCCCTCCCCACCTCTCTCTCTCTCTCTCTCTCTCAAAGAAACAACAAGCCATCCCCCTTTCAAATGGGTAAAAAGTTAATGGGTTCGATGCCTTGTTTTGTGGGCTACCGTGACTACATTTTCACAATTGCATCCCCCCCAATTTTCTCCTACAATATGGAGGTCACACCCTTATAGTAGTGGGTCCACCCACCATAAACGTTAAGTGAGTTGCCTTCCTTTTCTAGATTGTTGTAAATTGAACCCCATAGCCTAGCTCCCTTTTTTTTGGGTTATGAAAATGAATTATAAAAGACTGTCAATTATGGAAGTATATATAGCTTCTTAATGTAAGAGTTTTGTGTCGGTGCCCTTTGGTCGTTGTGGCAAATAAAAATGAGTTTTTTTGAAAAAAATTCATAATCGTTGTTATTGTTATTATTATTTTGATTCTAGCAAGTTTGTAAGTATCATACTTTGCACTTGCGATAAATAAAATTGAATTATATTCAATATTGTTCATTTCAAAATAAATAAGTGTCTCCTTTTATAAGGGGTGTAATAGCCCAAAGCTTAAGGTGAAAATGTAACCCTTTGATACATTAAAAAATCACCCTTTTGGCTATCACATATTTGAGAATGTGTTTATTTTAATAATGGTTTTTTTTTTTGGCAATCAAGCTCAACAACTTTGTGAAAGTTTGGTGGCAAATCTCAAATTCCAAAGTAACGATCGCTTTGTATGCATGGGAAATTGGTCTCCCCACCCCACACCTTCCCTTGAACCTTAACATGTTATTGGGTCATTTCAATGGCATTTTAATGTTTAAAACCACCCAAAATTTCCCATACTTAGTTGTCATCATCAACTTTCCCACCTATGAACCAATAGACCTTTAATAGTTTAATCAAATTATTGTTGACATTCCCGTTTTCTAGTTTTTCCTAATATTGTATTTACAACTGATAATCAACATTTATTGCTGAAATATATATATATATATATATATATAAAGGAGGCTCAACAATACCAAATTTAAAATTTAATATTTCAACAATTGAGGAATAAGTACACAATGTACACCTTATGTTTTGGGTTTGTCATACTAACCCTAACCTAGTGGTTGGTTGGGATAGTGGTCGTTCCCCACATGTTGGAAATTCAATTTTAAAAGATTTCAACACACCAATTTATTATGAATGCACTTTGCTTTCGTAAATGAGCCCCCGATAGCTTAAGATGAAAGTATTATAATTATAAAGCATGCAATTATTGTATAACTACACCCATTCTTATAGGTTTAGATGGGTGTGCTTTGTAAGATTGTAAGATGCCCCATTTCGAACTAATGCCACTTTCAATGATCTTTAGACGATGATATATCGATGAAGGTTTTTTTTTTTTTTTTAATTCCTCAACTAGACCTTTTGTGAATTATTTTGTGTCAAACATCAATCAAAGATCGAATAAGTCCTTAATGCATGTTCAATGTCAGTTTTATAAATGTTTCCCAATTTTTCTTTTTTACATTATTCATCAAAATTTGAACAATGATGTAAATCCTTATTTACAAAGCCAATATTAATGAATGGTGAAAGGTTCAAACTTAGACTTGCATAATTTGCAGTTGGGTGCAATTACATTAACATGAGTCACGTCAAGTGTAATGCGTGTTTAGTTGTTCATGTTTAGAAACAATAATTTAGTTTGGTGTTGAAAGTATCAAATTTTTTTTAATTATAAAGTTCATAATCTATCATTGGAACATGTGAATTAATTATAAAGATATATTTTTTAAAAAGTAACTTATTATAATGCACATACTTTTTAAACACTAAAAAGATTTATAAATAGATTTCAAACTTTTGAAAATTACACATATCTTGAAGTCTTTTACATAAATTTTGACATAATAATGTAAAGAAAGTTTTTTCAAATTTTGATATTTTTTTGAAGACTTTTTAAAAAATATTCTAAACAATATTCCCCCAAAATCAATCCCACAAGCAAGCAAGTGCAACTCATGTTATCCCATTTGCACCCAATTGTATATCATTAAAGGAAAACAATTGAAAGTTTAACTTAGTTATATGTAATTATAATACATGTCAACAATATGTATTTTTTAACCAAACATGTTTATCATTAAAACGAACACAAATAGTAGATGAAAACATGTCACATTATACCTCTAATACTTATACCCATGCATTTGTTTATAACCAATGGTTTTTTTAGGTTTATCAAAATAAAATTAGATATGGGCTTCAAAATGTGCTAAAAGGTCTTTTATATTTATTGAAATCCTATTTTAATTCAAAATTGATATATTAAAAAGATGGATGTATAAATACAACACACAATTTCAACTTAATTTAGCTTTTGAAACTTGCAAACATATTAAATAAGTATTGGTTCTAATAACATTGGTTCCTTCTAACACAATTTGGCCCTTTTCCATTAGAATCTAAAAACAAACAAAACTCAAACATGTAGGCCCAAACTAGTGTTGTGCATGTATATATATATTTATATATATACATTAGGTAAATTTACTTGTGTATATCAAATATATATACACTTCAAGTGTAAATGTAAAACCATGTAAAATTATTTCACCCCATTTAAAATAAAATAAATGTAAGTGTAATTTTTTTAAAAAATACACTTATATAATTTTACACATTGTATAAAATAATTGGAAATAAATAAATAAATAAATAAAGAAAAGACATAATAAAATATGCAAATTTTTTTAAAAAAATTCTTTGAAAACAACAGTTATGGAAGTGGAGTTGGTTCAACAAAAAAAAGGAAAAAAAAAAGAAAGGAGAAATGGGTAAATGATAGGTATGAGAAAATAATGAGGTAGGTAGGAAAGAAGAGAAGGTTAGGTATATGGGTGAATAATATCTTTAAAAAATTCTAGATCATTGTGGTCTTATAAATTTCCCCCATGTTTATCCCCTTTGTTTAAAGGTTGTTTGCAAGTGTAGTTGTTGGTGTTGTTATCTTACAACTCTTTGCATCATTGAAAGCTCCAACAATGAAATGTTTTGAATTAACTTCTTATTAGTTACTCTCTGACATATTTGTCACATTGCATTCCCCTTTCTTGCGGTTGTTTTGTAACTCCTTTCATTTTGGTCTTGCAAAGCATGGTTCAAGGTTTAAAATAAGTTCCATCGTGTAATGTTCCTTTGCATCTATAAAAAATTTCAAGATTAAGTGGTGACATAGTAGTTATTTTGCAACTCCTAACATTGTTACAAACTTCATCAATGAATTGTTTCAAGGAAGCTCCCCCTTGTCATATTACATTTGTTGTGGTCTTGCTTTGTTTTTAAAACTAAAAAGTTTGAGATGCAATACTTTCATTTTTTTGTAAACCATAATAATCATTAAGGGAAGAGTGTAGTGTAATACCCTCAAATGTATTGCACTATGATTATTACACTTACATGACAAAAAAATCTACACAACATTGTGTAAATGTAAACAATTTGGAGTGTAAATGATTAGCATTTACATAGTTTTACATATTGTGTAAAATGATTATTTACATTTACACACACAACACTACCTCATTCTATGCATGACAATTGTGAGCATTTCAATGATCACACCTTCTTGCAAAATAACATGCAAAAATTGTAAAGGATGTAAATATTTATAGTATGGAGGAGTTTCAAGTTTTGGATATAACAAAATAATAATAAAGTTTTTCATAAAGTGGCAAAAACAACAAACAAGCATCTTTAGTTTCATCCCAAGGGGGGGACACTTAGTGTAAAATTTGGGATCTATGTGCATCAAACGACCATTTTTAGGGGGGATATTAGATAATTGTCCAACCTATTTTTAATCACCCTATTATTATTTTATTTTTTAAATATATACATATTAAATCCATCTTATATTATTATAATTCATTATTTCAAATTATTCATACCCTATACTATAATTAAATTGATTATTTGATCAAATGTACCCTATTTAAAAACTAATTAACTTACAATTTTTACCCAACAACCAATATACTACACCCTATATTTTTATTCACGTATTTTCTAATTTTTTTTACTAGTTCCCCTTGGGGTTTCACTAAAATAAGGGGCTAATGACAAAATGAAGATGAATGTCAACGTGCATGCATTAAAAAAATAATAGTTGTCCTCGTTGCTCCAAAAGTGGTCTTGCAAGGAGTTTAGGCCTTAATTATACCATTATTTAAGGCATAACACCCTACTACCTTGCCTTTATACCTTGTTTCTATTAGGTTTAGGTAACATAATGAAAATTTGTCAAATGATGAATTGGTCCCCATTTTTTTGAAATTGGTGCCCATTTTAATTGATTAATAAATGAATTCAAACTAGTCATTAGATGTGAAACAAATTAATGCCTGAGTCTACTTTACAAATAATTTTACTATTCAAAGATCATATATATATATATATAATATTTGAATTTCAATGCCAATGTCATAGACACTAACATTGATGAATATCACCATCTCCAATATAGGTTGTAATTTAATCATAATTCATTCATAGTTCATTTGTGATGTTACAACTTTAACACTGGGCTCATGACCAAAGTTGGGGCAAGACAAAAAAGAAACATGCTAAGAACAAGCTAAAAAAAGAAAGAAGCCTAAAAAATTGGGGGAATGGTAATGAAATATTCTTAAAGCTCCTAGGATGAACTCTCCCTTTGGAAGTTCGGAATCTCGAAGTGTTTCAAATATTTTTCTACCTCTTTGTTTTCATTGTTTTTGTGCCCATGATGATCAATCTTGAATTTTTTTGATATTTTTAGTTATTAGAAGGTCATGTATTCAAACAATCATCTATGTTTATATTATAATTTCCACAACACCATTTGTAAATGATTTAATTTTGTTGTTGTTGACATTATACTTTCTTTTTAAGTTAGCATCCACAACATGATGTTAGATGAACTTTTGGGACCATATATCATGCCTTCACACATTGTTATGTGTTTTTCTTTTTCTTTTTGGGTTTGTTTGTTATATCACACATTAATGGAGTAACTTTTTAAAAAAGTAATGCTAAAACTACTATCTCAACAAAATCTAGTAACTAATTGCCCTGGGATTAAAAAATGATTATATATATATTTTTAAACTCACAACATTTGTGAAAAAATGGAAAATGTTTGCAAAAAAATCAAGGGGAATAAATGAGACAACAAAAAATGGTTGTAAAGATGCAAAAAATTGCCAAAAAGAATGTTGAATGTTATCATTTATGTTTTCATTTTTGCATTAATTTGAAGATGTGATTAACAAACTATACAAGAAATGGTTAAATGGATTATTTCCTTTTGTCATCATCTATATTTTGGAAAATATAAATTCACAAGTTGATGTTTGAAATGAAAACAATGTAAATGTGCCATTGTCACACTGAAGTGGGTTTCCACACAGTGTGAACACCCAGGCCTTGAGGGTGTGCTTTGGTATAATTAGCCGTCTTGATCTTGGCGGCGGATGTTTTTTCCATGACGGCTGCATGGCTGTGCATGGGACATTTTGTGTGTGTGGGTGTGCAGGAGTGAAGGCGGCGCAAATGATGAAGAAGAGTGGAGCTGCATTGATGCGCCGAAAGTGGAAAGGGAGGAGGAAGCTTGATGGAGAAGTTTAGTGGAGAA
>Ga0116231_10014248_pt1 | contig 10767 bp, 10 predicted proteins | sample S1TSphgellanicum_2_FD_89695 | JGI IMG/M metagenome (GOLD analysis project Ga0116231, IMG submission 89695) | Host-associated microbial communities from peat moss isolated from Minnesota, USA - S1T2_Fd - Sphagnum magellanicum MG | ecosystem: Host-associated > Plants > Peat moss > Unclassified... | reverse complement strand
CGACGGAAAAGAGCACCCCTTCACAGGCGGCGATACCTATTCACTCAGCCGGGAGTCGCCGGACCGGCTGGTTATGACCAACAAGCGGGACGGACAGGTGACGAGCGTAAGCGCTTGGACGCTGTCTGACAGCGGCAAGCAGTTGAAGTTTGAGAGCAAGGGGACGCGTCCGGACGGCTCCTCCTACACCGCGGAGGAAAGCTGGACCAGAGTAGGCTCGGGGTCCGGCCTTGCCGGAAAGTGGGAGTTAAAAGAAAGCCAATCCAGTTCCGTCTTCGAATTGGTGATCAAGCCGTTTGAAAACGACGGCCTTTCAATCTCAGTTCCTGCCGACAAGTCGCATCAGGAGTTCAAGTTCGACGGCAAAGATTACCCGCTCAAGGGGCCACAAGTGATCCCCGGCACGACGACCAGCGCCACGCGCATAGACCAGCGCACCATCCATCGGACAAGCAAGTTCAACGGCAAGGTAACGTCCACCGACGAATGGGTGATCTCGGCCGATGGCAGGACGTTGACCGACACCGGTTACGCGGCCGGGCAGAAGCAGCCCGCGATTCTAGTTTTTGAGAAGGAGATGTAGACAGACATGGCATATCACTTTCGCGGTTTGAAAATACTGTTGCTTATGGGTTCGCTGACTGCTCTGGCTGCGGCGGACGATCCGTTTGTCGGCACCTGGAAGGTGAATTGGGGAAAGAGCCAGATGGCAGGGCAAGTGATCCAGATCAAGGATCTCGGCGGCAACAAATACGACTGGATCTACACCGACAATCACACCGAACATATCGCCGATGGCAAAGAACATCCAGACAAGAATGGCGGCACATATTTGCTGACCCAGGAGTCACCACTCCGATGGGTTCTTACTGACAAGCGCGATGGACAGGTGACGGGCGTAAGTGTCTGGATGTTGTCGGAAGACGGACAACAGTTCAAGAACGAGATCAAGCGAACGCGCAAGGATGGTTCTTCATCCACTGACGAGGGTCGATGGGCCAGAGTGGGCAGCGGTTCCGGGATGGCTGGCACATGGGAGCTACAGAAGAGCGAGGACAGTCCGTTCACCTTGTTGATTCAGCCCTACAAGAACGACGGCCTGTCATTCGAGTACCCGGCCGACAAGTGGCATCAGGACTTCAAGTTCGATGGCAAAGATTACCCGCTGAATGGGTCACGCGTAACACCCGGCACGACGAGCAGCGCCACGCGCATCGACCAGCGCACCATCCAGCAGACCAGCAAGTCCAACGGCAAGGTAACGTCCACCGATGAATGGGTGGTATCGGCCGACGGCAGGACCTTGACCGACACCCATCATGTGCCGGGGCAGAAGCAGCCCATGATTCTGATTTTTTTTGAGAAGCAGATTTAACTCACGGAGGAACAAATGACAATTCAGAAAATGCTGCTTTTAGCGCTGGCCGGAATATTTGCGTCCGCCGGTTTTGCGCAAGCTACAAACGACACTCAAACCGTGCAGGATAGCTGCGTGAAGGCTGTGCCGGGCAAGAGTGCGGAACTCCAGGCCTTCATCCAAAACGTGGAAGTCCCGATCCATCAGGCCGAAGCGGATTCAGGCGATTTCAGCGCATGGCTGGAGATGCGTGCAGTCATTCCCAGCGGCGAATGGACTAAATGCGACTACCGTTTCGCTGCCATCTACAATCACGGAATTGCGGACTTCCCTTCGCCCGAGCAGACGGAGGCGGCCATCAAACGGGCAAAACTGAATATCAGTCTGCAGGATTATCTGAAGCAGAGAGAGGCGCTGGCTCGCCTTGTCGATGTGGAAATTTGGGTCGGCTTAGCTGGTGCGGGCACACACCAGCAGAAGGGCGACTTCTTGCGTTTCAACCATTACCACTTGAAGCCGCACGCAGGCGCCGAGTGGTCGCGGATTGAGAAGACCTATTGGAAGCTGCTGGTGGATGATTGGACCAAGGCGGGCAACAAGGGCAACTGGGGCATGTATCTATTATGGATGCCGGACGGCGAAAACCAGCCTTATAACGCCATGACGTACGACGACTTCCCGAACTGGAACTCCCTGGTGAATGGGAGTTCCGCGCTGGTTTCTTTCTGGCCGAAGGTCCACCCTGGCACTGATTTAACGAGCGTGCTGGATCAGATGGACCGTGCGTGCTCGCTTTATAACGCCGAGATTTACCAGATTTCCGAGCTGGTTGTGGCGACCGCGCCAGAAACTAAATAATCTATGCGCAAGCGACTGCTCATTCTCGCGTCCATGACGTGCATCCTGCCGTGCCTGACTGAAGCCCAATCGAGCGGTATCGATCTTTCGGCTATCGATTCATCCGTGAGCCCGTGCCAGGATTTTTATCGCTACGCGTGCGGAAACTGGATGAAGCAACATCCGATTCCGGCCGACAAAAGTAGTTGGGGCCGGGGGGACGAGCTGCGGGAAAACATCAGAAATACGCTTCACAGCATTCTGGAAGACGCCGCTCATCACCCCGACGGCACGCAACCAGGTCGCGAAATTGCTGCGTTGTACGGAGCTTGCATGGACGAGAGCCGGATTAACGCGCTTGGCTGGAAGCCGCTGGCCGATGAGATCGAGCGGATCGACTTGATCGGCAGCGTCACGGATCTGCCGGCGGAAATAGCTCGGCTGCACGAGCGCAGCATTCCCGTGTTCTTCAGCTTCTTCTCCTACCCCGACTGGGATAATCCCCGACAGATGATCGCCTATGTCGACCAGAGCGGGCTTGGATTGCCGGAACGCGACTATTACTTCCGCAAGGATCCGAAATCCGCCGACACCCGCGCCAAGTATCTCGAACATGTGGAACAGATGTTTGAACTGCTGGGCGACAAGCCTGAGTCCGCTAAGACGCGGGCGCAAGCGGTGATGCTGATCGAGACCAAGCTGGCCGCCGCTTCCCTGACTCAAACCGCGCGCCGCGACCCTATCCTTCTGCACCATCCAACGACGCTTGCGGAGTTTCAAGCGACCGTTCCCAATTTCGCGTTTTCGGCCTATCTGTCCCGCTTGCCCGCTCCGGGATTTCAAAGGATGAACGTCATGGTTCCAGGCTTCTTTACGGCCTTCAACTCTTTGGTAGCTTCCGCTTCGCTTGAGAACTTAAAGAGCTATCTGGTCTGGCAATACGTCCACACTTACGCCGCGACCCTGAGCCAGCCATTTGTGGATGCGGATTTTTCGTTCTACGGAAAGTACCTCAGCGGCACGCCCCAACTGAAGCCTCGCTGGCAACGCTGTGTTGAGGCGACCGACCGCGAACTGGGAGAGGCGCTGGGACAGAATTTTGTCGAGCGTGCATTCGCTGGGCAGACGAAAGAGAAGATACAGCAGATGGTGGTAAGTATCGAAAGCGAAATGGAAAAGGAGATCCACTCGTTGACCTGGATGAGCGATGCAACCAGGCAGCGGGCGCTTGCAAAACTCCTTGGGGTAACGAACAAAATCGGCTATCCCGAACATTGGCGTGATTACTCCAGCATCGTGCTGACTGAATCGGACTACGAGGGCGATGAGGAGCGCGCCAGTCAGTTTGAAACACACCGCGACTTGATAAAGATCGGCCATCCCGTCGACCGAACAGAGTTTCTCATGACTCCGCAGACCATGGGCGCATATTACAATCCAAGCCAGAACAACATCAATTTCCCTGCGGCCATGCTGCAGTCCCCCTTTTACGCCAACATGGCTGACATGGCGGTGAATTACGGCGCAATAGGCCAGGTGATTGGGCATGAGTTGACGCACGGATTCGACGACCTGGGACGCCATTTCGATGGCGATGGCAATCTGCGCGACTGGTGGACGCCGCAGGACGACGCAACCTTTCGCCAGCGGTCTCAATGCATCGTGGATGAGTACTCAGGATTCAGTCCGCTACCCGGTCTCCATCTGAATGGCAAGCTCGCGCTGGGCGAGAACGGCGCCGATAATGCGGGGTTGAGGCTGGCCTATCTTGCGTTGCTGGATGCCTTGCAGAAAGGTGCAGTGGCGGCAGGGAAGCTGGATGGCCTTACGCCACAGCAAAGATTCTTCCTGGGGTATGCACAAATACTGTGCGACAACATTCGGCCCGAGCACTTGCGGGAATGGGTTCTGACAGACCCTCACTCACCAACCCAGTTCCGCGTGATTGGCGTGGTGGAAAACATGCCGGAATTCGGTCAGGCGTTCGGCTGCGCCGCCGGTGCGCCTATGGTGGCGGTAAAGGCTTGCCGGGTCTGGTGAGTCCATTCTTATGAGGCATACGGTTCTTCCGCCAGAAGATCCCGTAAATCCAGGGCGCGCGTGTACATGACTAAGTCGCCATTACTATCCTTCGGCCATTGATCGCGCTCCCTGTCCCAATAAAGTTCCACGCCATTTGCATCCGGGTCGCGCAGGTATAACGCTTCGCTCACGCCGTGATCGCTGGCACCGTCCAGCGCGATTCCTGCATTAACCAATCGGCGCAAGGCATCCGCGAGTTGCGCGCGCGTCGGATAAAGGATAGCCAGGTGGTAAAGTCCAGTCGTGCCTTGCGGGGGAGGCGAACCGCCCAGGCTTTCCCAGGTGTTCAAGCCGATGTGATGGTGATAATCGCCGGCGGCGATGAAAGCGGCACTGGTCCCGAAACGCAGCTTCAATTCGAATCCCAAAACGCCGCAATAGAAAGCCAGCGCCCGGTCCAGATTCGCCACCTTCAGATGCACATGCCCTATGCGCACGCCTGGATTTATCGGTTCATTCATAAGTGCAACCCCAAGGCTCGGACATACGACGCATTTACGCGGCAGTTTTCGAAGCGGATGTTTTGGAGTAACTGGTGTAATGCCAGGCGCGAGTCTTCGGGCGTTGGCCTTGCCGCGATGCGCTTTTCCGCGTTGCCAGTGCCGGAGGGCATCGCCGCCAGCGCCATGATGGAGTCCCAATGCGCGGGTTTGCTGAACGACACCGGGCATGAGGGCTTTTCCATTTTCTTATAAGGCCAGAAGCACCAACCGATGTCATTCGTCTCCAGCGTTTCCACGAACTGCTTTATCCAGTGATCGGTATTTTCCCCCGACTCGCCGCACCAGAGCGGCACTTGATATTTTTCCCGAAACTCGAGATAGGGCTGGACGGAGGCTTCGTCTGGATCAACCCAGTATTTGTGGAATTCGTAGATCAAGTTCTGGTCGAAAGGCGGCCCGAAGACATCGAAGTTCGAATCCCATTGCGCGCCGCCCAGGATGATGGCGTGATTCGGATCCACCTGGCGGATGGCTGTGGTAATCCGTTTATAGAGGGGTTCCAGCTTCGAGTTATATTGTTTCAGCTTGGGGAAATGCGGGATGGGTTCGTTTAACAAGTCATAACCCAGAACAATAGGTTCATCGCGGTAATGGCTGGCGATTCTGGTCCAGATATCAATCAGCAATTGCTGCGCACGCGGACTGTCGTAGAGCCACGGATAGCCATAGCTGTCATCGATATTGGTGCCGGTCTGGCCGCCGGGAGCGCAGTGCATGTCAAGGATGACCCAGAGCCTGGCGGCGCGGCACCAATCGAGCAAAGGCGCCAGCAGTTCGAAGCCAGCGCCGGTTAAAAAGAACTTGTAGTGAAAAGGCACGCGAACGGAATTGAAGCCGCACTTCTGAATGAATTCGATATCGGCGCGCGTAATGTAGCTGGCGCGATATTGAAGCCAGAAGTCCTGCGCTTCGTCCGGTCCAGCCAGTTCCGCAAAAAACGCCTCGATTTCGCGCGGCGAAGCGGGGCCGTTCTCAAACAGGAACATGTAGCCTTCCGGTTCCAGCCAGTTGCCCAGGTTAATTCCGCGCAGGAAGATCTTTTCGCCCGAGGGCGTGACAATGTTTTTGCCGTGCGTGCGAACGAAGCCGGGCGATGCCTGCGATGCGAGTGCGACCGATGCCAGTGAGTGGGCGACAAACTGGCGGCGCGAAATAGCCATGCCTCTACTTTATTCGCCGTTCACATCAAAAGTAGCGGAACCTCAGGCCGAACGTGTTCTTTCCGTCTTATCCTCTGAAGACTTCGGCACATCGTTGTCAGGAGGTCGGGATTTGGTTTTGGCCATCATGATTCGTTGAGCGAGTGCAGACGGCTGCGATAGGACTCCAGCGCATGATCTCCCAGCACCTGGTTCAAGAGCGTGTGAAGCGCGCGCGGGTAGCCGCTGGTCAAACCTTGCGCCATCATTTCGCCCAGCCAGACCGTTTGGCGCAGCAGGCTGGGCAGGCGGTTGAGCGGATTCGGATGCAAATTCAGGCTGCCGTCGGCGTTGATCAGGATGTGCTTCCCGGCGTGACGCCAGCGCCAGGGCGGCGGGATGGTCGCCATCACGTCCAGGTTGTTCACCACGCGAAAAATCGGACAAGTCAGTGCGTTCACCAATTGCGAATCGCCCACGCGCGGCGCGCCGAAGGTATAAACGGCGGCAATGTCTTCGCCCGCCACCAGTAACTCGGCGGCGGCCAGAAGCGCGAACACGCCGCCAATTCCATGCCCGGTGAGCCACACCCGGCGCCCGGAAAGCGCGCTGAGTTTTCCCCCCACGGCATCCAGGTACGCCTCCACTAGCGGGCCGTAGCCGGTGCCTGGGCCGAACGGAATTCCTTGCGGAGACTTGGTGCCGTGTACATTTAACGGCTCCGCCGGATCGCCGCCGGCGCGAAAGGCTGCGTATAGCTCGCCGTCTTCTTCTTTTATTAGCAGTTGCTCGCCGCTGCTTTCGGCAGTGTGGCATAAGTCGACCAGGTTGCGCGCCTTTTTGGCGGAAAAGTTTTGCTTTTGCATCTTGCTGTGAGAATTAAAGCCGATACTCCATACTGAACCACTAGTGGTCTCCCTAAGCTTTTCATGCACGCTCTGCGGCAAATGTTGTCATGACCACAGCCTGCCGCTGACAATGGCGGAAGCGATAACCTGGCTGGAAGAAGACGGCCAGGTCTCCATTTATTGCGAGGCAATTCAGGATGCAGGTGAGCCTATGACGCCGCGCATGGCGCACAGGAAGCGGCGCGGCTTCCACGTCCCGTGCGGCAACGGCAGCATTCATGTCACTGCCATTCTGGCCGCCACGCTCACTGGCCCCTGCAAGAACCTGGGCGAGGATTCGAAGTGCAAGATCTATGAACGGAGGCCGCTGGTTTGCCAGATTTATCCAGCCGAGATCAGCCCATTCGTCGAACTGGATCCAAAGAACAAGGCGTGTCCGCCGGAAGCCTGGCCCATGGCTGAGCCGGACAAAAATCCGTTCCTGCAATATTTGCCGTCGCTGGCGGAAAAGTCGCGGCAGACGGACTACAGTGAAGCGGCGCGCAAGGGGCTGGTTTGCGCGGAGCTTGGGATTGATACGTCCGGTTTGGCGGATGAAGGGTATGTGCGGCATTTTCCGGATTCCGGCGTGTTCCTGGCGGCGTTGAAGAAGGCGTTCACCGCCGATCCGGCATCCGCCGTGAATCGCCAGCATTGGAAACTGTTCTCGCGCGCCCTGGCCGCGCAGGTCCCGGAAAGTCATGGGCTGGACGTGATTACGGAGAAGCCAGCCGACGCAGCTTACCAGTATCTAAGAGCCTGATGCCGGCAGCGCTGCGGGCACCCAGCCTGAAAACCGGATGCGTTCCACAAGAGCCATATGGGGAACGGTTAAAGCCGCCAGCCCGACGAAAATAAGCTGAATCAGGCGCGCCTCCATGGGCACATTTCGCAGCCACAATACGGCTGCACCGGCCAGCAGCGCCACGCCGGCCATCGGACCAAAGCAAGCCGCCAGAAGCATTCTGGGAGTAGTCTGTCCGGAATAATCGATTGTTCTCAGGATATGGCGGGCGCTATGCATGCCGCAAAAAAATACGGTGAACGCCACCAGCGGCGGGGCGAACGTCGCCAGAATAGCGACGGCGGCGATTTCCAGGCCGGTCATCCAGGCTGATCTTTTCCAGCACATCACGATGGCAACAAGAGTTCCCAGCAGCCAAGGCCAACTGAGCAGGTGAATCCAGAAACCGAGCCTCGGCGCCGCATTGCCCGCCAGGAACGAATACAGGTGAACCACAGCTTCCGCATGCAGCAGCATGGGAAGAAAAATGACAAGGCCGCCGTATAAGATTCGTTCGCCAAGCGGCGTGCCGTCCGCCGGATCACCCGAAAAATGCACGATTGAAATGATCAGGAATCCCGGCAGGAAAAGCCAGGGCGCAATCTGCCAGATGCCAATTACCAGCATCACGGGGATGATGTAGGCCAGACCGAATAGCAGCCATGCTTTGGCGGTGCCTATGTTGTAAAGATGTTTGGCAAAAATTGTGTCCAGCGCACCATGCGGGACTCCGAGCACCACTATGAGCGCGGCCAATGCCAGTAGTTCCGTGCGCTCGGGCAGCCGCTGAACCAAGGTTGTCGAAAGACTGACGGCCATCGCCAGCGCGACGAAAACCATTCCTTGCATGCGGATGGCTTTCATAGGTATCGTCTCCTAAGCGCGCGCGGAATTTCCCCGATAAACAGGCTTGCGGGCAAAGCGGCGGCAACGGCAGCGTAATCGGCCAGAGTTCCAGCATCGCTCAGGAAGCGGATCATTCGCCGGGTGTCGGTTCTCTCAAACAAATCCAGAAAGACCGAAGGGGCGGCGCTCGGCCGGGATCTAAGCACGGAAACAAAAAGATAATCCAGCGCCTGCAGCAATGCCGGATCAGACGGATGGTTCATCGGCAATTCACCGCGGCTCAACACCTGCGCGCAACGGTCCGCCCAGCGCTGAATCCGCTGGAAAGCATAGCCGGTGCTGGCACGCCCCGCGCCGGCGCTCAGCCCCGCCTTGACATAAGTTGCGTCGGAAGCGTGGTCCGGCCGCGTGCCGCCCATCGGAAGTATCCCGCTCTCCGTCCGCAGCACTTGAAAGCCAGCGCCGCGCGTCTGTCTCTGCAGGGCGTTTCGAAGTTCACCCTCCAGTTGCGCGCGGCTCATCGGTTCCACTCCGAACACGGTCGCCTCCACTAAAGCCCGGCGTGATGAAAACGGCAGCAAATAATTGAAATTCACCCGGTCCGCGGAACTGCGGGTAAAGTGCATCAGTTCAGCACATCCTGCGTCGAACAGGTCGCGGTCAGCTTCAATTTCGCATCCATAAAAAGACTGCCACAGCAGGGCGGCACCGGATTCGGGCGGCGGCGGGGGCCGCGTATCGATAATCTTCGCGCTGCGGCAGAGACCTTGATTGGTTGCAATCTGCCATGCGTGTCCCTTCTTACGCGGTTCCGAGGACAGCACAACGCCGGTTGCCAGGTCTATCTGTTCGGACTCGGCAATCACGCGCAACGCATCTTCATAAAAAGCCTCGGCGCTAATCATTTGGTACGGCATGGCCGCGCAGTCAACAGCCACAACGCGGTCGCCATCGCGCAGAGTAACGCATTGCCAGCGGTGCCGAATCAGATGATCCACGCGTTTAGAACCTTCGCCCCAAAAGCACCAGGTGCGGTCGTTTGTGTAGGCACTGCGTTTTTCAATCACCAGGGTTCTGGGGCAAAGTGCGCCCAGATCCGCCAGCCGCATTGCCAGACTCAGCCCTGCGCACCCGCCGCCCAGAATGACCAGATCGTAATTTGCTATGCAGTCTGACGCCAGCGTGTTTGCTACTAATCCCGCTGGCGCAAGATTCGCAATCATTCCCATCCGTCACCGTCCATCGCTGCATCGCTGCACCCAAAAAAGAGAAGATCGTGAGCAGTTTCGGCGCACGATCTTCCGGTAAACCAGCTACGCCGACGTCGTTCGGGTTGCCAGGGGCCTCGGTTGGCTGATTGCGTCGGGGCCATAACCTTCGGCCTCCGACTTCTTGAGGGCTATCATGTAGATTAAGACTCCGAAACCGGCTTTGGCGACGATATCGGAAATGGTGTAACCGACTTGCACTGCGGCTTGGGCGTTGGCCACGCCTAACATCGGCAAGGTGAACACCACGGGGTAAAAACACCAGGAAATCACTGTCACCCAGCGGGCCACATTGACAAGTCCTCGGGCTTCTTCGGGCTGCGCGCTAATGGAACTCTTGAGGCCGAAAAACAAATCGAAAACTATGATGCAAAACGGGATCATCGAGAGCGCCCACCAGGTCCAGCGCGTCGTGCTCTCGGTGGCGATTTCGCCTGGATAGCCAAGTATTACCATCACTGCGGCCAAAACTGCCAGCTTAGTGGCCCGGCCAGCAGACTGCCCTTTTGGCAGCTTCATCACCAGAATTAGCTCAATCAGTAACAGCGGAACGGTCAGCAGCCAGTCAACATAGCGGTAAGCGTCGTTAAAAGCCAAGCCCGTGGCCTTCACTTGGCCGTTCACAACAGAGAACGCGCCTTCCCACGAATTGAAAATTCTGACGTAGTGGTAGCAAGCGATCAGGGTCACAAGACCCGTAAGTGAAATTGCAGTGCGATAGCCAGGCGAGACTTGGGAACGATTCAAGAAGAAGAAAATCGTTGCAGCCCCCATCACGGCAATCGTAAAAGAAAACGCGTTATAGACGAGGTTGTATTGTTCTAGGTTCACAACTTTGCGGTCCTTTTTCCGGTTATAGAGATGCGACCGCGGCGGGCAATATCTTTATTTTTTGCTAATTCGTGAATTTGTGCTCTGCCATTTGTACCCCAGAGTGAGTTACTGGAAGCGGCTGTCCAGCGCCGGAATGCTGGGAACGGACGTGCTGGCGTCTAACGGAGGATTGCGAAGGTGCCAGTCAGTCTGCTTCTGGTAAGCGTGAGCCAGGGCCAGAACCGAGCTTT
>Ga0116231_10014247_pt1 | contig 10767 bp, 9 predicted proteins | sample S1TSphgellanicum_2_FD_89695 | JGI IMG/M metagenome (GOLD analysis project Ga0116231, IMG submission 89695) | Host-associated microbial communities from peat moss isolated from Minnesota, USA - S1T2_Fd - Sphagnum magellanicum MG | ecosystem: Host-associated > Plants > Peat moss > Unclassified... | reverse complement strand
CCATCTTCTATAAATCGAGGCCCTCCCCAACCCATGGTTTTCAAAGGCACTAGCGTTTGGGGGGGGGGGGGGGGGGGGGGGCGGTTGGGGGGGGGGGGGGGAGTGTTTGTTACTACCTAATTACCTATTAAGATATATTTGTGTTGTCAAAAAAAAAAAAAAAAACAGAAAATTTTGGGTAGTTGGAATTTTATTTGAAATTTGAGTATGCAAACCTATTTCCCACAAAAATTTAAATAATTTGTACCATTAATGGAATTAGAACTCATTTATGCCAAGGCCATTATTTTCAGGCTTTGCCATGGTATGGGCTAATGGAGATGATGTTGTCATTGGAGTCATTAGAAGTAACATGATTCACTCACATTTATGTCACTTTTCTAATTTTCTTTTTTCGTATAATTGTTAAAATAAATTGGTGTTGTTCAAAGAAAGAAACAAAAGATTTGGTTGAAATTGTCTAACATTTCAAAATTAGGCATGTCACAACTTCGCCGCACATTATAGAATATTTTATAATTAATGAAATATAGAACTCATTTATGCCAAGGCATTATTATTTTAAGGTTTTGTCATGTGAAACACTATTGGTGATGATGTTGTCATTAGAAGTAAGTAACATCATTCATTCACATTTATGTCAAGTTTTTTTTCCCCTTTTTTTACATAATTATCAAAATAAACTTGTGCTATTGAAAGAAGCAAACAATTTTTTTGTGGTTGGAATTGTGTAACATTTAAAAAATTTGAGCATGTAAACTTTGCTACACGGTATAAAATAATCTGTAATTAATGAAATATAGAACTCATTAATGGCAAGGCATGATTATTAAGGCTTTGCCATGCTACATACTAGTGGTGATGATGCTATCATTGGAATCATTACAAATAACATCATTCATTCACATTTATGTCAAGTTTATTTTCATTATTTAAATTTTTTATTTGAAAAAAAAGCAATTTTATTGGTTGGAATAGAGTAGCATTTAAAATTAGGAATTATTAGTTTTATTTTATTTTCCAATCATGCAGTGACTGAAACTTGCAATAATGAGCGTCCAAATATCAACCAATGGGAAGGTGTGAATGCCCCCACAAATGGTTGGTATGACAAGGTAAAGTACCAGGGTGGGGGGCCTTCCCAAAAGAAAGAGCCTAGGACGAGGTGAGAGGTAGCGGAGTGAGCGTGGCCAGGCATTTAAGGAATGTCTGTCCCTCACCCATGGGTCGTGCCGTTGTGAAACGGGCCAAGGTGAAAGTTATCATGAACCCAAAACATGCATAAAAACCAAGCTATAGGGGTTTATTAGGGTGTTGAAGCTATAAATGCCCTCCAAATAGGTGCAATAAGAAATTTCTCAAGTGCTTTTTTTTTAACCTTTGAGATAGGTGGCAATCACATTAAACAATCCCACAAAAAGGCCTAGTATGGACAAAGCAAATACACGCAATGTATGTAATGCCTTGGACGCATGAGTGTTTTGAACATACTACCACTCACATTCTACATTGTGACGTGAATTGGTGTCTCTCTCTAGAACAAGTGTTACAAACTTAGAGAATGCTAAAGTCTTCAACATGAAAAATAACAACACCCTAAAGGATTGGCAGAGATTTGATAGATGGTACTATGATGGTTGGCAAAGAGGCTTTATTAGTTGAGGACTTGGGTTGAACCCAGGTACACACTCCCTCCCTCCCTCGAATCCTTTGGTTGGTGGGTTGTTTCTGTGTTGTGTGGTTCTCTCTTCCATGTGAATTTTTTAATTTTGTGCCAAAAATTTTAAATAAAAATAACACCCTTAATCAGTCCATCTTTGGGTACCATCCAAATTCATTTTCCAGAAGGTAGGGGATATTTCTTCTCCTCCTTGTGGACTTTGTGATCCAGTGTGTCCCACCTCCCCTCACCCACCCCAACCCCCAATCATTTTTCCTTTCACGTAAGAGTTATTCGGCAAAGCACCTGAAACTGGGGCTGGGATAAATTTGGATGGGGGGACCAAGTCAGAAGTGATGATGAAAGAAGAGGTAGGTACACAACATAAAAGAGGGCATTAAATTATTTTTCTCACCTAAATTGGTCAGCTTTTTAATTAGTTCTGCCCCTTGGGAAGAGACTAGGTATGAATTAGTGTAAGATTTGAGCATAAAAATTTGGCTAGAAATTGACCCGATGTGTGAGTGACATTTAAAATACTATGTGTGCATATGATGGAGGAGCATGTTCGACAGAAGTGCATGTTCCTAGATGAGAAGCTCTAGATGATTCAAATAAGGGAAGTTTTGAGTTTGAAGTTTGAACCTGCCATAAAGCTCAGGGTCGTTATGCAATGACCTGCTTGTTTTAGGTTACACTTTTGCTGTTTCTAGTACTCTTCTTCAATGAATCAAATCTTGTCAGATCCATATCCTTCAAACATGGTGAAATGATAGCTGATTTCATTAGATGGTACTCAATTTTGCTCACTTTTTTTTTTTAATACAATCCAATTGGGGACGAAACAGGGATTTCAAGGTGAAACTAGGGGCCAAAGACTGGATGACTTTCAGGATGACAGTCATGTAATGAAATTTTCCACCTGGGGAAAAAGGGATCAAACCTGACTCACATCATTAGGAAATTGTTTCCTAAGTTATTGTTTCATAGTTGGGGCTAATAACTGCAAACATCCCATCACCTTACACTCCGCGTGTTATACACCACATTGATGGGGGACTTCGTGGAGAAAGACGTTCTCTGAGGAAAATTTTCAAGTTTTTGAAATCCTAGGTAAGAAGCCAAACCAGGGTGCAGTGCTTCACAAACATACCGTACACCCTAGTTCCCCATTCAAACCCAAGACTCAAACCCATTATCCATCTTGTCCTTGTTCTTTAACCTACACATGCTGTAGGTTAGGTTCGTGCATGTATCCTTATATACCTTATGGTATACTGGTGGCTCGTGGTTCACTCTGGCTTATATAATTGGCCATAGCATTCAAATTCCATGTGGTGGGATTTCGAGGCCAGGTCCAACCCCCACTACCTGATCCCGGGGCAGGCTAATTCTGCAGCGTTCCCATGAGTTCCCCTGCAGTTCCCTTGGCTTTAACATACACGGCCAAGTACTATCTATCCCCATACCCCTTGAAAGCCTATGAGTTTGTCCTAACAGGCACGCCCATGAGTTTTGATTGATTCGAAAACACCTAGGCCGTCATCGAGTACAAGAAGTTCAACAGCATAACGACTTCTCTGCTGGGGATCACAGAGTGCAGAAATTTGTTGTTGTGGTGAGGCCCCAGGTGATGATAATAATCACAATCTATGCATTCAAAATGGTGCTCATTGTTCGGAGAACAAGCAAGATAGAGAGAGAGAGAGCTGCTGCATCTAACAGGGGGGCTGGCTGCACATGACTGAGAGTGAGAGCCTCTCTCTTCTTCCCTCTGAAAAAACAGATTCAAAACCTGAGCTTTGTTGGCAGGTTGGAGATTCAAACCTGCTGAACAAGTGGTCATGAAGCAGAAGATGTACAAATTGATACAAAAATGCACCCCACTACTTCCATTCAAAAACTGAAACCTGGCAAGCTGCTGCACTGACACCCATTGGACTTCCTCCTTTTGTCCTTGACTGACACCCATTGGACTTCCTCCTCTTGTCCTTGACTGACACGACCCCAAGTCCCATTTTGTTCAGTCTTTTTCTAATGTTTTCTTGGCAAATCACCAACTAAGATGATGATGAAACCCTGCCAAACGTCCAAGAAGACAAAAGAACCACCTAAGAGGGCGAACCACAACTCGAACATCAAGTTCCCGAACCCCCTCCTATTGTGAGAAGCATATCAAATAAGGAAAGGGGAGGATCGCCTGAAAGGATGCCTAGCCTAGATCTCCATCCGTTTCAATAAAATTTCCTAAACTTGGTGGAGATTTCTGTCCTACTCTAGGGTTGTTTGACCAAATTTTACTCACAAAAATTAATTTTTCTAAAATTTCAGTTTGCAACTTACATCTCCTAAGATTAATAAGTATTCATGCTAGAGAAAAAAAAATTCTACTTCAATTTGTGATCCAACAATACTTAAGACTTGACGAGCAAAGAAACCAATAGTTGGAAACATTGTTTCATATTTCTCCCACCATTGAAGAGGACATTTGATGTTTTTAATATTTACTTGGTAATGTCTAAAAATTAGCAACTCCATTTTCGCAAGTTTTTTTTTTGTTAGTTCACTTGTATTTACAGTTTGCTAAAAAATATTCAAATTGCAATCTTAATAAACAAAACTTCTCACATAAGGATGCAAATGTTCATGACATTTTACCAACATAAGATATAAAGATTTCTTATCATATTCTTACACAACAACTTCTTAATCCCTTCCAACAAATGAGGATATTATATGAAGGCTTTTAAACTTGGGATCTAACATCAGGGAAACCATGTTATGTGTTTTCTTTATTTCCTTAGGACAGAAAGGAAAAAAATTAATACACCACAAACCTCCTTTCTAATGATAGAGGCTAATAAAGTTAATTCATTAGCAAAACCAAATTCATCTTCCATTAAGCTTTGAAAAGAAGGCAAAAGTTCACTATTTTTAAAAAAAATTAAACTCAAGAAATTTGTAAAATGTAATACATCATTAAATAACCAATGTTCACGAAATTGGTTTAAAACACAAACAATGACAATGGGAGAAAGATAGTCCTTAATAATTTGATAAATATGCCACGTTACAGGGGTGGCACTCATGTAATAACTTTCACAACAATGTGTTTGCTATGGCAAAATACAATAGATGCTTGAAATTGTAATGTTTTTAGGAACATCATTATTTTATTAACAAACCTACAAAACAATAACAATAATAATAATAATAATAATAAATTATAGTATAAAAAGGACAAGTAATCTTTTTTTAAAATCTAAAACTAAAAAAATAAAAATTTCATTGGTGTGTTTAGTTTTCTGGGCATAAATATATCATAGGCCCTTTTGGACAATCAAAGATCAAACAAAACTAATGATTGAATAATGACATTCAATTAATGCTAAAAGAACATAAAGTTGTTTTGTTTTTTCCATTAACCCTAGTAATATGTCTTATGAAAACTATTTTTTGAAAAAAAAAAAATTAACTCTTGGATAGAAATGCAAAACCAAATGCTTTAGCCACATACCATCAACAAACATCATTGGTAAATTATTTTTCACAACCAAAATACCAAGATCTTCCAAAAATTGCATTTGCCACAAATCATCCTTTTAAAAAGGATCTTTCACAAAAAAAATTTGGGGATCAAATTTCCAAACAAATTTGACCTTTTTTATAATTGTTTTTCCTCTTTTCCTTTTAACAAATTGTTTACTTCCTTTCCAAAAAGATTGCACCTAGACTGTGATTTGCATCCACATGTTTTTTTTTAATGTTATTCCATTTGTCTTAAACTAGCTTGTGCTCTTGGATTTATGGCATTAATTAAATTTTTGTGACAAAGTACAAAACACATTATTTGTGGATTCTCATGATCCACATTTGTATTATCATTTACACAATAAAATGCCTAACATAACAATGTTCTTCCATGAAGTTTCCAAGATTTTTTTTGAACATGCAAGCTTTTTATGTTATTTTGCATTATATCTTGTTCATTTTGACCTTTTGGATTTTGTTTATTTTAGCTTGCACATTTGGGTTCTCTTCAAATGTTTCTTCCATTCTATCATTCATATAAATTTCACATGTTTCATTTGCACTGATTCTATTTTGATTCTCAAAAATTGATTCATTAACAATTTTCACAAGATTATTATCAAGTAAGATGAAGAAAAAAACAAAATTTTATTCTACTAAATAATATAAAAATAAATCAAACAATAATATCAAAAGAGGAAAACAAGTAAGAAAACATTTACAAACAATTATAAAGAAAAGAAAAGAACATTTATAAATAAGAGAATTAAGGTAAGAGGTTTGGGCTTGAGGGTTTAGAAAATTAATTCAAAATTTCACTCATTTTTTCTCATCAAATGTTATACAATAGGAAAGGTTTGAAGTTTGGTTATGGTATAAGCTTTTAAAAAAATTTGATTAACTATATAATTATATCAATTTCCAAAGTTCTTTCAAACACATAAATAACAAACTTACTTAAACAAAATTTTGAAAAAAAAAAAAATCGCATAAAAAATTAAAAGACAAACTTGAAAAAATAATCATAAAAAAACTTACCAAACCTATTATGGAGCTCTTAACATTCAAATGTTCCACACTCCCCCACTTGCACACCCAAGAAGGGGAAGGGGGAAATGCCAACTATATTTCAAGAACCAAAATGAAAGATGAGTCACAACACGTGGCAAAAGTAATGAATAACAACAAAGGGGAATGGGTAGTTGGTATATGAGAAGAGGGCAGCGACGAAAAAACAAGCGGTGCAAGCAAGTGGTGGTAGTGAACAATGAACAACAACATGCAACAACAAACAACAAACAACAATAGGTGATGAGTAGTAGTAGTTAGCAATGAGTAATAGCAAGCAACAAATGGTAACATGCAACAAACAACACGTCACAAATTTAAAAGGTCATAAATTAATAATGAAAATTGTGTGAAGTTCATTCTTTCATAGGTTTGTACATTTTACACAAATATCATGCGTTGAAAACATGTTTGACACATGAATAAATGCGTTGACAAATAAAAATACAAACCTATGCATGAACAAATGGGTACGTTCGCAAATAAAGAGTTGGGGGTGCATCCTTAGTAAGGATTTTAATGACAATTTATTTTGAAAGATTTTTTGTATATATTAAGAATATTCCATTTGTAAGTTGTAAAAAGTCATAAGAATGTCCTTTTGATTCAAAAATATGTTACATAATACTCTTAAGTGAATATGTGTTTTAAGAGTTTCTCCAAAATTATGTCATTTTCAAGTCCTTTAAGAGTCATTTATGAGTTTTTTCAAGCAATAAAAAATTATAAAACATTGGTTACAATTCCTATGGCTCTTATCTTTGTGAATGTACCCAAATGTCACATGAATTTTGCATCTTTTTATAAGTTCATGTCTCAAATGTGTTTTTTATTCATGATATCAAAATGTGAAATGTATGAATTATGAATGAACAAATTTTGCACAATTTCCATCTTTAAATTGTGAGATGTTAAGTTTGTGATGTAAGCAACAACAAGCAACGAGCAATAACAAGTGATGAAGAATGACAAATGGCATAAATGAACGATTATGAGTAACAAGCGTGATGAAAACAAGTGATGAACAACAATTATGGCAAAAGTAAGTTATGAATAACAACAACTAACGAAAGCGAATGGCTAAGGACAAGTGAATTTTTTAAAAAAAATGGGTCCACCCAAGATGGGTGGTCTTTTTTTTCCTTGGAGGGTAGAGCATAAAACGTTGTTGCAAATCCAACATCACCCATAACCCTAAACATAAACTCAATTTAGGAAAAAGAATACCCCCCCACCCCCCCAAAGCCTAAAAACTGGACCTAGGGGAAAAAAAAATTGACCTTTTAAATCTTAGCATTTGGAAAGGGATCAAATTTCACTAGATCTCACCATCACCAATTTTCATTTGTGTAAGAACTAGTGATTAGGGCATTAATATAGGTATCATAAAGTTAATGCATGGAAGGGATCAGATTGGAATACTTGAGTGATTTTTTTATACCCAACCAACATTAGTTTAGGGATCCAAGGTAAATGGGTTAGCTTGGCAAAAATGCCCATGGCCTTGCAAAAATTTCATGAGACTCTACAAAAGTGTGTAAATTTGTGGAAAGTTGTAGATTTTGGTTTATACATTGCATGAGGGTTTTGATTAAAGGTGACAACTTGATAACAAAGGCTTTGACTAAAGGTGTGAGTGTTGGCGCAAAGGAACACATCGCCAAAAAACCTTTATGTGAAGGAGCAACAATTTTGCAAAAGTTTTTTGGCTATTTCTCAAATCCAATCATGGACAATGTCCAAAAATCATTATGTTTTGGGATCGCATACATGCATTACTCCAAACATAAGTCAAAATGTGGATGAAATCAACCTACAAAAAAAAATTAAATGAAGTGAAGAATCATTAAGCACAATGTAACAAAATTTGTGCATTGATGTGGACAAGTGTTTACATTGAATGAACTTGGAACTTTGCTTGAGGATGTATCATAATGGACCACCTTGGATCTCTACAAGCTCAAGCACCCTAAAGGTGCATTGCACCACTTGGGCACTTGTGAGTTGAGCATTTCATCTAGTTGTTCTTTGAAAATCTCAAGCATAGTTTTTCATAGTCATTATCTTCAACCTTTCGAGCAATTTGTGCATTCTAGTGATCTCTTTAAGTTTTTCTCTTCAAATTAATAGAAGTTCAAGTGTTGCACATTGTTTGGAAGAAGGCCTACAACATAAACTCAAATGTTTGCACTTTGTTGTGTTTACATAGAAATTCAAGTGTTTATGTGATGTTTTGTGTTTACAAGGAATTGGAACTTTTGAATCCAATGACCATGGACTAAAGGTGAAAAATTAAAGATACAAGGTATCTTTGTATTGTTTATGTTGGGGCACATTGCTCACTACAACAACACTCCAACATGGGCCCTTTCAAGTGATCTTCATAGGTCAAATCTATAGTAAAATCTTTTGGACATGGATTAATTAATGGCTTCACTTGCCCCTTATGGCAAGTTCAAATGAGTGTTGGGTTGGTATTTGATTTTTACAATATGAATTAGTCCAAGTTATGAAAAAAAATCCACACAAGTCTAAGTTTTAGAATTTTTAAAATTTAAACAATCACTTGAAGGTGGGTGTAAAAAAAAAAAAAAAAATTAAAATATGGAAAGGGGGTGATTTTCTTTTTAAGGTATTTTGCAAGGCTCTTTAATAAATATCTTGTCAACGTTATCTCAAGGTTATGTACCAAATATCCTATCTTAGTTCAAGGTCCCCAATTCTTTAAATTGAAAATCAAACAAAAATTTATTAGAATTTTTACACATTAACATTGGGGTTGTATACTTTTAGATATGTTGTACACACAAGAACAATGAGGAAGTTGTGGAATAAAATGAAAATCAATAGTCAAATGCACAATAAAGCTAGATCACTAAATGATGCAATTTATAATGTCATGCCCCCATGAAGTTTTATTGGGACATCCACAAAAATTATTCAAAGCATGAAAGGCCTAACACTTTGCTAAAAAAACATTATTTTTGCTAAATGGAAAGGTGAAATGATCATAAATCAAAATTAAGTAATTTTGTTAAATATTGTTCAATTTTTACCCTAATAATTATTCATGTCATCATTTATAGGTCACCTCATATTAGTATCACCTATGGTAGATTATAAAACACACACAACATCACCACCATATAAACCCTAAACCCTTTGAGGTTTGACAACCATTCATGCCCCCGCATGACTAACTTAAACCAATTGCAAATGAAAAACTTGAATTGAAATACAAATAGATTTTGGAATTGGAAAATACTTCATTCACAAATTGCTTTGCACATTGCAAGAAAAGGAAATAATTTATAACATCCAAAAGCCAAGAGTTGTTGAATCACCCAAGTCCCCATTACAAAGCTTGAAAGCATTTAGAAATTAACATGCATAAATTTGGATTCCAAATTAGGAATTGTAATTTGCAATTCAAAAGTGGCAAGGTTGAAGCATGAAAGTACTACGTAGTTCATAATGCACACACATAGAAGCACAACTTGCAAATGAAATATTAAAACAAAAGTTATGGTTAGAAATTTAATCTATATTTTCGAATTGAAAATGCTACAAATCATGCTAATCCCAATCATCATTTCATCTAGTAAAGCATTTTGACCTTGATCTTCCAAATTTTGAACCAATGATGAGATGAAGTTCCACATTAATGAATCCCTTAAACAACTCAATGGCAAAAATTAAGGGAATTATTCTTGGCATTAACATCATAATGACTACAAGATGATGATTTCAATTAAAAGTGCATAGTCAACAATGGTGAACTCCCCTTTTATAATTGACAAAAACAAGCAACAAAAGATGTACAACATATGCCACCTCTATGGTGAAAGAAGAAGGTGATGCAAAAAAATTAGTGATATTGAATAACAAAATGACACCATCTTGTGGAATACCAACTATTTAGGTTTTTTTCCAAGTTCATTTTGCCAAATTGTGAAATCCACATTGTTATTTCCCTATTCAACTATTTTGCCAAATTCGCTTTTCTTGTTTGCCTATTTGAACTTTGCAAAATTGCAAAATCCACATTGCCTGAATTTATTGTTCATGTTTGCCAATTCCACTTTACCAAATTGTGAGGTCAACATTGCTAATTAATTTTCAAGTCAACATTGCCAATTCCACATTCCCAAGTTGCTAACTCCATTTGCCAAATTGCCAAATCCATTTCATGTCATTGTGTACCATCCAAATAAATTTCAAGTTGCCCACAAATTTCAAAATTTATGGGCTATCCTTGAGGCTTGAGTGTTTTTCTTGCTCTATTCAAATATTTACCCCAAGAAATTAGGTTGGGCCCCTTTTTTAAGTTTTTTTTGCATAGGTTGCTTAAGGCAGGGACCCCTTTCTTTCTTTCTTTCTTTTTCATTGTTTTACACTTGATGGGTCTTTAACGCTTGAGAAAAACCCTTTCAAAATTCAAACTAACCCATAATTTTATTTTAAACATATTTAGAGCAAATTGAGAAGTGTTGACTTCAAATTTCATG
>Ga0116231_10014246_pt1 | contig 10767 bp, 12 predicted proteins | sample S1TSphgellanicum_2_FD_89695 | JGI IMG/M metagenome (GOLD analysis project Ga0116231, IMG submission 89695) | Host-associated microbial communities from peat moss isolated from Minnesota, USA - S1T2_Fd - Sphagnum magellanicum MG | ecosystem: Host-associated > Plants > Peat moss > Unclassified... | reverse complement strand
GAACAGAATCCAGCAGTCCCCCGTTTCGCAAGAGGAAAATGCCGGATTCTCTATGAGTCAGAGTAAAAAAGACTTTTTTAATCTGGGCCTCGGGCGATCGAAAATCCCGGCTCTGAAGTGATAAAAGTTTTTGCGTCGCTTTTTTCAAAAAGCGACATTCTCAGCAGCGCGCTGATCCGCTGGGCCGGATATTCGAAGGCCATTTCAGCGCAGTGAAGCCCAAGCGCTGCAGGGGTTATGCAGGCAAAATCGCCAGCGCGGGTCGGCGCCGCCGCGCTGGCCGGCGGCGGGACATCTTCGACCGTGCGGCGCGTTGCCGGCGCCGTATCGATAAACTGATATCCAACCCTGGTCCCCAGCGACCAGCAACGCCGGACCAGCTGCGAGGCATGGACGCTGAACCGAATGACAACCTCTTCCGGAAGATCGATCTCCTCGGCAAGCTCAACCTGCACCCCGCCAGCGGATTCATCGATCACGGTGCAGTCAAAAAAATCCTCGCCGGTGCGCAATGTCAGCTCCGCGTTGCGGTTCACCGGCTTGCGGAGATGGCGGCGCCGGTCGGCATATGCATCGAGCGAGTTGACCTCGGACATTGTGCAGGATCCTTGAACAAGGCCGAATCCTGCCTGGAAACGGTTAACGATGCGTAAAGCGCGGCACCTTCAGCTTCAAATCCTTGAAACGTCCTTTGATCTTCTTCCGCAAACCGCCAATGGCCGCGACATTTGCCAGCCGCCGGTCGAGGAAAGCGAGCGTGGATGCATCATCGTCGGCGCTATCGCGCAACCAATAGAGCAGCGTCGCGCTGTAAACCCCGGCCAGAATGCCGCGCTTGGTGTACCAAGAAAAATCGGCGGCTTTGTCGCCCGCTTCATGCCAGATCGCATCTACCGTGGCGGCGGTTATGCGCATGGCGCGCGGCGCATTGGCGGGCATGGCGAGCCAGCTCAGCGCCCGGCGGATCGCTTCCTTGTTGCCGCGGTTTTGTTCCAGCCGGATGGCGATGATGGTGCGGATGCGGGCCGGCATGCGAAACGCCGCCAAGCCGGCCTCGGCCGCGGCCGCCGCCATCCGGGCATCGGCCAGCGCACAGAAAGCCTCGATCATCTCGCCCGGACCATCCGGGAAATACAAAGCCGCGTCATCCGCAGGTTCGCCAATCGCGGCCAGCGCCTGGCGCAAGGATTTGCGGCTCCAGCCGTCGAACGGTACCTCGGCCAGCAAGGCATCGATGATGGCGGCATGCTGCGGATCTTCCGTCATAGCCTGGTCTCACTTTCCGGGCGGATATCGGGCAGCGGCAGCGGATAGCGCATGGTTTCCTCATTGAACCCGAAATAGCGGAAATCCGACATGCGCATCGGATATAGCACCCCATTCAGATGGTCGGTTTCATGCTGCACCACCCTGGCCTCGAAACCGGAGAGGGTTTTGTCGATGGGCTTGCCCCCGGCGTCAAACCCGGTCAGCCGAATATTCCGGTGGCGCGGCACCGCCGCGCGCAGCCCGGGGATCGAGAGGCAACCCTCCCAGCCAAGCTCGATTTCATCATCCAGCGCTGTCACCACCGGGTTGATGACGGTGGTCAGCGGCACCGCCACCGCATCGCCGGTCCGGCTCGCCGGAACCTCATAAATGAACAGTCTGAGCGCGGTGAAAACCTGCGGCGCCGCCAGTCCAACCCCCCCGGCATCTTCCAGGGTTTCGGCCATATTCTGGATCAGCGCGGCAATCTCCGGGCCATCAGGCTCCACAACCTCTGCCGCGTGCTGCAGCAGGATGGGGTGGCCCATGCGGGCTATTTTCAGTATCGGCATGGCGGCAATCCTATTACCGCGCATCGGCGATGGCTATAAAGGATTTGGAGAAACCAAACTTTGTGCTATAGGCGCCCTTACCACGTGCGCTGCCGTCCCGGCCGCGCCGTATTTTTGTTTTTGGGCCATCATCAGGAGTTGTCTGCCAAGTGCAAGTTCTCGTTCGCGATAATAACGTCGACCAGGCGCTGAAGGCGCTTAAAAAGAAGCTCCAGCGCGAGGGCGTGTTCCGCGAAATGAAGCTCCGCCGGCATTACGAAAAGCCGTCCGAACGCCGTGCGCGCGAGGCCGCGGAAGCCGTCCGCCGGGCCCGCAAGATGGAGCGTAAGCGGATTGAGCGCGAAGGGTTTTAAGGGTTAAGAACTTCTTTTTCTGAAGAAAAAGAAGCAAAAAGACTTTTATCAGGCTGGGCCTGGGGCGTTGGCATCATCACGCCCAGGACCTGGGACAAAAAGTTTTTTGGTTCTTTTTTCAAAAAAGAACTGCTTGCTAACAGCGCGGGGCTTGCCTCGCGCTTTTTTGTTGAAAACGTGTCGAAAGCGATTCGGTTTATCTCAAAATTTAAGAAAAATCCATTGTGCGCCAGGGGCAAAAGCGCGTAGAGCGGGCGCTGGTTTTTATAATTATTGCTGTGGAGACGCTCACCGGTGATCCGGCTATCGGTCCCGTTCCGGCAGGCCCTGTCCCGGCTGACTTTGCCGGTCATGCTGATGCTGTCACTCGGCATTGTGCTGTTTGGCCGCGCTGACCAGGATTTGGGCGACCATTTGCGGGCCGGGCTCGATGATATCTTGGCGCCGGCCTACCAGCTGGTCGCCGGACCGATTGAGACGCTCGAGCACGGCACCGGGGCAATTGGCGATTTGTTCAACCTGGCGGCGCAGAATGCGCAGTTGCGGGCGGAAAATGCCAAGCTGCTGCAGTGGCAGGCCGTCGCCATGGCGTTGCAGGCGCAGAATGACGCGCTGCAAGCCAGTCTGAATTTCATCCCGCGCCCGGCACCGGATTTCTTCACCGCGCCGGTGGTGGCCGATCTCGGCGGTGTCTATGCGCGCTCGGTGCTGGTCGCGACCTCGCCCGATGACGGGATCCCCCCGCAGGACACCGTTGGCGCGATCGCCATGGATGGCCGCGGCATCGCCGGCAGGGTGGTGGAGGCGGGATCGCGCAGCGCGCGCGTGTTGCTGATCACCGACCTCAACAGCCGCATTCCCGTCAGCCTGGGCGTGCATGGCAGTCCGGCCTTGATGGTCGGAACCAACGGGCCGGACCCGCAATTGCTCTACTGGTCGCCCGGCCAGCCGCCGGCCGAGGGCGATATGGTGCTCTCCAGCTCGACAGGCGGCGCGTTTCCGCCCGGATTGCCGATCGGGGTGGTGCATTACGACGCCCAGAACGAACCGGAAGTGCTGCCCTTGGCCGATCTGGACGATTTGCGGCTGCTGCGTCTGTTCATCTATCCCGACGACGAGCCGCAACTGACCCCGATTGCCAAATCCGGTAGGGCCGGCAAATCGCACAAGCAGCCATCGGCGTGATCCGGCGTCCATCAATCCGCCGGAATCCCAGCATTTGGCGCCGCCTGGATGCGGCTTCGCGCCACGCCTGGCCGGCCTCTTTCATGATCTTTGGCCTGTTCGTTATCGGCCTGCCGCTCGGCCTGCCGGGGCAGGCGGAATTGCGCCCCGCTTATGCGATGGCCTGCGTATTTTTCTGGTCGCTCTACCGGCCGACATCACTGCCGGCGCCGATCGTGGCGCTGACCGGCATTTTGCTGGACCTGCTGGGCCTATCGCCCTTGGGGCTTTGGGCGGTGCTGCTCCTGCTGCTGCAGGGCAGCACATTGGCAGCACGGCGGCGGTTGGCGCCGCAGGCCTTCCTAATTACCTGGCTAAGCTTCGCCGGACTTTCCACCTTGTTCTCCTGCCTGTGCTGGGCGTTGCAGTCTTTGCTTGCCCTCACGCTGCTGCCGCTGCTGCCGCTGGCCGTGCAGGTGCTAGCCTGCGCCGGCGCGTATCCGGCCTTGGCCGCCCTGTTTATCCGCGCGCATCGCGGCGCCGCCGCTGGCGAGCTTGCCTAGATGATGATCGTCTTGCCTCGGTCATGCTCTGGCTTATGTTGCGACCCAATTCATTGATCTGAAGCCGGACCATGAAACGTGAAGTGACCAGCCGAGCCTCCTTCAGCCGCCGCGCCGTGCTGATCGGCGCCGCGCAGTTCGGCCTGTTCGGCGCTATCGCCGCAAAGCTCTATAATCTGCAGGTGGTGCAGCATGGCAAATATGCCACCCTGGCCCAGGCGAACAGTATCAGCGAAAGGCTGACCGCCCCGGAACGCGGCCTCATCACCGACCGGTTCGGCGTCATCCTGGCCGGCAACGAGCAGCATTGGCGGGCCCTGTTCATGAAGGCCCAATGCCCGGATCCCGAGGCGGTGTTGAATAATTTCAGCCAGCTGGTGCCGCTTTCCGATGACGAACGGGCCCGTATCGAGATGGATATCGCCAGCCGCCCGCAATATATCCCGGTCCTGCTGAAGGACTTTCTGCAATGGCCCGACATGGCTGCCATTGAGGTGAATACGCCGAATCTGCCGGGTGTCATCGTCGAGGTCGGCACCAGCCGGATCTATCCGTTCGGCGCGGCCCTGGCGCATACGGTCGGCTATGTCGGCCGTCCCAACCCGGCGGAGGCGAAATCCGATACCGTGCTCGCGCTGCCGGGCATGCGGATCGGCCGGACCGGCGCCGAGGCCGGGCAGGACCAGCCGCTGCGCGGCGCTCCGGGCTTTGTGCAAACCGAGACCAATGTGCATGGCGAAGTGGTGCGAGAAGTGGCGAGCGATGGCGGCACCCCTGGCCAGACCGTCGCACTGGCGCTCGATACCGGCATGCAGAACCTGGCTTTGCAACGCCTCGGCACGCAGCCCGGTGTGGCGGTGGTGCTGGACGCGCAGAGCGGCGAGGTTCTGGCGATGGCGACAAATCCGAGTTTCGATCCGTCCTATTTCGACAAAGGCGTGCCAACCGATGTCTGGAAAGGCTGGATGGCCGACCCCGACCATCCGTTGCAAAATCGCGCCATCGCCGGGCTGTACGCCCCCGGCTCCACGTTCAAGCCAACGGTTGCCCTGGCGGCGCTGAAAAAAGGCTCGCTGACCGCCGATACCTACCTCACCTGCACCGGCTCCTTCACCGTCGGCGATCATCTGTTCTGGTGCGACAACCACGTCGCCCACGGCACCATCAACCTCACCACCGCCTTGCAGGTGAGCTGCGACGTGTTCTTCTATCAGGTGGCTCTGGGCGTCGGCGAAAACGACATCGCCGCGATGGCGGCCCAGCTTGGCATCGGCACCGATTTGCAGATGGACATTCCTCACGCCTCGCCCGGCCTGGTGCCGACGCTGGACTGGGCGCGGGCGCATGATATCCACTGGGCGCCGGGCGATACCGTGGTGCAGGGCATCGGCCAGGGCTACACCGAGGTGACACCGATGGCGCTGGCCACCATGATGGCGCGCATCGCCAGCGGCATCGCCGTCGGCCCGCATGTCACCCGCCGAGTCGGCGGCGCGCTGCAGGTTGGCGCCAATGCGTCCGACTGGCCGGCTTTGGACGTGGATGACCGGCATCTCGCTCTGGTCCGTCAGGGCCTGTTCGAAGTGGTGAACACGCCGCAGGGCACCGCCTTCAACGCGCGGTTGATGCTGCCCAACGTGGCGATGGCCGGCAAAACCGGTACCGCCCAGGTGCATAACGACACCGCCGCCGAAAAGATGAAGAATTTCAACGCCGAGCGGATGGCCTGGCAAGACCGCCCGAACGGGCTGTTCGTCGGCTTCGCGCCCTATGACAACCCGCGCTATGCAACCGCCGTCATCGTCGAGCATGGCAATTGGGGCGCGCAATCGGCCGCACCGATCGCCCGCGACCTGCTGACCTATGCGATTCTGAACGACCCCGCCGGCCGCGATGCGCCGTTGGGCGGGCAGCCCGCCGCCTCGATCGCGGTTCCAACCGTTGCCGCCAGCGGGTCGCCGGCGAATATCGATACCGGCGCCACCGCGGTTGCCAGCATGTCGGAACCGCAGGTTCAGTGAGCACGATCGACAGCTACGCGATCTCGCTGCATCGCCCGTTTCGCGACCGGTCCTTCGGGCTGGTGCGCAAGTTTCTGCGCATCAACTGGCTGTTCGTCTTATGTGTCTGCGCGCTTGCGGGTGTTGGATACGCGGCGATGTACTCCGCCGCCGGAGGGTCCACGACCCCTTACGCCAACAGCCAGCTTTATCGCTTCCTGACCTCCTTGCTGTTGATGCTTGCCTTGGCGCTGATCGATATCCGCATCATCGCCAAACTGTCTTGGCCGAGTTACGCGCTGGGCATCCTGCTGCTCGTCGCGGTGGCAAAATTCGGCCATACCGGGCTTGGCGCCAAACGCTGGATGACCATCGGCGGCGTCGAAATCCAGCCCAGCGAGCTGATGAAACTGTTTCTCACAATGGCCCTGGCCGCCTGGTTCCACCGCGCAAGCTATGAGCGGGCGGGCAATGTCTTCTTCCTGATCCCACCGATCATCCTGATCCTGATTCCGGTGGCGCTGATTCTCAAGGAACCGAATCTCGGCACCGCGGTGATCACCGCAACCATCGGCGCCACCGTGATGGCCGGCGCCGGCGTGCGCTGGTGGAAATTTGCCCTGGTCATCGCCGTCATCGCCATCGCAGCCCCTGTGCTCTACCATCATCTGCACGACTATCAGCGCGCCCGGATCATAACCTTCATGAATCCCGGCAGCGATCCGCTGGGTGCCGGCTACAACATCATCCAATCGAAAATCGCGCTGGGCTCGGGCGGATTCTCCGGCCAGGGTTTTCTGCACGGTACCCAGAACCAGTTGAATTTCCTGCCCGAGAAACAAACCGATTTCGTCTTCACCATCATCGCCGAGGAATTCGGTTTCATGGGCAGCATCATTGTGCTTGGTCTGCTGTTCAGCATTGTCAGCATGGCTTTCTACACGGCACTCAGGTGCGGCCATCAATATGGACGGCTGGTTGCGCTTGGCATCGGCACCAATTTTTTTCTCTACTGCTTCGTCAATCTTTCAATGGTGATGGGCCTGATCCCGGTCGGCGGCGTGCCCCTGCCGCTGATCTCCTATGGCGGCTCGGCGCTGACCGCGGTGATGCTCGGCTTTGGCGTGCTGATGTCGGTCCATGTCCACCGCGATGTGGAATTCGCGGTCGAAGAATTCTAGGCATTTTTTGCCCGAGGAAAGCTGAGCACAAGATTTTCCGGCACTGCGCCTGCATCCGGCTGATCAATCGTTGCGGCGAGCGCTGGTCTGTGCCAATAGCGTCTCATATCGGGAGGCGGCACAAGCTCTGAAGTGCAGCGGGGATCACCGCCAAAAGAAAATCAAGTGAGGAGCATGGAATGACCAGGAGCCGTTCGATTTTTGTCACTCTGCTGGCGGTCTTGTCGATATTTGCTTGCAGCGGCGCAGCCCGCGCCGACAGCCCGGCGGATACCAACGCGATTTTGACCATCGAGCACAACATGGCGGCGGCGCAAACCGCCGACGGCGTTACCAAATATGTCGCCCCCGACTTCGTCTTTGATGACGTGACGCCGGGCGAGGTGCATGGCATCAAAGCCTACACAAAGGACATCACGGCGCAATTCGCCACGTTGAGCGATATCCAGATCAAATTCCTGGAATTAACGGTCGTTGCCAGCCCGACGGTGGCTTTTGCCTATAGCATCCAGCGCTATACGATGAAGATCAAGCCGACGGGCCAGACGGTCAGCGGCACCTTCCGGCAGACCGATGGCTATCGCAAGGAGAATGGTCGATGGCTGATGGTCTATCAACATCTCTCGGTGCCCTACAATCCGAAGACCCTGATGGCGGTAATGAACGAAACCCCCTGACGGAATCGCAAACCGGTTCCACCTCAAACGATCCGGCTCTTGAGCGCGATCGTTTAGAGCATGATTGCATCAATGGGATCATGCTCTAACATGGGCGGCAAGCCGCTCCCAATGCGATAAATCAAAATATCTGCGTGCCCGGCCGGAGGTCGATGGCATGATAAATATCGGAATGCCGTCGAGCGTCTCGATTTGCCTGCCATAGTGGACTGCCGCACGGCGCAAAAATTTGGCCGCCGCGAACTTGCTGGAGAACGCGATCGCCCGCGGCCTGAAATGCCGCATTTTTTCGGTGAAATTCCGCACATCGAAACCGGCCGGCGTGAGTTCGGAATCGGCACCCCATTCCTGTTTGTTGAGATCGGTCAGCCCAATCCGGTATTTCAATAAATCCGGATATTCACCGGCGGCCAAAAGCCGCGGCGTAAGGCCCACTTCCGCCAAGGTTTTCCAGAATATATTGCCCGGATGCGCATAATAGGCTGACTGCTGTTTCGATACCAGACTCGGCGCCGTGCCGCAGAGCACCAGCGACAAACCCTCGTCAAGTAAATCCGGCAGAATCACGTCAAGCGTCAGGTCAGGTTTTCATATTTTTCGAGTTGCCAGGATTTTGGCTCCAGCGCCGCCTGTTCGTACCATTGCTCAACCAGCGGATGCGCGCGCACCGTTTTGCAATAGGCCAAGGCCGCTGCCGAGAGCGGCGGCGCAAAGGTCAGAAATCGTGCCACCACGGGGGCGAACATCGCATCCGCCGCGTTGAAGGCCGCTCCGAACAAATAGGGTCCGCTCGCCCCATATTGCGCCCTTGTATTGGTCCACAGCCGGTCGATATGCGCGATATCGGCAAGGCTTTCCGGATTTTGTCCCAGGCCGGTATAATCACGGCCCAAATTCATCGGCATGGCTATGCGCAGGGCGCGGAAGCCGGCATGCATCTCGGCCGCAATCGAGCGCGCATGGGCCCGCGCTTGCCGGTCCGCCGGCCACAGACCGGGTTCGAACTCCGCGCAATATTCGGCAATCGCGATGCTCTCCCAGATTTTAGCACCTTGATGCTCCAGATAGGGCACCAGATTATTCGGCGAGACCGCTCGCACCGCCGGCGTCGACCCGCCATCGATCGGGATTACAACTTCCTCAACCTCCAGGCGCGCCAATTTCACCAATAGCCAGCCGCGCAGCGACCATGAAGAATAACGCCGTGTTCCGAGGTATAATGTGCCGTCCGCCAAAGCGATCCCCAAGCTCAAATAGCGGGATCAGCGTAGCATGGGTGCGGATATATCGGAACGGATGTCGGCAAATTCGCCATGGCGGCAGGCGGCGATGAAGTGCAGCACGTCCTTAATCACCCGCCGGCGCCAGGCAAAATACGGCAGGCAGGCAAGCACGATCCCGATATGCCCGAGTTTCGGGTAAATACGCGTTTCAACAGCGCCGCCCGCCTCCCGCAGCAGGGCGGCCAGCATGGCGGTATTGCGCGGCAAAACGGTTCTGTCCCGGCCGCCATGCAGCAGCAGCGCCGGCGGCGCGCCTTCGCGCACATGGTTGACCGGCTGCGTGACCTTGTTATCTGCCGGGGCCGAAAAAATCTCCGCGATTGCCGGATCATGGATTGGCAGAAAATCATACGGGCCGGCCAGACCGATGACCCCCGCGATCCGCGCCGGATCGACACCAAGGCGATCGAGATATGAGGTATCGAGTGCCAGCATTAAGGCGTTATAGGCCCCAGCCGAATGTCCCATCAGGAATACAGCGCCCGGATCGCCGCCATGGGCCAGGATATTTTTGAACACCCAGGCAACCGCGGTGGCGCAATCCTCCAGAAACGCCGGAAATTTGACTTCCGGGTAGAGCCGGTAATCCGGGACGACCACGACGAATCCCTGCTTTGCCAACCGCGCGGCGACAAATTTGTAGTCCCGCCGCTGACCCCATTGCCAGGAGCCGCCGTAGAAAAATACGATGACCGGCAGCGGCTCCACCGGAATCCCGCGTTCGGCAATCAGCGGACTTGCATGCGCCGGGCAATAAACATCGAGCTTCTGACGCGGATGCCGGCCGAACAGGATGTTACGAAACACCCGCAGGCCGGCGGTGTTTATGGTTTTGTTAACGATATCAACCGGGCGCGGCAATCCAGCCATTTTAAAAGCCATTTTAAAAGCCATCGGCAAAGATAGTGCCGCCGCGGCCCAGGCGGCAAGCCAAAACTTTGATCCTTACGACTGCGTTTCGATCATGTGGCAGCTTGGCCTGCCGGTGGCATCCCACCCTGGCATTGTGATACCGTCGGGCATGGACCGTTCCAATCCCCGCGCCCAGTTCTGGGCCGGGTTCGACCTTCGCAAGCCGCTGGTGATGGGCATTCTGAACGTTACCCCGGATTCCTTCTCCGATGCCGGCCAGTACGCGACCTGCTCCGCCGCCATCGCGGCCGGCGCGGCGATGCTGGAAGCGGGCGCGGATATCATCGATGTCGGCGGCGAGAGCACCCGGCCGAACGCGGCCACGGTTTCGGTGGATACGGAAATCGCCAGAATAGGACCGGTCATCCGCGCATTGGCTGCCGCCGGTGCCACGGTTTCCGCCGATACCCGCAATGCCGCGACGATGGCGGCGGCCTTGGACGCGGGTGCCAAGATCATCAACGATGTTTCCGGACTGACGCATGACCAGGCCGCCGCGCCGCTGATTGCAGCGCGCGCCTGCCCGCTGGTTCTGATGCATATGCGCGGCACCCCGCGCACGATGGACGCAGAGGCGCATTACGATGACCTGGTGGCCGAAGTCATAGCCGAACTGTTACGCCGGCGGGAAACCGCGCTTGCCGCCGGTATTGCCGCCCAGAACATCGCGCTCGATCCGGGTTTCGGTTTTGCCAAACTGGGTGGCCAGAACCTGGCTTTGCTTCGCGCCACCAGCCGCTTCGCCGATCTTGGCCATCCACTGCTGGTCGGGGTCTCGCGCAAACGCTTCATCGGCACGTTCAGCGGCGAGCCG
>Ga0116231_10014243_pt1 | contig 10771 bp, 5 predicted proteins | sample S1TSphgellanicum_2_FD_89695 | JGI IMG/M metagenome (GOLD analysis project Ga0116231, IMG submission 89695) | Host-associated microbial communities from peat moss isolated from Minnesota, USA - S1T2_Fd - Sphagnum magellanicum MG | ecosystem: Host-associated > Plants > Peat moss > Unclassified... | reverse complement strand
CTCCTAGTCTAATCCCGGGGCTCCCAACTCGACCCTCTACCCCTTTTTAGAGTTGGAAGCCGGGAGCGTGCTACCAAGTTCAACTTTCCGCAACTTGACTTTGTGAAACCCTCAAGTGTGTTTCACCCTGTGACTTGGGAGCGCGTCATATAATTTATACACATTGTACATACATATGTAGTCAACCATGTTTGACTTTTTAATGAGTTGCATTGTAGTTGCATGTGTCAACTATTTTAAAACTATTATAAATGTGTCACTAAAGTAACAACTATGTTGCAATTAATGCACAACGTACATACATGCGATTATGCCACATGTTTACATCTCCACCACCCATTATGGGATGCATTTACAACTAGTTTTCAATTATGAATCCCATTGATATAATTAATATGGCCACTAGTGCGCCACTACTAAAGTATTATTATTTAATTATGTTATGATTATAAAACAACTACTTATAATTTAATAAGGATAAATATTCATTAATTATTTATATCTTCATCATATGTGTTTCATTTTGAGTGATTTAAAATGTTATGGGAACGCTACCTCAAGCTCTATAAATCATATTTGAAGTGCAAAGGAAAATGAATAATGAAAAAATAACAAAAAGAGAAATAAGTTTTCTAACTTACAAAACACATTTTTTTCTTTTTTTCTTTTGGACCCCTCCAACTTTCAAACTTCATAACTTTCTTATTTTTAATTCATTTTAAATGATTTTAAATGTTATAGGAACACAAAATGAAATTCTACAATTATCTTTGAATTCTAACAACAACAAAGCAACATACAAGAAATTTTGTGGGTGTTTGGGAACCAGCTTTTGTAGCATTTGGTGGTTTCTTTTTTGAGTTTTTGACCTTTCTATTTTGAAGGGCCATAATTTTTTCAAGTCTATTCCATTTTTTACAATTTTTAATGCATTAGATGTACAAATAGGGGGGTTTCAAGTTTTGTTTAAATGCCAAAAAATAATGGAGTGTTCCCCTTGGATTTAGCCTGCTTTTGAGCGCTTAAATGTTATAATTACAACTCAATTGCAACTAATGAACAACTAAAAAATTTAACCCATATATTTTGTTTTTGAATCCCATGTTACAAACTATGTAAAGAAGGCTTGTTCTTTTATGTTCTCAAATTAAAATACATGTACCATTTTGGGATGAATTGAAAAAAAACTTAATTTAAAAGCAAAACATAAATTTTTTAAAAAAAAATCATGGCTATTTTTTAGTGCATTTAGTCTTGTGTTTTTCTACCTACCTAGTTACTAAAATAAATAAATAAATAAAAACATATATAATCTAAATATAATTAATATGCCATGTGTCACAATCTCGAATTGTCATTAATGATCATAATGGATGACGGAAATCAATATTTTGAATTTTTTATGTTCAAAAATCTTCATAATGCCACATGTTAGATTTTAATAGATGGATGACAATTAATGATGTTAACATGACATCATGGGTGTAATTAGAATGGAATTGAATAATAGTTGAAAATGAATTGTTTTGATTAAATTGCAATTGAGTTGCAACTTTGCAATTCATGCAACTTGTCCATTAAAACTCATGGCGTATAAATATAGTGAATTGCAAATGTCCATTACAACTCAAAAATTGAGTTGCAAGGCCAATTATAAAACACCTTTTTTTCTCATAGTGTTTACAAGTTAGATTTAAAAGCTTAACTCAAAGGTTAAACCTAGATTAAGTTTATTATATAAATTTAAATGTTAAACTTAGGTTAAACTTAAAGGTTAAGTTTAAAAATTAAACCAAAGTGAAACCTAAAACCTAAACTTAAAAATTAAACCTAGGTTAAACCTAGAAAGATTAAACTTAACTTAAACATAAAAGCTAAACCTAAAAACTAATTTCAAATATTAACTAAGTTAAATTTAGAGACTAAACCTAGACCAAACATAAAAGTTAAACCTAGAAGTTAAATTTAAAGGTTAAATCTAAAGGTTAAACTTAAAAATTAAATTTAGAGGCTAAATTTAAATGTTAAGCTTGAAGGTTAAACCTAAGTTAATTATAAAGGCTAAACCTAAAAGGTGACCTTAAGTCAATATTAAAAGTTAATTTAAAAGCTAAAATTAGGTTAAACGTAAGTTAACCTTAAAAACTAAACATATAAATTAAACCTATGTTAAATCTAAAGGCTAAACCTAAGTTAAACTTATAGGTGAAAATTAAAGGTTAAACTTAAAAGTTAAACTTAAAGGTTAAACCTAAAAGTTAAACTTATAAGTTAAATTTCAAGGCTAAACTTAAACTATGGTGAAAACATGGTAAAATATACATAACAAATAGACATTTTCAAAACAATCAAAAAAATGGTCCAATTTTTGACACAAGTAGAAGAATATGTAGATTGAAAATAATTTAAAATAATATAATAAAAACATAGTGCTCTTCTTTGAATTTATAATGAGGTGATTACAAAATTTGAAAAACTTTGGCATAGTAAAAGTAGATAACAAGTATGTTTGAAAATGATTTGTCAAATTAAGTTTAAGCTTATTTTTCTATTAAAAGTTTGATGTGCTCTACTATAATATTTAAACATTGAAAACTTACAAGTACATTCTAAAGCTACATTGTGTTGAAAATGAAGAATATTCAATAATTCATTTATTTTCACCTACTTGTACAAGTTTGGATACCCTACAAAATAGAAAAAATATATAATTATTTTTTAAAAATGTACTTGAATACATATTAGATATGTGATTAATCAACATCATTGTGATAAAATTAAAGATTATCCTCATGTTGATCATTAAATTTTTAAGAAAAAAACTTTCAAGATATTAAAACTTGTTTATGGCTACTTGTTTTTTTGTGACAAGGAACAAAAAGTGTTTACTTTACCATGTTTGCACTATTAAACCTAGAGGCTAAACCTAGGTTAAATTTAAGTTAAAACTAAACTAGTTAGAGCAAAACCTAATGTGTGTGTACTTTAATATTGATTCTAAGAAAAAGATTTAAGAACATGATGTTAGATTAAGTTTATTTTTGTGCTTCATGTGTAAAATCACAATATTTAAAATCATTCACAATTGGTTGATGATCATAAATTAATTTGAATAATTAATTGTCTTTGTTTAGGCTACCTTTGAAAATATGTAAATTATGACTAAAATAATAATTTTTTAATGATAATTATGAACATATTGCTCCTAATTGCATGCACCTAATAGACAAATTCCTTTCATATAAAATTTTACTTACTTCTTGATGTGGTCAATACATTTTGCTACTTGGTTAAACATGGTTTTGAAATCAAACCATGTGCCTTAGCCATGTAGTTAAGAGCTTCATGACATGACTTAGTCATGTAATCGTAAACATGACTAAATCATGTTACATGGTTAAAGACATGACTACATGATTAAAACTTAACCACTTTGCAAAAATGTTCAAGTAATGGATGTCACTTTTTGAGATAATGATGATTAACATGGAATTGATTTAACCAAAATATTAAATCTTTGAATATTTGAAATCAAGAGTTAGACTTTACACATGTTTCAATTACATACAAAATGAGAAAATTTATAATTAAAAAATTATAAATTGTTGTGATGAGCTTTTGTGGCTTTTAAAATCTTGCCCATTTCAATTTGCACCCAATTTGCAAGCATTGGTGTATTGTCCACAAACTAGATCACTTCTTTTAATTTCTTCTTCCTTATTTTTGTCACCTTCTTTTTCCTTTTTGTAAAACTTTTATGGTTACAAGTCATTCATCCTCCCATGCAATTAATTCAATTATTGACACACATTGACAAAAAGCTTTAACCCCTATAACATATTCATGGGATGATTTAATAGATTCCTTATATTTTCAAGATTGTTTCAATACTTTGAATAATGTAGTACAAAAGTAGTTGTCATACATATTTGTACAATAATTAATGAATTTTGAAAATTTCATGTCAAGAGCAAAACATTCCTGAATATTTCAAAAGATTATGTATTTTCCTTCACCAAAAAAAAAAATTCTTGGAAAAAAGTAAATTTGAAAAATACAAGATTTTTACACATAACATAATTAGTGTCAAAGATGCCAAGGTACTTTGGTAATAAATAAAATGTTAACATAAAAATGGCATCCATGTACAGTAAATTATGCAATAAACAAGATGATTTTTTCTATTCTAGGATGTCATATTTGGATAATGAAAAAGGATCACCAAATGATTTTTTTAAAAAAATACAAATCATTTGCTCTTATCAAATTATGCTTGTTTTATGACAACATTTTCTTTTTTTATCTTGTTTTGCAATGTCAATAATAATTATTAAAAAATTAATAAGTTGTGAGGATATTTTAAAATCATATAATAAGAAATCACTCATTTTTATATTGTAAGTTTATTAGGATGTATCATCAAGCAATGACATTTGTAGTTAAGTCAATGTTAATCATATACCCATATAATTAATGATGTCCCAAATTGAATTTTTAAATTAATGATTCTCAAAAAGAACTAATGAAAATATTACAAACTTAATCAATAATGAATACATAGAATGATCACTTTTATTCAATAAAATATTCATGCAAAGGTTTTTCTATATATTCATGATAGGAAAAATTAGGATTGTCAAAGATGTCATTATATAGCGATTCTCCTAGGTGGATTATAGCTTTTTTACAAAAGTGTTGGTACAAGTGGTGACCTAGGAAATGCCTATGTCTAGATGCGGTTAATTTAATTATTTTGATTTTAAAAAATGGCAAAAAGAATCCCTGAAAATCACAATTTAATTTTCATGTTTTTTTTCCATTGCCTGAAAACAAATTTGCCAAGTTGCCAAATTTTGCTATCAAAAAAAAAAAACACTAACTCTTACTTCTTTCTCACATTTTCAAAGTGAAACTTAAAATCAAAATTTAAAGATTTATTTAACTATTAGAGTACATTCCATAAATCCAGAGCTTTTTTTCTTTGGCCATGGGGTTCTAGTAGCATTGGTGTAAGTCCAAGGCTAGGAGGTGCACACTTCACACCCATTCTTGTCATGTTACCTTCAAACTATTGTTGTGGAGTTTTCTTTGCAATCTTAATTAGAGATACGTGTCATTATAGGGGTTGTGTGTGTTTGATGATGCAAGGAATTGAGTGGGATTTGTCTGGAAAATTGCATGTCATTTCTTATGTGCCTTTGGGAAAAAAAGAGTGAAAACTCTTCCCTTCATAGAATCTAGTAATCCTCTATGTATGTGCCTCCCACTTGACACAACATACATGTCTACTGTTGAAATTTCTCAGGTTTAGTGACATTCTGAAGTTTGGAGAAGCTCATCACCTTCTTGCAATTTAGTTAATATTGTAGACGGGGAGCATGTGACGATGAGCATTCTTGATGTCACAATTATCAACTAGGTAACTGACCTCCCGCCAGTTATGGGGCATAATGAGAATCAAGATGCCCTCATTTCATTCACAAAGGGAGTGGCTATGATCTTTTTATCAAGAAACGCAGGGTTACGGAATCATTGGGCCAATGACAGCCAACATCGGTAACTTGTGCTAACTAACGCATGGCTTATAAAACAAAAGTTGTGGCTTGTAACCCGTGACCTGATAGCCAATCAGAGCATCAAGATTCTCATTGTGGTTTGTTATGGTATATATGTTGTCATCCAACTTGTCGTGCACTTGGATCACAATCATATACGCTCAGCATAAGCCAGTAGTAACAGTCACAAATGTGAGATTGAGAATGCCAGATAAAGATTTCTCATTTTACACAGTAAATGAATTAAACTCGTGGATCTCTAATTCAACCTAGCAACACTAATCCTATATTTGTGTAATGAAAAACTCCTCACCCTGCCCTTTTCACTACAGCCGTCTTCAATGGTGAACATGTGCTAGCAAATGTTTGCATGAAAAAGAGCCATATATCACCAATTAGTTCTTCATTATGTTTGCCACCTTCTGAAACTCTGTGTCAACTGCATAAGATACACATCCAAGTTGTTGTTTGCCTGCACAGAATACACCGGATATATTTGTCAGACTGATTTCTTGAGTTTCTTTGATACCACAAGAAGTTAAGTACAAGTGACTGAAAGTAAAGCTAATTTTTACAGCTTTTGTTGATCTAAATACTCACTTCGTCCAAATAACTGTTTCTATCATCTTTCTAGTACCATAGCCTGGAGCTGATGGCAAACCTTCAACACTCTTTGCAACAAAAGAAAGATCTCTAGAGATGAGGGGTTTTTGGGGTCTTACCCTTGAACTTGAGGTTCTTCTCCAAAGATGTAAGTATGTTGCAGCTGTGTGCATGGCAGCTTCCTTCACAACTCCTGTGCATCTGAATGTTTCTCATTTGGTATCGAGTGGCTTGGTGATGAAGGAGCAAGCAGTGGCGCAAGTGGTGGTGATTGTATGGAGTGAATCCTGAAGCTATCATCACTTTCTGAAGAATCAAGCAACACACAGGATGATGACACTTTTGACCAAGGTGACGTGACTGGTGAATGCAGGATTGCATGGAAACTAAGAGACTCCCGAGCTGGGCTTTCAGACATTGAATATGACATGGGGCTAGAGGAGCTTGTGAAGGGATGGTGGGTTTCATCAACAGATTTTCTGTACTCAGTGCAATCATCAGTGGTGCTTGTTGTCTCCACCATGCTGGAAATGCCATTAGGTATCACTGCGGTGTATGGGACAAAGTTGGTTTCCTTCTTGTTGTTATCAATTTGCTCCACAATTTGAGTCTCATTGAGCACTGTTGGTGATCTGCTATCTTGAGAATGTACATCCCCATTTTGTGTTGTGTTGTGATCACTCTTGAAACTCTCTGGAGCCTCTGATAAGCTAACTGATTCATGATCCGGCTTGGACTGTTGAAGGTTTGGTGCCTGCACAGACACACATGTAGAATTTGACTCCTTGTTGGTGTTGAGGTCAAAACCTTCTTGGAGCCTCTCCTCAAAGGTTCTCCTCCTTTGTGGAAGCTGCTCTTGAAGGTCAAGGGCTTCTTCTTCTTCTTCTGGAGCCTTCTTCTCTCTTTGTGAAGTCTGATCCATATGTGTCTTATGTGGGAAGTGGTTGAGAAAAGATGGTGTTGATCCTATCAGAGAACACAAGGGGCTGTATTTTTCATACCCAAGGTCATCATCTACCTCCAAAAGGCTTATGGGTGTAAACCCCAGAAGATCATCTTTTTGAAGTCCCAATGAGTCTTCTTCCTGTAGCTTTGAACAACCTGCAAGACTCAAGGCTTGTTTCGGAAGCTCTTTTTCTAGGCTTGGGGATTCTTCTGTATGTAACACAACACTATTTGAAAATGATGAAACCATCTCTGCATCTGTATGTGGGTCAGGCAGTAGAGCTTGAGTTTCAGAAGCCACATTCGGTACATGAAATGTGTCTTCCTGTAGCTTCAACCCTTCAAGACTCTCTGTGACTTCCAGAAGCTCTTTTTCAATGCTTGTTCTGTCATGAAGCTTCTTCCCCTCGAGGCCATCATCATCACCTTCTGATAATGTCTTCTCTCTTGCCAATTCTACACGCACCACATCCATTGGCAATGGCAATGATACTGCATCCCTATATGGGTCATGCAGAGCTTGAGTTTCAGAATCCTCGGAGTCTGTTTCCGAGTCCATGGTAGTCAATGCATCCACAAACTGTTCACCGTCACTACTGCCAGACTCCTCCTCCTGCTGCTGCTCTTTTTCCTCCTTCAGAGAGATTTTACCCTCCACCTCTGGTTTATTTTGTACCAAACCTTCCTGTGATGATGATACCTTCAGAACCTGGTCTGCTTCATCATCATCAGCATCTATAGCACTAATTTCTGTTGTGTGAGTGTCATCTCCATCTCCTCCCACTATTGGAATAATATTCTCGGCAATAGGGTCTAGATGTTGGTCTTGCTCCATGTGCATTGGAGGATCAACAACTCCAGAGCCATCATCCTCCTTGGCACAAATTGATGAACACCCCTCCACGTGGCTGTTTTGAAGAACCAAAAGACAAAAAGAAGAAGATTTCTTTCAGGAATATGATTGGAAAAAAGGGACTCTTGTACAATCTGTGAACAAAACTCACAGTTGACTTGAGCTCCAGGCAGGTTCATGTGAATAGAAGCACACACTCAAAATAGAATGGAAAAACTTTTGCAAAATATTTTATGAAGAAGGAGAAATGTCCATAATTCTTCAGCAAAATTGGTCAACAAAGATGATGGGACATAGACCTGAAACAAAGAGATGGACCCAAAACCGAAATTTCCTGTCCATTTTCATTCCATCTGTCTCTTTCCTGAAGCCACCCAATCATGTTCCCCTCAGTCTCAATAATACTCAAGCCATATACTATTGTCAAAACCTCAAATGAATGCAATTGTTAGATTTGCTAAGCTTCCCACCCCTCACTGCCAATTCATCAGATTTCTTGTTTTTCTTTTTCTATTGAAGACAAGGTCATATTAAATCAGCTGTGGAGACTGCAAATAGGCATGCCTACTCCTCTAGAAGCTTGCAACACTCGCAACCAATCAAAATCAATTTCAACATGGTGATATGCATAACCCTTAACACATGCTACTACTCCTTGATGGTACTAAATGCCTGAGAAAAATGGGCATATGGATGATGATTCCAAATACACCACTCCTCCTCAACCAGTCACACACACTGCTGCAATTTGCCTACTCCCAATGAAGGAAACACACAACACAGAGGAAGCACCTTCTTGGATTGAGATTGGATGTGTACTCTCTTATAAAAAGAAGGATCAGTGTAGCGTTTCATACATGCGCCTTCTCCTCCCTCATCAAACCTGGTATCCAATTCCCAGTCCCCATCAATTACAACACCCTAACCCAATTGGAAAAATAAATTGAATTGGAAACAAATTTCTTTGATCAATAAAAAATTAAACTCTCAAGATCTTAATTGTAGATCCCCTGAAGAAAGAAGGTACATTCCTAAATCCCAAACCCAATATTCTCTGATTGTAGCCAAATTGATTTGAAGTATAAGCTGGAAAGAAATTAGAGAGGCAATACTTGTCAAGGAGAAAGAGGCGTGGAGGTCCATGACAATTTTCATAATAATTGTGAATAAAATTCGGTAAGTCCAATTTTGTGCAATGGTTTTGATCAGTCCGAGAGCTTGGATGCCATTGTGATCCTACCACAAACAAAACAACAACAAAACCCTTGCTAAGTACATGTTTTGGTTAGTGTGAAAATCACATCACAAGCATGGTGGGTGCATGCTTCATCCCTCCTCCCTTTTTTTGGAAAGCTAAATTAGCTCCTCAAGAGCAGAAAAGCTTTGGCAAAAACCTTTCAATCTTGTCCTCAAGAAAACAAACAAACAAACAATTTTCAAAGAGAACTTTTGCAATGCAAAAACAAACAACATAAGAATTTTGCAATGTGAAAAAAACAAACAACATTTTCAAAGAGAGTTTTTGCACTGCCAAAAGAAAAGATGTCAAGTGGGGTTACTGATTAGATCCTTGTAATAAACCCATGTGCATAATGTGCTACCTACCTGCAGCATAATGCATAGCATGTAGAAAATGTGCTAACCTACCTGCAATATATGCATAGCGGAATTGATCAGTGCTGGTCCGTAATGCTTTTTCCACTGCTGGAAGCTCTGTCTCCAGTCTCAGTACTCTTGATGTCAAGCCATCACTCCGCACTCTCAAGGCTCTCAATTGCTCATGAAGATCATGGAAAATCTCTGCTGCAAATCTGGTTTTAGCACCCACCCAACAAAGCAAAAAAAAAAATCTTCAGGAGAAATCACAGCTGACAGGTCTACATGGGAAGAATTCGATGAAAACTGTAAGAATTTCTTCTGAACAGCAGCAGCAGCAGTCTGATCAGCAAGTTGAGGGTCCTTGGAAGAAGCAGAAGAAGAAAACAGAAGTTGGGTGGTGGACAATCCGTGGACAAAAGTGTGGGGCTAGACATTGGATGGAGGAGAGGAGGAGAAAAGGTTTTCGTACTCGGCAAGGTCACCAAGCTGGCGAACAATGCCCACAAGGCCTGCAACAGCCACACCCTCCAACAAGGCTTTGGAGGAGGAGGAATGGTCATCATCACTTGCTGCTGGTGCTGCTGCGGCTGCTGCTGGTGCTCTGTATAGCTCCGGGTTTGCTAATCCGTGCTCACACCTCAATTGATACCTGATCAGAGGCATTCTTCTCTTGTTCTTCTTCTTCTTCTTCTTCTGCTCATTCAATCAATCCCTTGAACAGTGTCTCGATTCCTCCTCCTCTTCCACCTTCTCGATTCCTCCTCTTCTCAATGCCAGAGGTCAATCAAACTCCCTCACGATGAAGGAACAAAACACGGAGTCTTTTCTTTGGTTCATCAAGGCGCACTTTCCTCCAGAAAGCGATTTTTTTTTGTTTTTGGGTTTGTACTCTTTCTCGCAATTTTTTCTCTACTACACGATCCGCTTCCAAAATGACCAACACCCGTCCATCTCCTCCATTTCATTCGCTAAGCCCTCCCTTTCACAAAGAACCCAGCACACAGACATAGAAAGCGAAACGGACAAGCATGCAAGCAAAACCCGAAAAGACCCACGACCCCCCAAAAAAAAACCGAACAACCTTCAATGATACAGAAACCAAAAAAAAAAAAAAAAACGCCAAAAAAAAAAGAAAAACCACAGAAATCAAAACCAGAAAATCTTTTTCCCCGAATTCTCTCTCCCCCAAGAATGATTTTATTTTGTTGTGTTTTTT
>Ga0116231_10014242_pt1 | contig 10772 bp, 4 predicted proteins | sample S1TSphgellanicum_2_FD_89695 | JGI IMG/M metagenome (GOLD analysis project Ga0116231, IMG submission 89695) | Host-associated microbial communities from peat moss isolated from Minnesota, USA - S1T2_Fd - Sphagnum magellanicum MG | ecosystem: Host-associated > Plants > Peat moss > Unclassified... | reverse complement strand
TCCCCCACCCGCACGCTTCTCTCTCTCTCTATACCTGGGTGTCCATAGCCTCACGCTCGTCTCGTTTCCGCTGGACCGCATTACGGGCAGTAGCGACAACCCCACTCTTCCGATTGCACCCACCCGGCCCATTCCGCGAGCCTGATGTCTTTTGCTGACATGGCACATCGAGCGCTGACAGGACGTTTCTGTTTTGCTGGCATGGCACACGAGCGCTGACAGTACGTCTCTGTTTTGCTGACATGGCACACGAGCGCTGACAGTACGTCTCTGTTTTGCTGACATGGCACAGGAGTGCTGACAGAACGTCTCTATTTTGCTGGCATTTCACACGAGTGCTGACAGGACGTCTATGTTAAGCTGACATGGCACATCAAGCGCTGATAGGACGTTTCTGCTGTGCTGGCATGGCACACCAAGCACTGACAGGACGTCTCTCTTGTGTTGACATGGGACAGTCACACCATCCTGGTGTCTTTCTCACTCTGACCACCCTGGCAACTCAAGTGCTGACATAAGACCTCTTCGTGTGTGACAAAGGACCATCATCCAGCCATCCAGACACCTTCCTTAGATGATCTGGCACATCACATGCTGACATAGCACCAAATGATGACATGGCATCTCATGAACCATGGACTTGGCCTCTCATGAACCAACTGACACACGGTCTGATTAAATGCTGACATGGCATTCCTCTTTGATTGGCTTTTTCTCAACTGACCTGGCAACTCATGTGCTGATGTAGGACCTATTTGTTGTGCTGACGTAAGGTAAATCCTGCCATTATGTTGCGTTTCTCATAATCATGTGCTGTTTACATAGGACCTCATGATGACATGGCATCACCGTCATCGCTGACATTGCCTGATTCTTTGCTGATATTGGACCCTGCTAAAGTTCTTGATAGAGAATGTGTCCCTTCACACATAGTAGGGTAACACCCAAGGAGCAGGACGTTCCCAAAATAAGTACCCACCTGAGGCGAAGCTAAGGCATGCTTATTTTGGGAACGCCTTGCGCTCCGAGGGTGTTACCAACATAAATTATTTTATTCTTTTTTCATAATATCATACCTATGACAGATAATCCGCACTTTTTTGCCAAACATTTATTTATTTATTTATTTATTTGAAAAAACAAGGTTTGACAATTTCAAATTTAATTTTTTAGGATTTCAATAATTGATGAATAAGTTTGCAAAGTACAATTTGTATTGTGTATTTGTAATAGCCCAATTATTGAGACAAGAAACAATTTTTCACAAAGTTGGGAGTTCAATTTTCAACAAATATCACTAATTTTTATTTTTATTTTATTTTTGTCTGGACCTTTTGCAAAAAAACATTTGTTAAACATTAATCAGAAGTACAGGGCTAGAATGAACTAGTTGGCTATTCTATCCATAGGATGAGTTGGATGATCCGCCTTTTTTTCATTCATCTCTTTACCTTGTGTTAACCAACATTCTACCACAATCAATCTTTTTTTGTTGTTGACTTTTGACATTTATTTTCTTGCCAATTTTTTCCCAACCTTGACCTCCTTACTACCCATCCACCTAGCTACCCTACTAACCTAAATTTTAGCCCAATCTACAAACTAATAACTAATCCCTTACTTACATTGGCAAAACTTTCATTTCCTCTTGGCTAAACCTATATATCTTACTAGCTAATTTATATCTTTTAGCTAAACCTATATTTCTTCTTAGTTAAATTTCTATCTCTTAGTTAAACCTATATTTATTCTTGGCTAAACTTTTATTTCTTGATTACACTTATATATTTTATTGGCTAAACTTCTATCTCTTGGCTAAACCTATATATCTTACTGGCTAAACTTCTATCTCTTGGCTACACTTATATATTTCATTGGCTAAATTTCTCTCTCTTGGCAACACCTATATTTCTTCTTGGCTAAACTTATATCTTTTGGTAAACTTTGTTTTTTTTATTTAAACTTATATTTCTTAACTAAACTTATATTTCTTCTTGGCTAAACTTCTATCCCTTGGCTACACCTATATATATATTACTAGCTAAATTTCTATCTCTTGGGTAAACTTATATTTTTTCTTAATTAAATTTATATCTTTTGGCTAAACTTATATTTATTCTTGGTTAAATTTCTATTTCTTGGCTAAACTTATAATTCTTCTTGGCTAAACTTCTACTTATTAACAAAACCTATATATCTTACTAGTTAAATTTTTACTTAATTTCTACTTCAAAAATAACTAAGAAAATATATACATTTTTCGGTAATGTCATTTTAATTATTGACAAAACATATATTTATTGGCAACACCTACCTACCCACATGTCATCATACCTACCTGTGCATTTGCAAATTGTGGACTTTGATTGCAAAAATTATAATGTAAAATGTGGGTATTGCAAAGGAATTGTACGATCTATTTGTGGCTTGATTGATGATAAGCCACTAACGCCAAATGTGGGTATTACAATTGTGGGATTTTTTTTGGTGATAGTCCTCTACTTCCACTTTGGACCATTTTATGTAAGATGTACATAATTTAATTAAAGAATACGCTTGATAAATTTAGAATTAAAAAGCCACCAAACATTTATGAATATTTGCACAATTTTTAATATTAATCAAAATCAATCCTAGGTTGGATTTTGGGAGGAAATTTGGACAAATTTTCACATACAAATACTTACAACAATATTCATTTTATCTCTTTTGAAGGTGAATGAAAAAGGTTTCAAGTTGGGCCTTCAAGTTGAAGTGACCACACTAAAAGTAAGAGTTATTTCATTCATGTAATTTTTTCTTTTCATCATGTTTCCATTTTAATTCATCACTCATTCTTAAAAGATTAATTTGTATAGCATTTCTATCTGTTTATATAAGTACTATTTTTTATGACATTTACCATTAAAATAATTTAGGTTTATATATAAATATTTTGGGGTAATTAGTTTAAAATTCTAAGGTTAATGTTTCCATTTAATATAATTTTTAGTTGATTAACTTTAAAATTCAAAATATAATTGTTATAAATCTTTTTTGTATTGCATTTGTAAATGTTTGTATAATCATTAAGTTGAGAGCATTTACCATTAAAATTATATAAAATTTTAAATTTAAGGGTTTGATGAAATGTGTGTTGATTTATTTAGGTTGTATTTTCAAATCAAGCAACAACTCCTTTGAATGTGACATCATCCTTTAACATCAACGATATGATTTTTTTTTTTAATCATTTTTTTAAATTTTTTTCTTTATAATTTAAGGAAATCAATCTCCTTGGATGGTTTTAACACAATCATTGAATTCCATTAAGACTGTTCCATGTTTGATATATGCATTTAGCATTTTGACCTCCCATAGATAGTGTGGATTTTGAGTCATAATGTCAATATTGTATTTTGCCACCCACATACAATGTGCATTTTTAAATTGTAATGCAAATATTGCATTTCCCTCTCCCATATATAATGTGAATTAAGGTCATATTGTGGGTATTGCACTTTACCCCCACATACAATGTGCATCTTTAGATTGTCATGCACGTATTACATTTCCCTCTTCCATAAATAATATAGTTTGTTAACTATCATGTGGGTATTACATATAAATTATCCATGGATAATATGGATTTAAAATAGACTTAAAAATATTGTAATTTAAAATTTATAATTATGGCCATAGACCATATCATGTGTTTTCCATACTTAACATTTAAAATATTATGTGTATGATTGTATAAGGTTTAAATGAGGGATACAAATCAAGTATTTAAAACATGTACATTTGCATGAATATTGAATATGACAATTAACATGTAATTCAACATATTGCAAATCTAAAATTTTGGATATTAGTATTAATTTATCATATTTTCTTGTACAATTAGTTTTAGGCATAGTTTCAAACATGGGTCATGCTTCAAAATCTCAATCGATTGAGATCCAAAACCCAAGGTCACCCTTTAACAACATACACTTGGTGTGGAGAAAAAATATTTGACATGGAAGGGCACATATAATCAAGGTTAAGTGTGCATACATTTCACATGCATGGGTCCCAAAATTTATAAATGGTGAACGAAGCCATGAAGATTCCCCAATGGAATGGAACATTTATAAACGGGTACCCCCACCACAAAATGTAAAAATGTCAATAATACAAAATCACTTCGGCCATATTTAGTATGATGTTCTATTGTTCACTCTTGTTATATGGTTGTTTTTTAATCTCATATTATACTAAACCATAGGTCCTAAATTAATTGCACATTTTGTAGGTATGCATGTGGGTATGGATCAAAAGAAAATTGTGGAAACCGAAACCACCATCAATTTAGTAATAGCGTTGTTTAGCTCAATTTTCGATTATACACATGATTCGAAGTGGCAAAAATAATTTTCTACCATCAACCACGTACATGAGCTAATGGTGAGCGTGCACATAGCAAACACAACCTTGATTCCATTACACGACCATCTTTTTTTACCCCACAAATGTCACAAACCTTCAAGGACCACATTTGGATTTAATTGGGTTTAGGTTACATTGTCAAGCAAATATATGATAAACATAAAACAATATGGTGGGCTAGAATCAATGCAAGAGAATCAATGACAAGGGTTGATTTCATTAGGCAACAAGACACTACTTACTTGGATCGCAAACAAAAAAGAGGAATTGACGTTTACACAAAAATTTGGCCATTTCCTTTCGCACATGGGCATTTAATCATCTAGATGATGTGTTTGATTTTCAAGATGAAAATGAGGTTAATGAGATTCATGTCCCATTCACAATAGAAATACAAACCCCATTTCTATTGCAAGCCATGGTTTCATTAAGTGATAATGGGGCAATTTCAATGGATGCCACCTTCGACACCCAATGATGTGAAATTTCATTTTTTTCACATTGATGGTGTTTAATGCACATCACAACAAAATGTTAGTTGCATGGATCATTATAACCGTCAAACATGCAATGATTTGGTGGAATAACTAACTCCTTTGAAAACAAAGCTTTTAAAGAAGAACCCTTAGTGGAAACCTTCATGTTTCATGATTGATGATATTTTACAAGAATTATAAGCATTGCAATGAGTTTTATTCTTATTCTACCTTTTTATATAGTTTTTATGTCCACACAACCATTTCAAATTTTCATCCCACATTCTCCATTATAAATATTGTTCTAAATTGAAATAATAATAAATTAGTATTTTATGCATGGTTAGGATTATGTGGGGTGAATATGAAGTGCCCATTTACTTTTGTCCATCACATGTCTTAAAGGCTTAGCGCTTACATTCGATAGAAAAAATCAAAGATAATGGGGTGTGACGTGCAATATTGGATGACCTTCACACTGTCACGTACATGCCCATTAAACCAAGTGAAAACATTGAAATCTTCATGACTCGTGGGAAAAACAAGATCATTGAAAACTTCACCCAACATTTGCTTAATAATTCATGGACTCAATACTTTTGAACCTAATATTTCCAAGTTGGTACATGAATTAACTTTTAATCCATTATTGTTGTTCCAGCATGTTGTGCATATTTTAAAATATTCATTCCTTGAATTAAAGTATAAACACCAATGATGGACTTGGTAATCCCATGTGGGTATTATGTATCTTGTTGTAAATTTGTGGATGGTGAGGCTTCAATGAGTGTCACATTATATTAAAACACATAAACATCAATTGAGTCTTACCATGGGGCATTGAAATGCTAGTTTTTTTTTGAAACAAAAAGGCTTCAAGGTTGGTGGATTGATTGGTTAATGTCTAGAGACATGAACAATGGTTACAAAACATTACATGCACATGGCTAAAATGAAAAAACACAGGTTTATAAAACATAACATTATGGAACACATTGTGAAAGCGAACATTGAGAATGCCACATTAATCCCATGTCACCCATGGGATAGATGATTTGAACGAAATTAGCCATGCATGGATGGTACGAAGCCAACAACATTTAAATATGACATACAAGGTTCCACTTCCTTTCATCAAGTATGCTTGTTGCACATGTGAATGGGCGTTGCATGAAAACTTTTGTAAACATCAAGTTGTCGTTCTTTTTACATGTACCGATCTCACTAAAAACTATATCATTCAATATTGTGGGACATGGTGTGGATCTGATTGTGGAGGTTTTGCCACCAATTTGTGGACCTTACTTATTTGCACATTTACGACATTGAATCTAATGATCATCAAAAGGCCGATGAAAATCATTCTTAAGAACCATGGGTTGTTGATATGTGTAAGCTTATGACATTGAATGATACCTCCCAATGTGGAAAAATAAATGGAGCACAACCAACCTTCGAGTTCATCCACCCCCATGGAGAAATTTTTTGTTCAAATGGGTGATGTAATGCAAAAAATCATGAACGAAGTCAAAGAAGGTGGGGTTCAACTCATAGACCACACCACATCATTGTTGTGTGTTATTACAATAAATCTATGAAGTATTCGCCTTTCCAAGGTGAATGAAGTCATGCATCTTGGCACGGTATTTTGTGTCAATGATGGATTTGACAATTCAGTGCATTAGATGAAGGATTGGCATGAGATGATGTTATATCTGTAAGAAAAGGATTCATGAGTAAAGAAAAAACAACACAAAATTGTTTTTACTTATCCCTCATTTTAATTTTCCATTACTAAAATGTGCATGATATTACAATTATATCAAATAATATATTATTTATGTGTTAATGCATTGATTTTGTATCAATGAACATATAGGGTTCGAAAGTTAAAGTTATATTGTTAAGTTATATAACACATATCTTCTAAAACTCCCAAACAATAATATTTCACACAAATTGTCATATAAAAGTGGGCATTGCATACTTCCATCATTTACAACTAATCTACCACCTTATGCAATGTGGGTATTGTAGGTCAATTGTACAATAATCACTAGGTCAATATGTGGGTAATGTTTACCCATCCTGTTTTTTGTGGCATTTAATTGGTCTTGCATGGAAGTATTGCAAATTCCCTACTTTTTCCAATGCAGGATTTGGCCACTTGATGCGGGTATTGTCCTACCTTTTTTCATCAAAGTGATATTTGCTTTAATGGATGTAAATAATGCAACATCAGTTGATATTGGGGGTTTCAATTTTAAATTTGACAAATCTAATGATGTTCACAATGAAACAATGCATTTATAATTGAGGGTAATGCATTACGAAATGTAGGATATGACTTAAGGTTGAACATGTCAATATTTTTTTTAAAGCATTCATAGAAGTTGTGATTACCAATGGGTATAACAATATCACATACTGAGTCTTCTAATGCGGGTATTACTTTTTTTAAAAATTATTTCCATAACATTGAGTATTTCAATAAATGTGTTATTGTGTCAAATTAAAAATCACCCATGGTATAAATTATACATATATTTCCATGTTGTAATTAAATATGCAAACATAAATAAAATTTAAATCCAAAATGTAAGGTATCATTTGCTTACTAACATTAAATTCTAAATATTGTAACAATTTATTATTAAAATTTCATAAATAATGTATATTGAAATTATAAAGATTACTTTTGATTGATTAATTGTTTGTATAAAATGTAATTCAACATTATAATATAATTAGAACTTAGAAGTAAGGATTTAGATTTTTTTTTTAATAATGGTTTTGAATCAATTTCAAATGTAAATTTTATATTTATATTTAATATATGAATAAAAAATCCCAAAAATTTTCTATATTTTTAATCGTAATTCTAAGATATTTTAATACATTGAATCAATATCAATATAATGCAAATGTAAGGTTTGTTTAGAGTTTTTTTTGGAAAAAAATCATCATTTTGCAATATGATCAAGGGAAATTTCCAAAGAAAAAAAAATGGTTTAGGGTTTATTTTAAGAAATTTTGAATTAAAATTTATTAATAATATTATTTATATTTTTAATATAAGATTCCAACATCTTTTATCGTCTAAATAAATTTGTATATTATAATTTTATTTAAATGAATGAAATACCCTAAATGATGTGAAATTTATAGTGTCATTTAATTGAATGTTAGTTTAATGCAATTAATAATACACTCAACTAGTGCAATAAAAAAATAAAGAGTGAATGTTATATAAACTAAAACCTTTAGTATTTTTGTCAAATTTTTCATGTTGCACCACAAAAGTGGTAATGAACCATAAGAAGAGTAAGACAAATTTAGGATTCCCATACCATGTTGGCCAACCATTAAATTCTATGAACTAAAGATGGAAATTTTATGAATGTAAATGTTTAATTGGAATAAAATGTGAATAGTTCTTTGAACCATGTAACATGATATTATTTAGTTTTTGAATTATGGACTTGCGATATTGATATGAAATTTTAAACATGAATATATTCATTAATAGGTTTTGCTTTATAATATTTGACAATATGTTTAAATATTATAACTTATGATATAAATATGATATATTATCAAGCCTTTTAATTTTGTATTTATAATTATATTTTAGATAATTCCTATTGCATGTAGGTATTACATTTGGTGGAAATGATGCCCCTAAGTAATAGAAGTAATAGATGATGAAGGAGCAATTTTTTTGGAATACCTTAATAATCGAAGCTTATTAAATAGAGGGGGCTTGTGATGAGGGTACACAATGCATATTTATGTAGGTACTACAAGAAGCTTGGAAACCTTAAACCCTTGGAGTTTGGAAATAATGAGACATGCCCATAGTCAAGATGAAAGTATTGTTAATTGGTTTAAGGACTTTTATTTATAAATATCTTTTGGATATTTCTTATTGTATTTGGTCCATTAGATGTAAGTATTACATTTGGTGGACAAGATTCCCTAAGTAAACCTTAGATGATGAAGGACTAAGTTCTTGCAATACATGCATAATAAATACTTATTAATTAAAAGGGGCTTTTAGTGAGGGTACATAATATAGATTTATGTAGCTATTATGATAAGTTTACTATGGTAAACTAATAGTATTACATTATAATAATAAGGGCAAAATTGCCTTAATGATCACCCTAATAGTGACTGCAAATGATGTAGGTATTGTTAATTGGTTTACTTTTTTTTAAATAGGTATCTTTTGGATATGTCTTTTTTTGTTATATACACTATATGCAAGTATTACATTTGGTAGACAAGATGTATTTACATAACCTTAATTGATGAAGGAACAAGTTGTTGCATTGTTAAATCAAGGGGGGTTACATAACATAAATTTACATAGGTATTGCAATTTGGGGTTGGGGCATGCATTTGGGATCTAACATAGGTGATAGGGTATGGTATTGCAAATTGAAAATTTTAACCCTCATTTAAAAACTAAATAGTTTCATACAAAAAACCTTAAACCTAATATTGGTAATTTTTTTTGCATAAACCATAAATTATGTAAACATTACAACCTAATGGATGTATAGGTTTAAATTTGAAAAATTAAGCAAATCTATACAATGAACCCTAAAATATTGAGCTGAAACCTTTGTATGCAACAAAAAATCCCTACATTAACCTTAAATTAAATAAACACAAAAGGAATTAGTTGCATAACTTTAGTGGTGGAATTTAACAATTTTTTTAGAACTAAGTGTTAAACTTAATTTTTAAATTATTTTTGCATAACCCTAAATTGTGTACAAACTATCAATATTGGATACATAATTGTAATAAAATTATGAAACAATTTTATCTAAATATTAGTAAAACTTGTGTTTGAAACCTAATTTGGGGGGACCCCACTAGAAAAAAAACATGTATTTTCAACTAGTCTTTGTGACTAAATTTTAGTCGCAAGAGACATTTTGCAACTAAAATCCTTTTAGTCGCCTAAGACAAATCGCATGTGATAAACTAGTCGCAAATCACAAAGGGTATTGTATGAAAGAAGAAGTCAACAAATACATTTCATCCTTTGACTCCATTGTATACGTATTGTCACATACAACTAAGATGCAACTATTTTGGTCACAGTTGAGGGCAAATCATGTGTTGCCACGTGTCTTAATATTTGATTATTTAAAATATACATTATAAAATAATTATTATTTTGAAATAATTTAGGACGTTCAATTCAAATATTTGGATGATCTTACATTATGACATGTGGCCCAATGTAAATATGCCATGTGGCATTACAATTTTAATTTAATAAAAAAATTAATATTAGGTTGGTAGGTACCTAGGTAGGTACATAAATAGGTGCCTATAATGTTAGACTACCTACCTACCTACCTACCTGCCTACTTAGGTCAAAAAGTAAGTAGGTAGGTTGTACCTTCCTAGGTTAAATACCTACTCATATAGGTACATACTTAGGTAGGTAGGTACATAGGCCGACCTAGATGGCTAGGTCAAACTAAATACCTACTTAGCTAAATAAATAAGTAGGTTAAGGAGGTAAATACTTTAGAATTGTTCATTATTTATTTTTTTGTTTTCGGTTGAGCCTTTTGATTAGCTCATCCCATGTGCACTAATTTCATAATGTGAAATTGGATGGGCACGCACACCCCCTTGTTTATATAACGTTCAAAATAGGAATGAAGAACAAACAATATGGGATAAGTTTTGAAATTGCAACTTCCTTACAAACTAAGTTATAATTCCAAAACATTCTTCATGCCTTACTTTCTTAATTTTCAGATTTTTAAACAATTCAAATATTAGATAATTATTTAATTAATAATGATTAAATTTACATATATTTAAATTATAAATTATACACTACAAATATTCAGT
>Ga0116231_10014241_pt1 | contig 10772 bp, 7 predicted proteins | sample S1TSphgellanicum_2_FD_89695 | JGI IMG/M metagenome (GOLD analysis project Ga0116231, IMG submission 89695) | Host-associated microbial communities from peat moss isolated from Minnesota, USA - S1T2_Fd - Sphagnum magellanicum MG | ecosystem: Host-associated > Plants > Peat moss > Unclassified... | reverse complement strand
CACGCTCTCGTATCGCGCGCGGATCACGATGCCGAATCCGAGCGAAATCTTGCGCGGCGGGATGCTCGTCGCGGTGTCGGTCATGAAAGCCGGCCACGCTGGCGTCGTGATCGTCCCGCGTTCGGCGATCGAAGACGGACCGAGCGGCGAGTCGGTGTTCACGGTCGAGCCGGCGCCGGCCACGCCGGGCGCGCCCGCCGGCGCGGCCGCCGGGCCGCCGCCGCAGGTTGCCAAACAAGTCCCGGTTCGGCTCGGGATCGAGACCGATACCCAAGCAGAGGTCGTCAGCCCGGAGATCAAACCGGGTACGACCGTGATCACCACCCGGCCGGACGGCTTGCGAGACAAGACGCCCGTCGCCGTCGCCATGGGAGCCCGATGAACCACCGAATCCGCCGCGCCGCCTCGGGCGTCGCACTCGTCGCACTCGTCGTCGCAAGCACGACGCCGGCGATGGTCCGCGCCAAACAACCCGGCTCGCTGCCCACGCCCGCGCCGCTCGGAACCGTCGGCCCGGCGCCGACGATTCAGCCCGATGCGGTGATCACGCTCCCGCCGGCGAGCCGGCCGACGTCGCTGCCCTATCCGGCGTACGGGACCCCGGTTCCGGGCGTCAACGGCGGCGTCGTCGCTGCGGGCGTTCCACAAGTCATCACGCTCGATCAGGCGGTCGCGATCGCCTACGCGAAATCGCCGGTGCTCGCATCGGCGCGCGCCTCGATCCAGCAAGCCGCCGGCGCGAAGGAAGAGACGCTCGCGGGCCTCTTGCCGACGATCTCGGGCAGCGGCTCGACCACGCGCACGCACGAATCGAACGCGCAGACGACGACCGGGACGAGCGGTCCGGGAAACATTACCTCGAACGCGCTCTCCGCATCGCTGCGCCAACTGATCTTCGACGGCGGCAAGACCATCGCCGAGCTGCGCGCCGCGAAGTTCACCCTCGGCGCGAGTTACGATACGTACCGGCGCGCGATGCAGACCGTGGCCTATAACGTCGCGGTCGCGTACTACAACGATCTGGAAGCGCAGCGCGCGACGGCGATCGCGGTTGCGACCGTTAACGTCGATCTCGTCAACGAAAGCCTCGTCGCCGCGCAGATTCGCGCGGGGACTGAAGCGCGCGCGGATCTTGCGACGGCGCAGCTCTCGACCGCGCAAGAGCGCGTCACGGTGGTGCGCGATCAATCGACCGAACTCCAGGCCGAGGCGACCTTCGCAAACGCCATGGGCCTCGATGCGAACACGTTCGTGCTGCCGCGCGACGACACGCCGGTCAACGGCAGCGCCGTGCCCTCGACGATCCCGATCCCGACCTACGACGTCGCGTTCAAGCGCGCGGTGCTGCTGCGTCCCGACGTCGATGCGGCCGCGCAGCAAGTCGCCTCGGCGCGCGAGTCGCTGCGCGCAGCGAAACTCGGCCTCTTTCCCTCGCTCTCGGGTTCGGCGACCGAAGAGACGGCCTCGCAGAACGTCTCCGGCGGCGCGTTTGCGAATACGGGTCAGCTCGGCCTCGCGCTGACGGTGCCGCTCTACGACGGCGGCCTCACGGCCGGTGCGACGAAAGCCGCGCAAGGGACGCTCCAACTCTCGCTCGCGAACGAGGAGAGCACGGTCCAAGGCGTGCAGCTCAACGTGAAGCAGACGCTGACGGCGCTCGTCTCCGCGCGCCAGGCGATCGATGAGACGCGGGTGGAACTCGCCGAAGCCCAGATCGTGCTGGCCTCCACGCAGGCCCAATTCAAGGCCGGCGTGACGACGCTGCCGCTCTTGCTCAACGCCCAGGTCGGGCTCACGCAGGCGCTCACCGATCAGTCGACGGCGGTCTACACGTTGCGGCAGGCCGAGCAGGCGTTCTTGTACGCGGAGGGCGCGAACGGCAATTCGTGAAGCACCGCCCATGCAGAGCGTGCTTCCGACCTGGATCGACGATCCGGTCAACGCCGCGATCCTTGCGGTAAGCGAGGACCGGCTTCAGGGCTTTCAACTCGATCCGTTCGGGGCGGTCGCGGAGGCATCGGGGATCGACGTCGCCGTCGTCATCGAACGGATCGTCGCGATGGTACGCGCCGGAACGATCCGGCGCGTGCGCCAGACGCTGATGGCGACGAACCTCGCGCCGGGAGCGCTCGTCGCCTGGCAAGTCCCGGCCGAGCGGCTCAACGACGCGTTCGCCTTTCTCTTCAATGAGGATCCGTTCTCGGGCCACGTCGTGATCCGCACGACCGATGCGGCGACGCCGGGCTCGAACTACCGGCTCTGGACGACGCTCAAGGTGCCGCAGGGCTACGCGCTCGAGAAACATCTCGCGTACCTCAAGGACGTCATCGGCGCCGAAGCCGTGCGTGCGATGCCCGCGAAGAAACTCTTCGCGCTCGGCGTCGGCCACATGCGCCGGCGCGGGATGGAACTCGGGTCGCGCGCCGAGGTGCTCGCCGACGTCATCGATACGAACATCGTCGAGCTCGACGAGCTCGAATGGCGCGTGCTGACGGCGATCAAGCGCGAGTTCGAACCGGACGAGCTCACGCGCGACTTGTGGCGCGCGCGCGCCGCGGAAGCCGGCGTGTCGGTGGAAGAATTCGAGCGCGTCGGCAAGGCGCTCAACGAGCGCCGCGTGATCGGCCGCTTCTCGACCTTCCTCGAACACGTGAAGCCCAACGCCGAGGGCGAGCGCGTGACGCGCTACAACGCGCTCTTCCATTGGGCCGTGCCGGTGGGCCGCGAGCTCGATGCGGGCCGCGAGGTCGGCCGCCACCACATCATGACGCACGCGTATTGGCGCGAAGGCGGGCCGGAGTTCCGCGACGTCAACGTGATGGGCGTCGCGCACGGGACCGAAAAAGAGTCGGTGCTCGCGCACAAGGCCGCGATCGACGAGCATCTGCGCGAAGCGGGGATCGATTTCGGCTACACCAACGTCTTCTGGGGTGGCCGCAGCGAGATCAAGCCGTCCGAAATTTCACCGCTGGCGTTCGCTGCGTGGTACCGCGCGCGCGGGATCGATCCGGAGACGATGCGTTGACCCTCGGCCGCGCCGTCGCGGCGCTGCTGATGGTCGCCGTTCTCGCGAGCTGCAGTAAGGCGACGGATTCCGGCACGGCGCCGGGCGGCGAAGCGAATTCCTGGACGCGGCCGGGCGTCTTGACGTATGCGGAAGCGCAAGACCCCGCGTTGCTCGATCCGATCCTGGCGTCGTCATCGCCGGTCGGCGATCTCTCGATGCTGATCTTCTCGTACGCCGTGCGCTACGACGACCACGCAAAACCGGTCCCCGATCTCTTGACCGAAGTGCCGACGGTCGAAAACGGCGACGTCAGCCGCGACGGGCTGACGCTGCGCTACCGGATTCGCCCGAACGCCAAATGGCACGATGGCGTCCCCGTGACGAGCAAGGACCTGTGGTTCACCTGGCGCTGCGTGATGAACCCGCACAACAACGTCGTGACCACCGACGGCTACAAGGATATTGCGTCGATCGACGACACCGATCCGCACGTCGCGGTGATCCACATGAAGCGGCTCTACGCGCCGTACTTGCAGCAGATCTTCGGCGTGAACGGCAACGCCGCCGTCTTGCCCGAGCATCTGCTCGCGAAGCTCAACGACGACAAAGGCTCGTTCAACCGCGCGCCCTATCAGTCGGCGCCGGTCGGCAGCGGACCGTTCAAGTTCGTCTCGTGGCAGCGCGGGGCGAGCGTGCGGCTCGAAGCGTTTCCGGATTTCTATCTCGGCCGGCCGAAACTGACCGAGATCGTGTTCAAGATCTTGCCCGACGAGGTGACGATGGCGACGCAGGTGCGCACGCACGAAGTCGATCTCGCGCTGCACGGCGCGGGCGCGATCTGGCCGCAGTATCAGAACATCCCGGGCGTGATCGCGAGCGCGCCGCCCGTCTACACGTTCGATCACATCGACTTCAACCTCGGGCGGCCGCTCTTCGCGCACGACCTGATGCTGCGGCGCGCGCTGGCCATCGCGGTCGACCGGCGCGCGATCGTCACGAAGGTGCTGCACGGCCTCGGCACGCTGACGGATACGGATGAGTCGCCGCTGATCGGCCTGGCCTACGACCCGAACACGATGCACTATCCGTTCGACCCGGCCAAAGCACGCGCGCTGCTCGATGCGGACGGCTGGAAGCCGGGTCCGAACGGGATCCGCGTCAAGGACGGCGTGCCGCTGCACTTCCAGATCGCGACCGAGTCGGAGAGCGCCGCATTCCGGGCGATGGAAGTGCTCGTGCAAGGCGACTGGCATGCGGTCGGGGCGGACGTCGAGGTCAAGAACGCGCCGACGACGCTGATGTTCGACAACACCTCGGTCGGGATTCTGCAAGGCGGCCACTACGATACCGCGATCTTCGCCTGGTACGCCGCCGCCGATCCCGACGATTCGGCGATCTACTCGGCCGACAACTTCCCGCCGCGCGGCCAGAACAACATGAAATGGGACAATCGGCGCGCGACCGCGGCGATGAACGATGCGTTGCAAACACTCGACTGGCCGCGCCGCAAGCGCGATTATGCCGTCGTGCAGTCAGAATTCGCGCAGGACATGCCCTCGATCGTGATCGACTATCGGAAAGAACCGATCGCGATGAACAGCGATCTCAAGGGGTTCGTCCCCTCACCGGTCATCTCGCCGTTCTGGGATCCCTGGAACTACTCGATCTAACCCAGGAGACATCGTGAACCGATTCGTTGCCCCGGCCGGCGCCGCCGCGCTCGCGCTTGCGCTCTCGCTGGCGCTCATCGCGCCGGGATCGAGCCAGCCGGCTCGCCACGCGTATACGGTGCCGCACGTCCTGCGCTACGCGACCGCCGAGGATATCAGCGGTCTCAATCCGCACCTCAATTCGCAACTCACGATCGCCTTCATGTCGTCGCTCACGATGGCGTGGCTGGTGAAGTCGGGCCCGCACAACGAGCCGGTGCCCGAACTCGTAACCGTGGTCCCGACCAAAGCCAACGGCGGCGTCAGTCCGGACGGCCGGACGATCACGTATCATCTGCGCCGCGGCGTGAAGTGGTCGGATGGCGCGCCGTTCGACGGCGACGACGTCGTGTTCTCGATCAAGACGATTCAGAATCCGGCGACCAACGAGCTTTCGCGTGACGGCTGGGATCTGATCGATCGCATCGGCGAACCCGATCCGTTCACGGTCGTGTTGCACCTCAAGAAGCCGTACTCGACCTTCCCGTACACGTTCTTTTCATCGATGGGCGCCAACCCGTGCGTGCTGCCCAAGCATCTCTTGGCCGCGCTGCCGACGATCAACGATGCGCCCTACAACGCGCTGCCGGTCGGCATCGGACCCTTCCGCTACGTCGCCTGGCATCGCGGAGACGCCGTAGAGATGGAGGCCAACCCGTATTACTTCCGCGGGCTGCCGAAATTGCAACGCATCACCTTCAAGATCGTGCCGGATCGCAACACCGTGCTCACGCAGATGCAGGCACACGAGCTCGACTTGTGGTTGCCCGTGTCGGCGAACTATTACGATCGCGTGAAGGCGATCCCGGGCGACGAGGTGCTGCGCGAACCCTCGTTCGCCTACGATCATCTCGATTTCAATCTCAGCCACCCCGTCCTCGCCGATCCGGCGGTGCGGCAAGCGCTGCGCTACGCGCTCGATCGCGAGTCGATCCGGCTCAAGGTGCGCCACGGCCTGGGCGTCCTCTCGGACAACATCTTCGGGCCCACGCATCCGGACTATCATCCGATCCCGGTGATCCCGTACGATCTTGCGAAGGCAAAGGCGATCCTCGATCGCGCCGGTTGGAAGCCCGGCCCCGACGGAATCCGGGTGAAGAACGGCTTGCGACTCGAACTCGTCGTCGCGGTGCCCAGCGGCATTCCGGACACCGATGCGATCGTCGAACTGATCCGGGCGACGTGGTCGCAAGCCGGCGTCGCGCTCGACGTGCGTCACTATCCCTCGAACCTGTACTTCGCGCTCGCGGCGGAGCACGGGATCATCTTCAGCGGCCTCTTCGACGTCGCGATCTATGCCTTTACGCTCGACGGCGGCGGCGACGTCTCGAATATCTTCGCCTGTGCGTCGGTTCCGCCGGCGGGAGAGAACGTCGCGCGCTTTTGCGATCCGGCCGCCGATCGCGCGATGGACAACTTCAAAGCGGAGTACGATCCGGCCAAACAAAAGCCGTACGATTACCTCGTCACCGATCGCATCGCCGAGCTCGTCCCCACGATCGTGCTCGGGATTCGCGATTCGATCTTCGCCTATAACAGCGATTTGAAGAATTTTCACCCCAATGCGGTCGCGGCATTCGACGACATGATGCAGGTCGACATTTGATGCGGCGTCGCGCGCTCGCCGCGGCGCTCGCGTGCGGGGTGCTCGCGGCCGGCTGTACCAAGGTCGAACCGTCCGGCACCACGGCCGCGGGAACGTCGGCCTCGAGCGCGCCGAACGCTTTCACGATCCCCCACACGCTGCGGATCGGCGACAATCAGGACATCACGACGCTCAACACGCACCTCGGGACGGCGCTCTCGCTCTCGAATATCGCCTCGCTGACCGCGGCCTGGCTGCTCAAGTCGGACATCCACAACAGTCCGGTGCCCGAACTTGCGACGGAGGTTCCGTCGCAAGCCAACGGCGGCATCTCCAACGACGGCCTCACGATTACGTGGCATCTCCGTCACGGCGTGAAGTGGTCCGACGGCGCGCCCTTCGATGCCGACGACGTCGTCTTCTCGACGAACGCCGTCCTCAATACGGCGAACAACGAAGTCGGACGCGACGGCTTCGATCTCATCACCAAGATCGACGAGCCGGACAAGTACACCGTGATCTTTCACCTGCGCAAGAAATTCGCGTCGTTCTGGCCGACGTTCTTCGCAACGGGCGGCGCGAACCCGTCGATCTTGCCCAAGCACCTGCTCGGCAAACTGCCCAACATCAACAACGCACCGTACAACGCGTTGCCGGTCGGGATCGGACCGTTCCGGATCACGAAGTGGATTCGCGACGATCGCGTCGAGATGGAGGCGAACCCGTATTATTTTCGCGGTCTGCCAAAGCTCCAGCACGTCGTGTATCACTTCTTACCGGATCGGAACACGGTCCTCACGCAGCTGCAGACCGGCGAGATCGATCTGTGGCCGAACCTCGGCGTCGGGTATGTCGACCGCGTAAAGGCGATCCCGACCGCGTCCGTTGCGGAGTTCCCCGGATTTCTCTACGGGCATCTCGACTTCAACATGCAGCATCCGGTCTTCGCGGATCTGGCGGTGCGCCGAGCGCTGCGTTTCGCGGTCGATCGCGTGACGATCAATCAGAAAGTCAATCACGGCGCGGGGATCGCATCGGCGACACCGATCACGCCGGTCAGCCCGGAGTATACGCCGCTCGCGCTCGAGCCGTTCGATCTCGCGCGCGCGAACGCGCTGCTCGACGGCGATGGCTGGAAGCGCGGCGCGGACGGCGTGCGCGTCAAGGGCGGCCAGCGTCTGGCGCTCGTCCTCGCCGCGCAATCCGGGAACGCCGACGGCGATGCCCTCATCGACGAGGTGCGCCGGACCTGGGCACAGATCGGCGTCTCGCTCGAAGTCCGCCACTACGCGCCCGCGCTGTTCTTCGCGCTCGCCGAGCAACGCGGGATCATCTATAGCGGCAAGTTCGACGTCGTCTTTTTCTTCTGGGGGCTCGACCCGACCGGCGATCTCTCGAACTTTCTCGCGTGTGCGAACATCCCGCCGAACGGTCAGAACGACGATCGCTATTGCAATCCGGAACTGGATCTCGCGCTCCGCGGCGTGCTCGAGACCTACGATCCGGTCGCACGCCGGGCCAAGGTAGCGACGGTCGTGCATTTGCTCGACGAACAGATCCCGCAGATCGTGATGTCGGTGCGCGACAACGTCCATGCCTACAATCACGACCTCAAGAACTTCCATCCCAACGCGATCGCGCCGTTCGATCAGATGATGGACGTGGATATCTAGGCAGCCTCGCGGCGGCGCGCCGTCGCGAAGGCGACGGACGCGAAGAGGAGGCTGCCGGCGAGCGGGAGGGTGCGTAGCGCCGCCCAAACGGGATCGCGCCGGTCGAGCCCGGCGGCGCGTTGCTCTTCACCCCACACCGCGCTTGCGTCGAGGTCGGGCGCGACGTGGAACGCGAGCGGGAGCGTGTCGGGCCAGGTCGGGGCCGGATGCGCGCGCGCGAGCGGAACGAAGACGGCGAGCAGCACCACCGCCGCGAGCGCGCCGGCGAACGCCGCGCGGCGCAGCCCGGCGACGATGACGAACGCGAGCGAAATCGCAAGCGCGAACAGCGCGTTCTGCACGTCCTGCGGCGGCCGCTGCGCGAAGCCGAGCCAATCGACGAGGCCGAGCACGGTCGCGCATGCGGCGAGCGCGAGCGCCGCGCCGCGCGCGCGCACGGCCAGCACGATCGCCGGCGGGATCAGGACGAGAAAGTCGTGCTCGTGAAAGAACGGCACCGCGAGCGGCAGCACGCCGAGCGCGACGAGCGTCGCATCGAGCGGGCCGAGCCGTCCGCGCACGATGGCGACGAGCGCGGCCAGCGCGGCCAGCGCCGCGGTGCCGAGGCCGATCGCGCGAGCCGTCGCCGGTGCGGCACCGAACCCGTAGGCGATCGCTGCCGGCGTGTGCTGGATGAGGATCGTCGCCTCGGCGGCGCCGTGCAGCGCGAGCCGCGCGAGATAGTCGGTCCAGGCCGTGGGTCCCAAGCACGCGACGCCGATGGCAAGGAACGCGATCCCGGCGCCGATCGCGATGCCGATCTCGCGGCGCGTCCGCACCCGCGCCACGAGCGCGAGCACGAGGTTCGGTTGTACGGCGCCGAGCAGCATCGCTGCCGCCGCCGGAATCGTCGCGCGCCGCTCGAGCGCGACGAGCGCGAGCGCGATCCCCGCCACCGACACGATGGCGATCTGGCCCAGCGCGAGATCCGAGAGCCCGGGACCGCAAAGCGTCGCAAGCGCGAGCGCGGCGATCAGCACCACCGGATCGCGCGGCGCCCGCGCGAGCGCGAGGCTCGCCAGCACCAGGCCGCTCAGCGCCGCCGCAAGGAAGCCGCTCCACACGCGCACGGCGAGCGGGTGCGCGAGGTGCGCGAGCGCGCCGAAGAACGAGAGCACGGGCGGCGGTCCGACGAACGGCAAGAGTTCGTCGCGCGTCGCGACGACGCCGTCGATCAGGCGTTCCGTACGCCAGACCAGCCGCGAATACGGATCGTTCCCGTCGTCCCAGGTGCGGCCGGCGGCGTAGTAGGCTTCGAAATCGCGTTCGTTCGGGCCGGGCGTCGGCGCCGGACGCTGCACGAACGCAAGCGCAACGAGCACGAGCGCCGCGAGCGCCGTGAGGTTACGCAGGCGCAGTATAGATCGCCAATCGCTCGGCCAGCCCGTCGTTTCCCATCACGTACCCGAGGCCGCCCGGGAAGCGAATCTCGTACACGGCCTCGTACAGGAGGTGGCCCGGACCGCCGACGGCCTCGGTGTAGCGCGTATCGAGCGCACGCATCATCGTGCCGATCGCGACCTCGCCCGGGATCAACCGGAAATCGCCGATGGTGCGCGGCGCGAGCGGCGGCGCCTTATCGGTTTTCGGAATGTAGAACTCGGCCCCGCTGAGTACGTCGTTGCGGTAGACGACGCTGAGCAAGCGCCGCCCGTCGCCCGCGCGTACCGCGTACGTGTGCCAACCTTTGGCCGGAAACGGAAACCCCGTGCCGAGGGCGCGCTCGACCTCGGCGCGCGTCGTCGAGCCGATCGCAAAGGGTTGCGTTTCGTTGAAGAGGATGACGGGCCGGTCGATCGGCGGCGGCGGGAGGATCGGGTTCTTGCGCGCGCCGAGCGCGATCGACGCCAAGATCTCCACCGCGCGCAGCGTCGCGAAATCCGGCGGCGGCTTGGTCTCATCGCTCATCGCGGAACGTAGGTTGCGTACGCGCCGAAGCCGGCGACGAAGATCGTGGCAAAGTACGCGAGCGCAACCGTCCCGCGTACGCGGGGCGCGAGCGCCGCGACGCGCGGATCGACGTACCCGCGCATGACGTCGCGGATGCGCGGGATCGTTGCGAAACCGATCACGATGAGAAACACGATGCTGACCGGACCGAAGCGGTGGAACGCGAACAGACACACGGCGAACGCCACGACGCCGCCGATCCACAACCGCGCATCGACGACGCCCGCGACGCGGCCGCCGTCGAGCGGCAGCACCGGGATCAAATTGATGAGGTTGATGAAGAAGCCGAGATAGGCGGCGACGGTCCAGAACGGATCGCCGAGCACGAACCCGAACCCCCAGCAGATCGCCGAGGCGGCGACGCCGACGAGCGGTCCCGCGAGGGCGGAATAGGCGTCCTGATCCGCCGAGCGGAGCGGTGATTTCTGCGCCACGAACGCACCCAGGCCCGGGATGAAATACGGCAGCGAGGCCACGCCGCCGAAGCCGCGGATCACGACCCAATGTCCCATCTCGTGGACCGCGATCAGGAGCACGAACACGATCGCGAGCTTCCAGCCGTAGAAGAGCGCGTAGAACCAGATCGAGGCAAAGACACCGGCGAAACTGAGCAGCAACTTCGGCGCGATGAGCAGCCACTTGAGCCCCGGCACGAGGAGCAGCAGCGCCTTGAATTTCGCGGCGAAGAGCGCCGCGGCCGCCGCGATCCCGCCCGCCGATTTCCAGCCCGGTTGCTTCGTCGCCGCGGGCGGGTGCGGCGGCGGCTGATACTCGCCCGTGGTGGGCGAAGGGGGCCGGTCATCGTGCAT
>Ga0116231_10014240_pt1 | contig 10774 bp, 8 predicted proteins | sample S1TSphgellanicum_2_FD_89695 | JGI IMG/M metagenome (GOLD analysis project Ga0116231, IMG submission 89695) | Host-associated microbial communities from peat moss isolated from Minnesota, USA - S1T2_Fd - Sphagnum magellanicum MG | ecosystem: Host-associated > Plants > Peat moss > Unclassified... | reverse complement strand
CAACACGCCCCTCTACCCCTCCAAGTGTTGTGAGCTAGGGAGCGCCTCCCGACCACTCCCACTTCCGCTGTCTCTCACTTGGACTCACATTTGAGTCCTTCGAGTGGTTAGGAGTGCGTCAATTGGCATCCTTGACAACCATCTTAGGTCAAGCATTGCAAGCAGGGCTAACCGCTGGGGAAGCACAGAGAGATGAGGAGCCAAGGCAGCAGAGAAGAAGAGAAAGAAAGATGAGAGAGCAACAGCAAGAGCTCTCTCACCTAGAACTCTCGAGAAGAAAAGGAGGAAGGATGAGAGGGATGCCATCAGAAAGGAGAAGCTCGACCTAAAGAAGAAGGAGGAGGAGAGGAAGAAGCTCCTTTTGATAACATTAGCAGAGGAGGGAATTCCAACTGAGTTGGCATACACTGGGGCCAAGAGCACCATTAGGCACATTGTCTCCACCAACTTTGCACAAGGAGTTGAGTGGGGCACTCTCTCAAAGGCAGAGCAAAAGAGAGTGATAAATCAAGTCAAGGGAACATTTCGAAATGGAGGAGAGCTTGATTCATAGTGGATTGTAGACAATATCTCCAATTCAATGTCTCAAGCAAGATACCATGACAGGATGAAGATTTGTGCTCACCTGAGAGACCTGAATGTGTACAAGAACTTAGAGAGGTCGCTTCAGTTCTCAGAAGACATCTGGAATGCCTTCTACCAGTCTGAGGTGCAGCTGAAAGCAACAAGGCAGCTGAAGGAGATCACAGAGTAGTTAGCCAAGGCCAAGAAGGCAAGAGAATTTGGGAGGTCTGACTGTGACCTGAAGGCACTAGAGCTGAAACTTGCTGAATGCCAATTAGTGGTGGACGAGGTTGGTGATCCACCATTGAAGTTCCTCAAGGCAGCAGAGCGAGTGAAACTGGTTCCAAACACCACCCACAAGCTAGGCCAAGGTGGCATTCCCGGCCTCAAAGCAGCATTTGTAAATACCCTCCCTCTCCTCCATTTCTTTCCTGCAAAGATTCGAATAAAGTTACTGTTGAGTTTCTATCGAGTCAAATAAGACTATTTACGATACCTGCATCGCAAAGATAGGTCAAATGGCATTTTGAGTTGCGATAGTTTCAGCTTTGCAAAGATTTAAATGGCGCTTTGGCGATTTTAGATACGATGGGATTTGTTTTGTAAACTACTTCGCAAGTTTCAATATGCGAAGGTCCACGCTTCGCAAAAGTGGTCGGAGACTTGAATAAATTCTTTATGCGTTTTTATTGACCTGTTGTATTATGGGGACAGTACAAGAGGTACAAAAGGAAGATCATAGCTGTAGAAATGAAAATGGGCCAGGAGCATGGCAAGGAGCATCTTTTTGAACATGTTGATGCATTATTGGTGAGTGGGTTTGGTTGGGATTCAATTTCTGTTTGTGTTAAGATTGTTTTCATTTGAATCAAGATTTTCATTTATGGTGTTGATTAGCTTTACATGTTGAAATGCAGGCATCTGAGGGTGAGAGTGAGAGCTCCCAAGGCAGCAGTGATGAGGAGGAGAAAGCTAACACTGCTCCCAGTGCTACCACTAGCAGTGGACCCAGTTCATTTGCTAGTTGAAATGTAGGTTCTACAGGGGGCAAAGATAAAGAGGATAAGGAGGAGGACGAAGACGAGGACGAGGAGGAGGGGCAGGGGGACGATGAAGAGAGGGAGGAGGATCAACAGCCTCCCCCTCCACCAGAGAACACTAGGAAGAAAGATTCAAGGAAGAAATCCAAGAGGGGAAGGAAGTCTCCCTTCTAAATAGACAGCTAGTGTGTTAGATACCCAAAGGTTGCAAACCCTTTTACATTGTAAATATTGAAATTTTGATATAGATTTTTTTTTTGGCGGCCCAAAGTGACTCCAAATGAATATAAACCCTACTTCCAAAATAAGAATACAATGCCATGCTCTTGCGATACACAGTGGATTTCAAAACCATTTGCGAGTCATAATTCTTCGCAACACTACAAAAGCCAAAAGACCAAATATACCATGTCATAGACATCGCTACGGGTAAAATCATTCCAGAACAGGTTTGTGAAATCTAAGATTTCGCAAACTTTTAGCAGCATTTTGAGAATCCCAAAAAGTTTGCGTTAGATCTTATATCGGAAACCGATAGACTTTTGAGTCAATTCGCTAAATCGTTGCAGTGATGGGTTTGTTGCAAATAGTTTTCGATGCAATGTTAATTGCAAACAATTTATAGAAGCAGTTACAATCGAAAAAGTTTTGCGATTGTATCAAGTTCGGGAGTTGCGAAGGACTTGCGATTGTATGGGTGCAAATGTTATGGTATCGCAAAAGCTTATGAGTTTGTGAGGAATTATGGTTCGCAACAACGGGCTTTCGAAAACTTCGTTCTTTGTTGTTTGCGATGATATTTGGATCGCAAAATAGCCCCGTGTTGTTGTAGTGATCTGATTCCATCAAAATTTCAATTCAGACCTCAGGCCCTTTTCAAGCCTTACAAAACTATTCTACAACAATTTTATAAAGCAAGGGACGTTACCTCAAAGCAGCGACCAACAATTGTCAAGGAAAATAAACTTTGCAGAAACACAAACCTTTGCCTTTTTTAGAAATCACCCAATTTCAAGGTATGATAAACTATGAACTTTCAACTGAAAGCATGCCTATTTCTCTTTGTTAAAACAGACATTGCTTGTGCCTTGTTGAAGGAAAGTTTGCAGTCTAAAAATAAAGGGAGAAAAGAACCAATCTCAGTTCTGGACCTTGGGACAAGTCCTCAAGATCACCAACTCTGTTGCACCCACAAAACATGCCATAGTGCACATATAAATGAACACACCAATGTCAATAGCAGAAGCAGCCAAGGTCTTTCTGAACCTAGCCGCTCTGTAAGCATCTGTTACTCTCCCACTGTACATGGCCATGAAATACCCATTGAGCCCCCTTTGCTTGCAGTATCAAATGGGTAACTGGATGATTCCACTGAAGCCAAAAAAGTCTCATCATTTGTATCACTTGCAATATCCTATCAAGTCACAAGGCATCACACCTGACTCATCTTTATGAGATTTGAAGAAAACTCCATAAGAATGATTCACAACGACAAGATGAGTCCAATGATTACCTTCTGGGTGCTACTCACAAAGTATGAAATCATGAATGGGAATCACTCCTGACTCACTACTTCTACCCTACAACCACAATGGTAGGAGCTTTTTCAGCCTAAAAGGCGAATGAAGCTCAAAGAAAAAATATCCTATTCTGCCCACAAGATACAAACACCCAAGCTAGGGACTCAGATCCTTTTAAACTGAACTACTCTAAGGAGTAGCTGCCATGTATCATTTTCTAGGGCTACATTATCTATAAATATTCATCATTTTGCCCTAAGGCTTGGAGATAGGTATGAATAGCACATACAAATAGACAAGGTTTTAAGAATTATATAAGTTGTCGAAATAAATTCACTTGAATTCAAATCCCATTTAGTTTAAGAATTTGAATTGAATTCAATTTAGTTCAAGTTGCATGCAATGTCATTCAATATTTTTGTTCAAATGGACCATAATTTTCATAAAACCAATTCAATTTTTTCATCAATTTGATAATAACATGAGGGAATAATAATTATTCATGGGATGATGAATGCCAAATTCATCAACTTTGATATCAAATCATCAGGAAGATAAAAAAATTGTGATTCGTGACAAAATGTGTGGAGGTAAAAGAAAGAAAGAAAAAAACCCATGACCAAAACCATTTGAAATGGACAAAAGATCAAATCAATATAATTGTACATAATATTTTGAGCTTTACAATTGAACCAAAACAGTCCAACCTATAATTTAACTTTGTAAAACGAATCATGCAAATTAGTTTCATATCTTTGAAAGTAGATGAATGTTTAATAACCCAATGAAAATATTTTATTGGAACAAATGTGAATTGGATGTTCTCTTTTGGGTGAAAGCACACTATGGTGATCCTCTTTGGGGCACTTTTGGGTCTAGTGTTATAGTACATTTCAAATTCATTTAAACTATTTTTGGAGTATATTTGTGTTTGAGTACACAGGTACATTACATTCGTTTCCACAAATATATTTCAATTTCTTACTTTATAAAATGAAATGAAATAGTTTCTTTTTTAATCTCTTGTCTAGGTTATATTCTAACATAATATGCAAAACTATTGTGAAAATCTTTTGAAAGTTTGAGGTGGGATAGACTCAAACAAGCACACCCTTGAAAAAATTACAATGTGACACCCCAAAGGGGGTCACTATAATGTGCTTTCACCCTTTGCCATAAAACATATCCATAAAAATCAATGTCATGTGGTATATTGGTGTAGATTTACATATTATTCTTTTAGATCTAAAAATTGAAGGAAATTTGTATAGATTTGAATAATAGATGTCATTTGTATGTATTTACAATTAACCATTTTATAAATCAATCAATTATGACAATTCATCTAATGATAATATACCTCATGTATTGTTTTGGACTTTTCGGATTACGTCATACATTGGGCTACAATTATATTATAGCAAAATGCATCTAACCACAAGTTTGTGAAAAATTAAGAATAAGAGGATTCATGATATTCAAGCAAAAGAAAAAAAAAAGGATGTGTTACACACATTTCAACTAGGTTTACAACAACTTGTATTATAATGTTCCATCACCATTTTATATACACAAGAGGAAGACTCCAATGCACTATTGTGACCTTAGGAAACTAACTTTTAAAATCTTTAGTGCAATTATATAGTATAACATGCTCTCAATGTCTAATTTCATCCTTAAAAATTACATCACAATATCTATCATTTCTAGATGAAAAATGTTCAATGCTAATGTGGATGAAAAGTAATTAGGATAAGCAATCTTCTTCTTCATTATGAATGTTTACTTTGTTAAATTGGTGCATGTTATGGTTTTTTTGTTATGTTGCAAAACTCAAACTTGTGTAACAAATCAACAATTATTTGAATTCAGGTGAAATAATTAAATGTACTTTCCTCTTGCATTTGGTTTGAAGTTATTGAAGCCTTATGGTGTTCAAGTTCAATGAATTCAAGTTTGTTTATGCAATAAACATGCTTGGTTTTGTTCAAGCTCTTAATTACTATGTCAATTGTCATTTTTATTGTGTTGATATAATGCAATACAATAATAAATTATTATGAACTTACCCTTGAAAAAAATGATATTGAATATCAATATATGTGTTCCTTTCATGAAATTTAGGGTTTTCAATAACATGTCATGCACTATTAAATTGGCACCCAACATTATCAAAATTAACAAAACCACACATATGAAAACATGCATATTGATAAGATTGTGTTTTGTGATTTTTTGTTTGTGTTTGAACTTGGATCCTTGTAGTTTGTAAATGAGTTTTATTGAAACACAAAAGATGAAACTTTAGAATCATACCATGGGGATAAACACCCCCACCTTCAAACACACAAAAATTGAAACCAAATTCGCACTAAGTTACTTCCAAAAACACAATAAATTACTATCTTGTAATATTTAATACCTAACAACATGTAAGAAACACTTTGATTATCCCCACAAAATTTAATAAGATACACTTAGGGAAAAACTAAGTCATAAATTAACCTTTTAAACTATTTATAACTTTTATTACAACTTTGGAAAATGTCATATGTTTTAACTCAATGTTGCATATAGTAACAATATGTTTCTTACTTGCCTAGACTATCACTTGTTCAACTCAAAGAATAGTTAATAGCTTAAAGTGAGTGATGGATGTCTACATCATCGGTATAACCATATAAGTTATGCCCATTTGCACTTTATTGATATTGCAAAGCAAAGTATGATTTATGTTTAACACAAAACCTTCTTCATAGTTTGCCAACATGGTGTTGGCATGGATTATTCAAATATTGAGTTGAACAACCAATTGCGTAGGAACAATCAAGCAACATATGCACAATTGTATGCATGAAGCTACCCACAACTTGTTAGTCAGGAATTTTGACCATGACAAGTTCTTCCTCTTTGGTTTGTGGAATGTTTGTTATGGATAGTTTAATGGTAACTTTCAAAGGGATTTTGATATGATGCTATAATTTTCCATGTTGTGACATTTGAAAACTCACATGAGATATTTTTCTTCACTAAAAAAAACCAACATTCAATGCAATGTCTGATAATTTGAGCTCCAAATAAGAAATGGATATCACCCAACAATGTCATTTCAAACATCTAAGCCATTTAAGTTCCAATGTTAACAAAAAGTTTCAAATTATTACTTATGACAATTGTGTTGTCAACATAAATTGTGATGATAATGAAATATTTGGTTTTTTAAAAAATATTGACATTAAAGTCAATTATACACATTTCAAAACCAATTGCCAAAAGATAATCATCAAGGCATTGGCATCATGCTTGGTTTGATTGGTGAAGTCCATAAAAAGACTCAAATGTGAAGTTTGAAAATACTATTAAGGTTTTTTGGTGTTGGGACTCAAGTTTTGGAATTTAAAAATAGATCTCCTCTTCCAAAATGCCATTCAAGAATGTTGTATTTGTGTCCAATTGATGGACTTTTAAATTATACTAGATGATAAATGTTAATTATATAATTCGAATAAAATTTATTTTCACAATAAAAGAAAAATAAAATCCATGTAATCAATGCCAACAACTTGGCTAAAACCTCTAGCCACCAATCTTGCCTTGTATTTCTCAACATCTCCATGGGCATTGAGTTTAACTTTGAAAATCCATTTAGAATTTAATACTTTCCATGCTTGTGGTAAAGGTATAAAAGTCCATGTGTTATTTTTCTTGATGGAAATTAGTTTAAATTGAGTTGTTTTCTCCCATTCCTCAACATTGGAACTTAATAATGCTTCTTGCATGGTGAAAGGAACATAAATGATGGAATGGGCCAACATTGTTGTTTGGTGTTTATTTACAAATTTTGTTTGAGTACATTTGCTAGACTTAATTCAATGAGTTGTATGAGACGCTTTCTTATGCAAACTAGGCATTAGGAAATAATGATTTACATGGTTTTAGTTTCATGAAGTATTTCTATAGAAGTTGGAATAACTTTTCCATTATGTTTAGAACTAGAATTAGAAGCAATTTAAGGAGTCTAATATTGAACTTCCTAAGACATAACGATCTATTTAACATGTATAAGGTTGAATTGCAATTATTGAATTCTATGTCCAATGTTATCTTTGCCAAATTGTGCAATTGCTAAAAAATTAGGTTGTGAACATGAAGATGCTTGGATGGGGACTAAAGTTTGAATAGTTGGTACCATTGCACAAATCATGCATTTTTAAACTATAATTTATATGTTGTTTAAAGACATTGGGATCAAGAATGGAATCTCCAATATTTTTTGTAGCTGGGACTTAATTATTCATCTCTTCAAATATGACATCACATGATATGATGATCAATTTGTCAAGTTTTTTCATCAACTTGTAAGCCTTGCTTTCAAATACATGTAAATGTGAAAAATGTGGTTTTTTCCCATTCCATATCTCAATTGGCGTTATGTTTTTTAAAAGAACTTTGTTAGGTTTCTATTTTGTAAATAATTTGTTGTGATTAAAATTTCACCCCAAAATGAATTGGAAAGTATTGAATGGTTTAACATTGCAATTGTAGTTCTGATAAGGGTTCTATTATTTCATTCAAAAAATCCATTTTGTTTTGGTGTGCCAAGAACTATAAATTAGTGTTTGATTCCATGGGGTTCACATTAGCATTGAATTCATTGGGTATATGTTTTCCACTATTGTCAAATATTAGAATCAAAATTTTTCCCCATGTTTGATTCTCCATTTGGTTTTTTGTAATAATGAAAATTTTGAAATTTTATTTCAATAAATATTGTGATGAATTGAGAGAAATCATGGATGAATGTTAAAAAAATATCAACATTCAAAATGTGTGTATGCATAAAGGGGACCACAAATAATAAAATGTATAATCCCCCACAATTGAGATGACCTCCATTCTTGGGAAAGCTTTGTCTATGTTGTTTTTCAACAATCCATGTTTCACATATATGTATTTGTTGGACACAAAAAACACATATTCATGTAAACATTTTCTATAAACTTTTGTATGCACCTTTCATTTATACATGACCTGATTTGTGATGCCATAATTCAATTGTGTTAATTCAAATGTAACAATAATAACAATAACTGAAACTTGTTTAAACTTTACATTTTGTTTTTCCAAGTTTATATAAATCATTTTCAACATGGCAAGGTTCCACCATTTGACCATTAACATTAATTAACACACAATGTTCACCTTTAATGTTTATTTCTCCTATCACAACAAACTATTTGGCAAAATATAATAATTTTTTTAAGTTAAAAAAATTACAAGACATTAGGAATTTGTTTAATATCATCATTATTCAACTTAATGTTAATTTCTCCTTCACAAATATCTTGTGTTCAATTATTTTCAAAGTAGAAAAAATGTTTTGGACCAAGTTATTTATTATAATTTATGAATGAACTTTGATCAAAACACATGTTTTATAGCATGTGTTGATGTATCAAGTAAAATTTTATGTTGAACCCATCTACATAATATGACATGTGGTTCATTTCAACAACACTGGGTTGTTTGGTCATAACTTTTTCAGTTAATTTATGTTTAATTTCCCTTTATCTTATACTTTAGTTTTTCACAATGAAAACACATAATTTTTTTTTCATGGATGATCAAATACATTTTATTAGATGAAACTTCATTTGATGCATTTCCCTTTATTAAAGTTTATCTTTGATTTGTCGAACTTTTTTTTTGCATATAAAGTTCATGAATTATTAGCAATAATGTTGACATTTTTCATAAGAGTTTATTTTTGAAGTTAGGTCTAAAATTAAAGATGTAATTTTCAAATTAAGTTGTTTTCTAAGTGAACTAATTAATGTTCTATAACCTATCAAATTGACGTACTATGCATTGAAAACAAAATATTGTTTCATTTTCATTAATAGGTGATCCAATGATGGATAATTGTTATAGTGAAAAATTCAATATATGAATGTGCATTGTGACATTTTCATTTTCTTTCATTTTTATGTAATTTGTCCTTATGTTAGATTTTTGTCACAACATCTTGAATCTTGTGATTCAAATATTTGCATTAGTTCTTTCTACGCAATGTTTATTTGACATTGCACATGATTACACATTTGACATTATAAAATCATTTAAACAATTATTAATAATTTTCAACCTTAGATTATTGCTTTCCTCCCAATCAATAATACCCCTTAGCTCCTATGGTAGCCAATGTTTGTGCATCGAGAACTATTTATGGCACTATTGTAAATGCAATAGGCTTTACTTCAATTCCATTTATTATGAATCAAAGTTTTAATGTTTTGAATAACATTGTCCTTCTATGCTTTCGAATATGGAAGGAAGTTCTTTCACATTTAAGAATGTGACCCATATGTTATGATGTGCCATTATGGTTTTATTTGATATCAATAATGTGTAGTTATGAAATCAATTTCATATAAGAATGTCAACTTGGGTGAGTTGATTACAATTTTTTAATTTTCATTTGAATTCAATCTTTTTATTGACATCTTGCATGATTTTATGTAACCACATTTTTATTATCAAGCGAAAGGATTTTCATTCTTTGATATCATATGAAAATTATGAATAAGACGATCCAGGATATTCAAAGCAAAAGAAAGTGAAAAAGAGATGTTACACACACTTCAACTGGGTTCACAACAATTTGTAGTATAATGTTCTATCACCAAACAAGAGAAAGACTAGAGCTAGTGAACCATTATGACCTTAGAAAACTGACTTCCAACTCTTTAATGTAATTTTGCATAATAAACATGTCCTCAATGTTCTAACACCATTAATCTACTTGACCTAAGGAAAAGAAAGAAACATTTTGAAAAATAATTTTTGTCAATTGCAAGTGTGTTCATTAACACAATTTAATACAATATTAAAAATTTAAAACATTTTGGACAAAATTTTTCATTAATATCATGTGTCCCACATAATTTATTAAAATTTTGTGTCTTTAGGTGTGGTTGCATGTTTTTCGTGATACTAAAGGTCATCTAATAATTTTCACCCATTAAATGCATGAAATAAATCTAAATAAATAGTAATATATCCTAGGTGGATGAATCCAATTAAAAAATTCATCAAAGTTGTGCATAAAATGTGTACAAGTATATAATATGTTTAATGGACTATTGGCTCTATGATCCAAAGTATGAGAGGCTCAAGATTCAAGTGATGTTCACACTTGCCCCACCTTTTATTGTTGTGCATGTGAGATGGCATGATGTTCAATTATGGATCAAAATTATAAACATATGTGCATGTATGTATGTATGTATGTATTTGGGTATTATTCTATTCTTTTTCTTCATAATTTGTTGTTTTCTCTCCCTATTAAAAATACCCCAACCAAACAAAAATAAAATACAATAAAAATACAATAAAATACAATCAAACAAGAACCAACCAAAGCAATTATGAACCAAAGCTCAAAAAAAACCCCCAAAAAAAGAAAAACCAAGTGGGTGGTAGTGGAGGCATAATAAAAGAAGCAAATGGGTTGGAAAAATTAAAAGAAATTAATAGGGAAAAAAGAAAAAAAGAAAATGATTTTTTTTTTTTTTTTTTTTTATTTCTTTTTTTGAATTTAAAAAATAATTTCTTTGTACCTTTTCAGATTTTTTTCTTGACTGTTAAATT
>Ga0116231_10014239_pt1 | contig 10775 bp, 10 predicted proteins | sample S1TSphgellanicum_2_FD_89695 | JGI IMG/M metagenome (GOLD analysis project Ga0116231, IMG submission 89695) | Host-associated microbial communities from peat moss isolated from Minnesota, USA - S1T2_Fd - Sphagnum magellanicum MG | ecosystem: Host-associated > Plants > Peat moss > Unclassified... | reverse complement strand
GTTGAGATAATAGTTTCCTATATTGACATACTTGTAACGTACCGGATCGTGCAGCGTGTGGGTGCGGGCGTTGCGCCAGTGCCGGTCGAAGCCGTACTGCGCCAGCGTGGAGCGCGATCCGGCGAGTTCGAACAGCTTGCTGCCGACATGCAATGATACCTCGGTCGCCAGCGCCTTCGCCTCGGCCACCGCGATCGACGCGGCCGCCACCGTTTGCGCCGTTGGGTCCGCCTGCGCCGCGTCCACGAAGCGGGCGGCGCGGCGCAGGAGGCCATCGGCGGCATGGACGCGGATCACCAGCTCGCCCGCCGCCGCGATCACGTGCGGATCGTCGGCGCCGCGTTCGTATTTCGTCTCGAAGAACGGCCTGGCGTATTGGCGGGTGAAGGTCAGCGTGTCGGCCAGCGCCGCGCGCGCGATGCCGACATCCACCGCCGCGTGCAGCAGCTGGGCGACCGGCCCCATGCTGGTGGGCCGGTCGAACACATCCTGATGCGGCACGACCTGTGACGGCGCCACCGCCACCGCATCGAACAGCGTGGTGCCGCTGCCGGTGGTGCGCTGGCCGAAGCCGGCCCAGTCGTCGATCAGCTGCAGGCCGGCGGTGGCGCGCTCCAGGAACACCAGCGCCGTCCGGTCGTTCTCGTCCAGCGCGACGACGACGATGACATGCGCGAAGATCGCGCCGGTTGAATAGAATTTCTGGCCATCCAGCCGGTAGCCGTCACCGTTACGGGTCAGGCGCGTTTGAAAAGCGACCGGCGATTTGCCGCCGATCTCGGTGAAGGCATTGCCGAACCGTTCGCCGGCCAGCACGCGTGCGAACAGATCGTGCTTCTGCGCCTCGCTGGCGTTCAGGCGGATGGCTTCCACCATGTACAGATGGTTCTGCGGGATCTGCCCAAGGCTGCCATCGGCTGCCGAGATGATCGCGGTCACCTCGGACAGCGTGACGTTGGAGACGCCGGCACCGCCATACGCTTTCGGCACCGTGATGCCGAGCAGGCCGCTATCGGAATACGCGTCCAGCTCCGCGATCGGCAGACGCCGATCCCGGTCACGGTCCGCCGCGCCGGCGGCAAAGCCGCGGGCCAGGTCATGCGCCACCGCGATCGCCTCGGCATCGTTGGCGATGCGATGCGCGGCGGTCCGGCGCGGCGGGATGTGCGGCGCGGGGCGGCCCTGCGCGGGCGCGCGGGCCTGGTGCTCGTGCCGAGCTGACAGGCTCATCAGAACATCCATCGATCGGGGTGCGGCACGGCTGGGGCGCGGCGGCGCGCCACGAACGGGAACAGCGCGGCCCCGGTCAACAGCATGCCGACCCAGAACAATGCCGTATCGTAATGCCGAATGCCGAGAAAGTGCTGCCCGCCGCACAGCGCCTGTGCCAGGTTGCACAGATCGGAACTGGCAACCAGGCAGGGCACCGCCGCCGGTAGTTGCAACGAGGCATTGCCGATCAAAACGCGGAACACGAGCCACCACCAGCCGACCGCCACCAGCATCGCGGCCGCACCCAGCGCCAGCAGACACCACATGAGCCGGCGCCCGATCCGGGAGCCGGCGGGGCGCGCCGACAGGGTTTGCGTTGCCGTCTCGGTGTCGGCGTGGCTCATGGGCTGCCTCCTTTGGCCAGCACGGCGCGGCTGGATTGAACGTTCAGCCGACGTGATACAAAACAATTGCCGATTTTGGATAGGAGGTCAATTATGCCCTAACGGGCGTCGCTGGTCGCGAGGTCCGCCGCCACAGAAAGGTTCGACCATGTCCGCCGCTTTTGATCCGCGCCAGCGTCCCCGCGTGAATTCAACCGCGCCGTTCCGGCCGCTGCCGTTCCCCGCCCGGCCCGCAATGGTGATCCGGACCGATGCCGAGGCGATTGCCGCCGCGCACCGTCTGGCCGAACAGTTCGCCGTGGGAGCTGCCGAGCGCGACCGTGAGGCGCTGGTACCGATCGAGGAGGTGGTAGCCTATTCGCAAAGCGGGCTGTGGGGCATCCGGGTGCCCCGGCGCCACGGTGGGGCGGAAGTTTCGTATGTGACCGTGACGGAGGTGTTCAAGATCATTTCCGCCGCCGATCCGTCGATCGGGCAGATTCCGCAGAACCACATCGCGGTGACCGAGCATATCGCGCTGGATGCCAGCGAGGCGCAGCAGCGCGACCTGTTCGGGGCGGTGCTGCAAGGCGTGCGCTTCGGCAACGCGACGTCGGAGACCGGCGGCAAGACCGTCGGCGACATGACCACGCGTTTTGCCGATGACGGTGATCATGTAATTGTCAACGGCACGAAGTTCTATTCAACAGGCGCGCTGTTGGCGCATATCGTGCCGGTGGCGGCACTTGATTCCGCCGGTCGGGTGCATATCGTGTTCGCCGATCGCGACGCGCCGGGCCTGGAGGTGATCAATGACTGGTCGAGCTTCGGCCAGCGCACCACCGCATCCGGCACCGTGCGGCTGACCGGCGTGCGGGTGCCGCGGCACCGTGTTGTGCCGGTGTATCAGGCGTTCGAGCGGGCGACCGCGGCGGGGCCGATTTCGCAGATCCTGCAGGCGGCGATCGATGCCGGGATCGCGCGCGGCACCATCACCGATACGATCGCGTTCGTGCGGACGCAGGCGCGGGCCTGGGTGGACAGCGGGCAGGAGCACGCGGCGGAGGACCCGTTCACCATCGCCGCGATCGGTGATCTGCAGATCAAGCTGCACGCGGCCGAGGCGATCCTGGAGCGCGCGGCGCAATTCGTCGACAGCGCGATCGCTCGGCCTGATGAGGACACCGTGGCGGCGGCGGCCGTGGCGGTGGCGGAGGCCAAGGTGCTGACGACGGAGATCGCGATCCTGGCGGCCAACAAGCTGTTCGAGCTCGGCGGCACGCGCTCGACGCTGGCTGCGCACGGGCTTGATCGGCACTGGCGCAATGCCCGCACCCACACGCTGCATGATCCGGTGCGCTGGAAGTTCTTCCATGTCGGCAACTATCACCTGAACGCGGTCAAGCCGCCCCGCCATATGTGGCTTTAGGAGACCGCGATGACGCGCCACATCCGGTTCAATGCTTTTGATATGAACTGCGTCGGGCATCAGTCCCCCGGCCTGTGGGCGCACCCGCGGGACAGGTCCTGGCAATACAAGGATCTGGAATACTGGACCGATCTTGCCCGCACGCTGGAGCGCGGCATCTTCGACGGCATCTTCATCGCCGACGTGATCGGCTACTACGATGTCTATCAGGGCAGTGCGTGGCATGCGATCCACCAGGCCGCGCAGATCCCGGTGAACGACCCCATCCAGCTGGTGTCGGCGATGGCGCTGGTCACGCAGCATCTCGGCTTCGGCATCACCGCCTCGACCGGGTTCGAGCACCCGTATACGTTCGCCCGGCGACTTTCCACCGCCGATCACCTGTCGAAGGGTCGGCTGGGATGGAACATCGTCACGTCCTATCTGGAGAGCGGGGCGCGCAATGTCGGCCATGACGGCCTGCAGCGGCACGACAACCGCTATGACATCGCCGAGGAATATCTGGAGGTGATCTACAAGCTGCTGGAAGGCAGCTGGGAGGACGGAGCGGTGCTGCGCGATCGCACGCGGCGCATGTTCACCGATCCCAGCAAGGTTCACCCCATCAATCACCACGGCAAATTCTTCACCGTGCCGGGCTACCATCTGTGCGAGCCATCGCCGCAACGCACGCCGGTGCTTTATCAGGCGGGCGCCTCCGGCCGTGGCCGCAGCTTCGCGGCCGGCCACGCCGAATGCGTCTTTGTCGCGGCACCCACCAAGACGGTGCTGAAGAACTACGTCGCTGATGTGCGCCGGCGCGCCGCCGCCGCCGGGCGCGATCCGCGCAAGATCGCGATCTACAATCTGCAGACCGTGATCCTGGGTGAGACCGACGCGGCGGCAGAAGCGAAATTCCGCGAGTACCGGAGCTATGCCAGCTATGAAGGCGCGCTGGTGTTCATGTCGGGCTGGACCGGCATCGATTTCGGCCAGTACGCGCCAACCGAACTGGTGCGCAAGGTGGAGACGAACGCGATCATCTCCGCCGTCGATGCGCTGGCGGAGGGCGATCCGGACAAGACATGGACGATCGAGGAGCTAGCGGCGTGGGGTGGCATCGGCGGCCTTGGGCCGGTGATCGTCGGCTCGCCCACGAAGGTCGCCGACATCCTGCAGCAATGGGTGGAAGAAACCGACGTTGATGGTTTCAACCTGGCCTATGCCGTCACCCCCGAGACGTTCGAGGACATCGTCGATCTGCTGGTGCCGGAGCTGCAGCGACGCGGCGCCTATCCCAACGGCTACGCGCCCGGCACGCTGCGCGAGAAGTTGTTCGGTGCCGGGCCTACCCTGCCCGACGATCATCCAGGCGCCCGGTATCGCAGGCGGCCGGCCGGCCGGCCGACGGCCGGTGTCGATCTGATTGCTGCGAAGTAGCGCCAGCGTGGGGCGGGCCATCCCGGATCACCGGGCGGACTGACGGGGGCCCGACCCGAAGCGGAGGCTTGGCCGGACATACGTCTGGATGATAAGCAAGATGCAAAGTCGCTTGATTTCTGTACTGACCCCGCTTCGCGGAGAATAGGGCCATGTCTCGCATCAAGCTGCAAACGGTCGCCTCGGCGCCCACCGATGCCCAGCCGCTTCTCGCTGCCGCCGAGACGGCGAACGGCTTCCTGCCCAATCTCCTGGCGGTGTTGGCAAATGCACCCGCGGCGCTGGAGGCCTATCTCACCCTGAGCGGCATCAATGCCAAGACAAGCCTTGATGTGGCCGAGCGCGAGGTCGTGCAACTGACCGCCGCCGCGACCCATGGCTGCGGCTTCTGCGTCGCCGGGCACACCAAGCTGGGGTTGAAAAAAGCCGCCATGCCGGCGGCCGAGGTCGAGGCGCTGCGATCGCTCGTGCCGGTCGCCGATCCCAAGCGCGCGGCCTTGCAGCGCTTCACCCAAGCGGTGATCCGCAGCCGCGGCGCGGTCGAGGACGCCGAGCTGGTGGCGTTCAAAGCCGCGGGCTACGGCGATGCCGCCGCGCTTGAAGTCGTGCTCGGCGTCGGTCTCGCCACGATCTGCAACTTCGCCAACAATCTCGGCCAGCCGGCACTCAACCCGGAACTGGAGGAGTTCCGCTGGCGGCCGCAACCGCTGGCGGCGGAGTAGATGTTCGGATCCGCGGAGGTTGCCGAGCGACTGGAGGCACGCGCCGGGGCGTTTGATACCGATGCGGGCACCGCCGGCGAGATCCTGCCGGCGCTTGCCGGAACCGGCGTCTTTGAAGCGGGTCTCGCCCGCGAACTCGGCGGCGCGGGTGGCGAGCTGGCCGACGCGATCGAGGCCATCGCCTGGGTGTCGCAGCGCTCGCTGGCCGCCGGCTTCGTGCTCTGGGGGCACCGGACCTTCATCGAATATCTGGTGCAAAGTCCCAACGAGCGCTTGCGCGCGCGGCATCTGCCGTCGCTGCTCGCCGGCACGCTGGCGGGCGCCACCGGCCTGTCCAACGCGATGAAGTTTCTCTCCGGGCTGGAGGAGCTGCGCATCGCGGCCACGCCCGAGCCCGGCGGGTTTCGCATCGACGGCACGCTGCCCTGGGTGACCAATCTTCGGCCGGACGGCTTCATCGTCGGCGCCGCGGTCACGGTCGCCGATGGACGGGTGCTGGTGGTCGCCATCCCCTCCGACACACAAGGCGTCCAGCGCAGCGCCGACCTTGACCTGATGGCAATGCGGGCCTCGAACACCGCGGCGATCGACCTGGCCCGGGTGCGGCTCGGCGTTGATGACGTGCTGAGCGAGGATGCCCGGTCGTGGCTGCCGCGCGTCCGCCCGGCCTTTCTCGCGATGCAGTGCGGCATGTCGATCGGGCTCGCCCGGCGTGCGCTGGACGAGGCGCGCGCCGGCTGCGGCGCCGGCCGGAACGTGCTGCGCGCGCCGATCGAGGCAGTGGCGGCGGCGCTTCAGCACGCGACCGGCGAGCTGCGGGCAGGGCTGCGTCAGGGCAGCTACGTGGCGCAGGCCGCGCCGCTGTTCGCTCTGCGCATCCGCCTGGCCGAGATCGCGCACGAAGCCGCCGGATACGAGCTGCAGGCCGCCGGCGGCCGCGCCTATCTCGCGGCGCCGGGTGCGGGTTTTCAACGACGCTGGCGCGAAGCCGCTTTCCTGCCGGTGATTACGCCGAGCCTGGTGCAGCTCAAGGCCGCGTTGGCCGCCCACGGGGCCGCCCATGGGGCTGAGCGCGCCGCGTGACGGGCGGGGCGAAGCGTTTCGCGCTGGAAGCGCACGACCTGGCGCTGGCCTACGCGGGGGCGTCGCCGGTGATCGAGGGTTTCGATCTTCGCGTGCTGCCGGGCGAGATCGTCGCGGTGCTGGGCCCGAGCGGGATCGGCAAATCGAGCCTGCTGCGCGCGCTGGCCGGCCTTGATCGGCCGCGCCGGGGGACCATCCTGGTGGATGGTTCGCCGATCGATGGCGTACATCCCCGCATCGCGCTGGCGTTCCAGGACCCGAGCCTGCTGCCATGGCTGACGGCCGAGAGGAACGTGGCGTTCGGCCTCGGTTTCAGGCGTCAGCCGGCACTCCCGGCGGCCGAGCGGCGGACCCGCGTCGAGGCGGCGCTGCGCGCGGTCGGGCTTGCGCACGCAAGCGCGCTTTACCCCTCGGCGCTATCGGGCGGGATGGCGCAGCGCGTCGCACTCGCCCGCTGTCTGACACGTCGTCCCGCGGTCCTGCTGCTCGACGAACCGTTCGGCGCGTTGGACGAGGTGACCCGCGCCGACATGCAGCGGTTGCTGCTGCGCGTGGTCGCCGATAGCGGCGCGGCGACGGTTCTCGTGACCCATGACATCGACGAGGCACTGCTCGTCGCCGATAGCGTCGTGCTGCTGGGCGGTGTGCCCGCCCGCACGATCGACGCGTGGGCCATCGCGGCGCCCCAGCCGCGCGCGGATGCCGACGTGACGGGCCTGCGATCGCAGGTCGTCGCCGCCTTGCGGCGGGCGCGCCCCGCGACGCGCCCAGGGGCTTCGCCAGCGCGCGAGCGCGTCGATGTGTGACGCCTGCCTGGGGCGTCGCGACCTGCTGCGGCGGGTGGCGGCATTGTCCGCCGCCACCCTTCCGCTCGCGCGCGCCGGCGCCGCGGAGGCACCGCTGCGGATCGGCTACCTGCCGATCACCGATGCCACGCCGCTACTGGTGGCGCACGGCAAAGGGCTGTTCGAGGCCGAGGGCGTGGCGGTTGACCGGCCGGTACTCCTGCGATCCTGGGCGCAGTTGATCGAGGCGTTCATCGCCGATCAGGTGGATGTCGTGCATCTGCTCTCGCCGATGACGATCTGGGCGCGGTATGGCGCCCACGTGCCCGGCCGCGTCGTCGCCTGGAACCATGTCGACGGCTCGGCCCTGACGGTGGCGCCGAGCGTGAGCGGTGTGAGGGACCTCGCGGGCAGCACGGTCGCGGTGCCGTTCTGGTATTCGATCCATAACGTGGTGGTGCAGGCGCTGCTGCGCGCCAGTGGGCTTGTGCCCGTCATCCGCGGCAGCGGCACGCTGGCCGCCAACGAGGTCCGGCTGGTGGTGATGGCACCGCCCGACATGCCGCCGGCGCTCGCGTCCGGGCGCCTGGGCGGCTACATCGTGGCCGAGCCGTTCAATGCGGTGGCCGAGACGCTGGGCATCGGCAAGGTCCTGCGCTTCACCGGTGATGTGTGGAAGCGGCACGCCTGCTGCGTCGTGTTCATGCACGAGCGCGATCTGGCCGGGCGGCCTGACTGGTCGCAGCGGGTGGTCAACGCCATCGTGAAGGCACAGCTGTACACCCGCGCGCATCGCGCCGAGGTCGCTTCATTGCTGTCGCGCGAGGATGCGCACCGCTACACGCCGCAGCCCGTCTCGGTGCTTGACCGCGTGCTCGCCCCGCCTGCCGGCGCCGCCGCGATGTATGAGCAGGACGGCGCGATTCAGCATGCCGACTGGCATGAGCAGCGCATCGACTTCCAGCCCTTTCCCTATCCCGGCTACACCGAGGAGCTGGTGCGGCGTCTGCGTGAGACCGAGATCGATGCCGACAAGGGCTTCCTGACCGCGCTGGATCCGGCCTTCGTCGCGCGTGATCTGGTCGACGACCGCTTCGTGCGGGCGGCGATCGCGGCGAATGGCGGCATGGGCGCGTTCGGGCTCGCAGACGCGTTCGCGCGGACGGAGATGTTCGCGGCATGACGGATGCGGCACCCGTGGTTCGCCTGCCGCGGGAGCGGGCGCAGGGTGCGCCGGCGCGCCTTGCGCTGCGTTGGTCCGCCGGCCCGGTGCTGGGCCTGGCTGGCCTGGGCGGGCTGTTCGCCGCCTGGTTTGTCGGCACCGATCTGCTGCCGCCCGCCGGCAGCCTGATCCGGCAATTCTCGCCGGTCGCAGCGCTGGCCAGCCTGCCGGACCTGGTGCGCAACGAGGACCTGTTGACCCATGTCGCGGTCAGCCTGACGCGCGTGCTGGTCGGCCTGCTGATTGCGATCGTGGCCGGCGTGCCGCTTGGCCTCGCGGTGGGAAGCTGGCGTCCGCTGGACACCGCGACCGCGCCGGCATTGCAGTTGCTGCGCATGACCTCGCCGCTGTCCTGGATGCCGATCGCGGTCATGATCTTCGGACTGGGAGACCGCGCGATCTATGTGCTGCTCGGCTTCGCGGGGACCTGGCCGGTCGCGCTCTCCACGGCCGCGGGCGTGCACGCGCTGGACCCGCGCTGGATCATGCTCGGCCGCAGCCTTGCCGCGACCCGGCGGGAGATGCTGATGCGCATCGTGCTGCCCGGCGTGCTTGGCCATGTCCTAACCGGCATCCGGCTGGCGATCGGCATCGCCTGGATCGTGCTCGTGCCCTGCGAGATGCTGGGTGTCTCTGCCGGTCTGGGCTACCTGATCCTGAATACGCGCGACAGCCTGGCGTATTCCGAGCTGATGGCGGTGGTGCTGGTGATCGGCTTCACGGGCTTTGCTCTCGATGCCGCCGCGCGTGGCTTGCTGGGGCTGTGGCGCGGCCGGTAAGGACACTTCTCGCGTCTTAAAAACAGCGGCCGCGTGGATGCCGATGATCGTTCCGGTGGAGTGTGACCGGAAGTATTGGCGGTTTTCGGCCAAGATTCGGAATCCTCCGCGGTCCGGAGCGAGATACGTTATCGCAGTTACTCGGCCGGATGAAGGCCGTGGGCTAAAGCAGCCGCGCGCGCAGCCATGTCGCCCGCCAGAAGCAGCTGCGCCGGCTGCGTCACGTCATCGCCGGACTCGCCGCCCGGCTGCCGGCTGAGGAGCGCGCTCGCCCGGAGGTGCGGGAGATGGCCGCCTATGGCTGCCAGACCCAGATGCATGTCGTCCGCTTGCTCGCGCCGGAACTGGCCGGCGCGACGCATCCGTGGCGGCATCGCCGACCAAGGGCAGGTCCGGCTATGGCCACACCACCGTGGTCTTGGCACAGGCGCCGTGGACGGCGTCCGTCGGGCCGCTTGAGGGGCTGATCTTGCACGCAGCAGCCTCCGGCCACATGGTCAGCCGAGCGCGGCAGGCGAGGCCCCGGCATGGAAGAGTTCGACGCCATCATCATCGGGCCCGGCCAGGCCAGTCCGTTCCTGGGTGCGCGTCTGGCCGCAGCCGGGCGCCGCGTGGCGCTGATCGAGCGCGAGCATCTCGGTGGCACCTGCGTCAACGACGGGTGCACGCCGACCAAGACGATGGTGGCCAGCGCGCGCCTTGCACATCTGGCGCGGCGGGGGGCCGATGGTGGTCTTGGTTGACATGGCTGCGGTGATCGCGTGCAAGGGTCCGGTGGCGAACCGCGCCGTCCGCGGTCTGGCCGATTGGCTTGCCGGGATGCCGAACATGACCGTGTTGATCGGGGCGGCGCGCTTCACCGGGACGCGCATCGTGGCCGTCGCCGATCGGGTGCCGCGCGCGCCGCAGATGTTGCCGAACGCGAACAGGGTGCGGTCATCGAGGCGGCGATGCACGACGTGGCAGCGGCTAGTGGTTCCATGGAACCCCGCGTAGTGGATCATGGCGGAGCGATCCGCCGGAGGGTGGGCTGACTCTTTGGTATCGGGCTTGGTCTGGCCGCTCATGGCCTGGCGCTGAGCTTTCAGCCACTGGCCCAGGGTATTGACCCAGGCGGGAATAGCTGATGAGGGAACACGTCGGGATCTCCGTTTCCGGCTCGGAATTGAGCCGCGGGAGCCGCCTCCCCGATGAGCGTACAAACGGCGCCCGAAAAGCGAAGATGATGGATCGTTCACCTGCATCGGCCGGGGGGCAATTCAGCGGCCTCCCGTTCGGCGAGTGAGCACGTCGGTTCGGCCTACTTTTCGGACAAAATATGGCTTGACGAGCGTCTGCTGGTGGCGTGCCTCCTGCGGATTTTCGTGATCATGCTTCGCGGCTTTCCCGAACAGCTGAAGCAGACGCCGCGACGGATTGCGGTCTCATCGCGCCGCAAGCTGCGGAACTGCGGTTGGCGCAGGCGGCGGTTGAGCTGGGTCACGTAATCGATGGGACATCGCAGCAGGGCAGCGGTCGCCGGGGGCGTCTGGGTGATCGCGGGGAGCGAACAATGATGCGCTTCCCTACCGCGATTACATAACACAGATATCACGGTGATACGCGTGACCGGTCCGCGCTTGATCCTTGAAGCGGTCGCCCTAGCGATCGACCAGCGGTCCTGACACGCCGTTCGGGTCCGTCCTGAAGGTCGACGCCATCGGCTTCCCTGCTCTTGCGGCGATGCCGGGCCACCGCCCAG
>Ga0116231_10014237_pt1 | contig 10776 bp, 8 predicted proteins | sample S1TSphgellanicum_2_FD_89695 | JGI IMG/M metagenome (GOLD analysis project Ga0116231, IMG submission 89695) | Host-associated microbial communities from peat moss isolated from Minnesota, USA - S1T2_Fd - Sphagnum magellanicum MG | ecosystem: Host-associated > Plants > Peat moss > Unclassified... | reverse complement strand
GCCAATGCGTTCGACCATGCGATTGCCAACCCGCCTTGGTTCAACAGCGCCGGCACGCTCTCACCTGATGAAAAACGCAGCCGCGCGCACCATGCGGGCCCGGGCCTGCTGACCGCCTGGGTGGATGGGCTGGCGCGCTGCCTGCGGCCGCGCGGTAGCCTCACGCTCATTATGCCGGCCGCCTCACTCTCCGCCGCGTCTGCCGCTTTGCGCAAAGCCTGCGGCGGGATCACGCTGCTGCCGCTCTGGCCGCGCGCGGGCGCGCCTGCGAAAATGATCATCCTCACGGCACGCAAAGGCACCAACAGCCCGGATGCAATACTGCCGGGGCTGGTGCTGCATGATGAGGCGGGGATTACGCCAGAGGCGCAGGCGGTGCTGCGGGATGGGATGAGTATTTATTGAAGAAAGCGGTTCTTTTTTGAAAAAAAGAACCAAAAAACTTCTGATCCTTGAGAGCCGGGCATGGCGAACGGCTTTGCATAGGCCCTTATAGTGGCTTTAGCTTTTAAAAAATTCGTGGATGCCGGCCTGCGCCGGCATGACGGATAGTGATCCAGCGTGCAGGCGTTGCAAACGCCCGGCGCTAGACAAGTAAAAGTTTTTTGGTTCTTTTTTTCAAAAAAGAACCGCTTGCCTTGTTTCGCTTAAAATCGCCGGATTTGCACCTTTGCGGCCAGAAACCCCAGCAGACCGAGTACGATCAGCACCGGGATGACGAACAGCGCCGTCCAGAACATCAGGGCGGCGACGCATAAAGCCACGCCGAACAGGGCCAGCCGGACCAGGATTGTGCCGAGCTTGGGTTTGGGCGGCTCGATAAACGAGCCATCGGCCGTCATCTCAATGACTGGGCCATCTGATTTTGCCATTGACTTGATATAATCTGGCGCGGCCCGAATTCAACCGAGATCGGCGAGCGCCACCTCAAGCCGGGCCAGTTGGTCGCTGGTATAGGCGCTGTAGTCGAACGCAATGGTGGATGAGCTCTCGGAAACAGCACTCCACAGCGTCTCACGCAGCAAAGACGCGCATTTGAAGGCGCGGAACGCCGCCGCCACGCTCTCGCCCGGCGGGGCGCCGAAATAGGCTTCCAGCAAAGCCGCGTCATCGGAGGGGAAAAACCCGTTATTCGCCGAGAGATTGGCGAGATCGAATAACGGCGCGTTGAACCCGGCATGGTCCCAATCCAGCAGCCAGAGCCGCACGCCGTCGTCGAAAATATTGCCTGAGAGCAAATCATTATGCCCGAAGGCGATGTCCACCTTGCCGACCCGGCGCTCCAGCGCGTTGTTCAGCGCCGCCAGGCGCGGCAGATCCTCGCTCAGCCGGCTCTTGCCCTTTTGCAGCATGCCCAAATAATTGCGGTTGACATGGAACACCCAGAACGCCAGCAGCGGCCCCTCCAAATGCTCCTGCATCACCGTGTGGCACTGCTTGATGAGGGCGACGATGCGGGTGAGATTCTCGGGCGCCCGCACCTCGAACGAGGCGAGGTTGCGGCCGGGCAGCAGCCGGCTGATCATCACGCCGGGGGCGGTGTAGAAAATCCGTGGCGAAGTCCCGGCTTTGGCGGCGGCGCGGGCAGCCGCCTGCTCGTTAAACCGCATCACCCCGTGCTGCGGCAAATCCTGGCCCAGCCGCACCGCAAAGCGCTGGCCATCGGCCTGCTGAACCCCGAAATTGCGATTCGTGTTCCCGCCGGTGAGCGGCCAGACCTTGATCCTGCCTGTCCAAAAGGGCAGAGCTTCCACCTCAAGGCTGCCGCGGTCACCCATAATATCTGTCATCAACACCCCGTGCTAATTTCTATTCCCCAACCCCCAGCAATATTCAAGTTTTAGGAGTTTGCCTTGAGAACATTAGTGGTGGCTTACGTTTCGGTGCTGCTGGTTATGGCGGTGATGGACGGCACCTGGCTAAGCTTCGCCACCAGCCGGATCTATAAACCCGGGATCGGGCCGCTGATGGCGGAGAAGCCGGTGGCGCTCGCCGCGGTGAGCTTCTATCTGCTCTACGCCGCTGGCGTTACCTATTTGCTCACATTGCCCGCCGCGGCCGGCCCGGGCGCCGGCTCCGCCGCGATCCGCGGCTTCGTGTTCGGGCTGGTGGCGTATGGCACCTACGACCTCACCTCGCTCGCCATCATGCGCGGCTGGCCGTTGAACGTGACGCTGATCGATATGGTCTGGGGCGGAATTTTGACCGGCGTGGCGGCGGCGGTGAGCACGATCATCACAATGCGGTTTGGGTGAGTAAGCGGTCGCTTTTTTAAAAAAAAGCTCCGCAAAAAATTTTGATTCCTTTAGGTTATAGCCGCGCCACCCGCACCGCCCCAGCATAAATAAAAGTTTTTTGCGGCGCTTTTTTTCAAAAAAGCGCCTACTTGCTTAACCTCTATGGCCGACGACCTTTTTGCCCCGCCCCCGCAAAGCGCCCCCACCGCCCAGCCTTTGGCTGAGCGGCTGCGGCCGCGTGTGCTCGGCGATATTGTGGGGCAGGCGCATTTGCTGGGGCCGGCCGGGAGCCTGAGCGGCATGCTGGCGCGGGGCTCGCTGGCCTCGCTGATTTTGTGGGGGCCGCCGGGGGTTGGGAAGACCACGATCGCGCGGCTGCTGGCGGCGCAGGCGGGGCTGCAATTTACCCAGATTTCGGCGGTTTTCTCAGGCGTCGCGGATTTAAAGCGCGTGTTTGAGGATGCGCAGCGGCTGAAATCCGCCGGGCGGGCGACCTTGCTGTTCGTGGATGAGATCCACCGGTTCAACCGCGCGCAGCAGGACGCGTTTTTGCCGGTGGTGGAGGCCGGGACGATTGTGCTGGTGGGGGCGACGACGGAGAATCCGTCCTTTGCGTTGAACGGGGCGTTGCTCTCGCGCTGCCAGGTGTTTGTGCTGCGCCGGCTGGATGACGCGGCGATGGAGCTTTTGCTGCTGCGGGCGGAAGAAGACGCCGCACGCCCCCTACCCCTTAGCCCCCAGGCGCGGGCGATGCTGCGCGCGATGGCCGATGGCGACGGGCGGGCGCTGCTGAACCTGGCGGAGCAGCTTTTTGCGCTGCCCCCGGATACCAAGCTGGACGAGGCGGGGCTGAGCCAGACACTCGCCCGGCGCGCGGCGTTGTATGACCGGGACCGGGAGGAGCATTACAACCTGATCTCGGCGCTGCATAAATCCATGCGCGGCTCGGACGCGGATGCGGCTTTGTATTGGCTGGCGCGGATGTTCGCGGGCGGGGAGGATCCGCGTTTTATCGCGCGGCGGATCACCCGGTTTGCGTCCGAGGATATTGGTCTCGCCGACCCGCAGGCTTTGCCGCAGGCGCTGGCGGCGTGGGAGGCGTATGAGCGGCTGGGCTCGCCGGAGGGGGAGCTCTGCATCGCGCAGGCGGTGCTGTATTTGGCGACCGCGCCGAAATCCAACGCCGCCTATAAGGCCCTGGGAGCGGCCAGCCGCGCCGCCAAGGAAACCGGCAGCCTGATGCCGCCCGCCAATATTCTCAATGCGCCGACCAAGCTGATGAAAAACCTCGGCTATGGCGAGGGCTACCAGTACGACCATGATACAGAGACCGGGTTTTCCGGCGATAATTACTTCCCCGAGGGCATGGGAAGGCCGGATTTCTACCGCCCGGTGGATCGCGGGTTTGAGCGCGAGATCGCCAAGCGCCTCGCTTATTGGGCGAAACTGCGCGAAAGAGGCGCATGAGCCAGCAATTCGACGTGACCGAGGCCGAAGCCGATACCAGGCTGGACCGCTATTTAAAGCGCCAGATCGAGGGGCTGAACCAGAGCATCATCCAAAAACACCTCCGCACCGGCAAAATCCGGGTGAACGGCGCCAAGGCGGAGGCCAATACGCGCCTTGCCCCCGGCGATGTGGTGGTGGTACCGGAGATCACCCCGCCGAAGGAGATGCCGAAAACCCGGCATGTGATGGTGATGGACCCGCACGCCATCCGCGACCTGGAAGCGATGATCCTGTACCGCGATGACTCCGTGATTGTGCTGAACAAGCCGGCCGGGCTCGCCGCGCAGGGCGGCAAGGGCATCGCGGTGCATCTGGACGGGATGCTGGACGCGCTGCGCTTTGACGGCACCGAGCGGCCGAAGCTGGTGCACCGGCTGGACCGCGATACCTCCGGCATTTTGCTGCTGGCGCGCGGGGTGAAGCCCGCCTCCCGCCTCGCCGCCGCGTTCCGCGGCCGGGATGTGGAAAAGACCTACTGGGCGCTGCTCTGGGGCGTGCCGGACGTGCATGAAGGCCGGATCGATCTGCCGCTGCGCCGGGTGGAATTCGGCGGCGCGTCCCGCTCCGAGCCCGCCGGCCGCAAGGACGAAGACGCGCTGAAAGCGGTGACGGACTATAAAATCATCGATACCGCCGGCAAGCGCTTCGCGCTCGCCCAGCTCAACCCGCAGACCGGGCGGATGCACCAGCTGCGCGCGCATACGCTGGCGCTGGGCACGCCGATATTGGGGGATGCCGCCTATGGCGCCGCGTTCGCCGAAGGCTTCGCGGCACAGCTCCATCTGCACGCGCGCCGCTTGAGCTTCCCGCACCCGGAGGGCGGGTTCCTCACAATCGAGGCACCTCTACCCAAGCATATGCGCGAGGCGTTTGCGCATTTGGGATTTGCGGTGCCGGAGACGATGAAGCCGCGCCGGACGAGGTGAAGGGAAGGAAGCGCTTCTTTTTTGAACCTTTGCTGCGCGCCCTCCGGCGCCTTTCCAACGGTGCTTTGCACCGTCGGAACCTTGGGCGCCTCCGCCCGATTCAGACCTCGCGCCGCTCGGTCATCGGGACGCGAGACCCAAAAAAACTTTTAACACTCTGGGCCATAGCGGTCCCACCGGCACCGCCCCAGAGGACTCAAAAATTTTTTGCGGAGCTTTTTTTTAAAAAAGCGACCGCTTGCTTCATCACACAGCCACGTAACGGCTCATCCAGGCCTGGGTGTTTTTCGCCGGCATCGGGCGGCCGAAATGGTAGCCTTGGGCGATGTCGCAGCCGCCGGCGGTGAGCTGGTCGGCAAGGTCGCCGCTTTCCACGCCTTCGGCGATGACGCGCATATGCAGCCCGTGGGCGAGCGAGATGGTCAGGCCGACGATGAGCTTGGCTTCCTCGGACTGTCCCATGAAGCGCACGAAGCTCTGGTCGATTTTCAGCTCCGAGAAGGGTAGCCTGTGGAGTTGCTGGAGCGAGGAGTAGCCGGTGCCGAAATCATCGATCGCGAGTTCGAAGCCTTTCAGCCGCAGCCTGGTCAGCACCGAGATCATGCGCACCGGGTCGGCCATCACGGCGGTTTCGGTCAGTTCCAGGCGCAGCAAAGCGGAGGGCACGTTATGGCGGGTGCAGAGCTGTTCCAGCCGGTCCGGCAATTGCGCGTCGGCCAGGTTTTGCGCGGAGAGATTGATCGAAACGAAAGCGTTGCAGCCGGTGCCTTGCCAGTCGGCCAGTTGGCGGACCGCGAGCTCGGCGACGCGGGTGCTAAGCGGGTCGATCAGCCCCTCGCGCTCGGCGACAGCGATGAAGCGGTCCGGCATGATCAGCCCGCGATCCGGGTGCTGCCAGCGCACCAGCCCTTCCCAGCCGATCAATTTACGTTCGCGCAGATTGAGCAAAGGCTGGAAATGCAGCTCGAGCTGCCCGGCCTCGATCGCCGCGCGCAGGGAGTCAGGCTCGACCACGAAATCATCTTCGCGATATTCATCGAGTATGGCGCGCAGCGCGCTCATGCGCACGGGCTTCGGCAGGGCATTGGCCATGTTCAGCCCTAATTGGCGGCCGAGCTCGTTGGTGATGGTGAGCACCCGGTTGTCGAACCCGCTGGAGAGCACGATGGCGGCGCTGCTGCGCATGTCGGCGAGGTATTCCAGCAGCTCGACCCCGTCACAATCGGGCATTTGCAGGTCGACGATCACCACATTCGGGCGGCCATTGCGCAGGATCGACTTGAAGATTTCGGGATCGGCCGTGGTATCTACCCGGTAGCCGCAGGCCTCGCCAAATTTGCGCAGCACGGATAAAATTTCCGGTTCATCGTCGATCGCGATGAGGTGATTGATCATAAAAAATGCTCCGATTGTTCTATGGCGGGGGATGGATTTTGCCTGCCGCACCATCGATGGTGGCGCGCACCCGGCTGCCCAGTTCGATTTTGCGGTAGGGCTTGCTGATGAGATTGCCGCCGAACTCCTCGGCCATCGCCGCGGCGGCGGCGGTGGCGGTGAAGCCGGAGGTGAACAGCACGGGCAAACCCGGCCGCAGCGCCCGCGCCTCGTGCGCCAGAGCGTTGCCGTTCATGGCACCCGGCATCACCACATCGGTGAACAGCAGATCGATCGGCGCGCCGCCGCGGATGATCTCCAGCGCGTCCACGGCGTTTTCGGCCGTCAAAGTGACATAGCCGAGCTCACCCAATTGCCGCTCCGCCAAAGCGCGCAGGGCGTCGTTATCCTCGACCACCAGAATGCTCTCACCCCGGCAAATGCTGCTTTCGTCCTGGGTCTCGCCCTGCTGGGATGCGGCGGATTCGGCAGCACCCAGCTTGGCGCGCGGCAGATAGATGCGGATGGTGGTGCCCTGCCCGACCTCGCTGTAAATCCTGGTATGGCCGCCGGATTGTTTGACGAAGCCGTGCACCATGCTGAGCCCGAGCCCGGAGCCGCCGCTGCCTTTGGTGCTGAAAAACGGCTCGAACGCCCGGGCGATCACCGCGGGGGGCATGCCGGAGCCGGTATCGGAGATCGCGAACATCACATAGGGGCCGGGTACAGCCTCGGGGTTCAGCTCGGCATTGCCGGCATCCAAGGTGACGTTGCGCGCTTCGAGCGTCAGCCGGCCGCCCTGGCCCATCGCGTCGCGCGCGTTCACCGCGAGGTTGAGGATCGCGGATTCCAACTGTGCGGCGTCCACCAGCACCGGCCACAGCCCTTCGGGGATGTTGAGTTCGAGCGAGATATGCCCGTCGATCGTGCGGCTGAGCAGGCGGGCCATGCCGCCCATGATCTGGTTTAGATCGGTCAGCCGTGGGGTGAGCGGCTGCTGGCGCGTGGCGGCCAGCAATTGCCGGGTCAGCTCGGCCCCGCGCGTGGCGGCATGGATGGCGGCATCGGCCATTTCATAGGGTTCGCTGCCGGGGGCCAGGCGCTCCTGCAACAGATCGAGGTTGCCGAGCACGACGCCCAGCAGATTGTTGAAATCATGCGCGAGCCCGCCGGTGAGCTGGCCGATCGCCTCCATCTTCTGGGCCTGCTGGAGCTGGCTTTGCAGCGCAATATACTCTGTGACATCGGTGACGCAGGCGACGCAGCCTTGCAACGTCCCGGCCCCGTCGAAAAACCCGGCGAGCGAGGAGATGGTCTCCACTTGCCGGCCATTTTTATGCACCAGCTTGGTGCGCAGGCCGCGCAGCACCTCGCCGGCTTCGGCGCGGGCAAACCGCGTGGTCGATTCGCTGCCATCCGGCCGCATCCGGGTGGAAATCGGCCGGCCAATGGTCTCGGCCATGGTGTAGCCAAACACCGTCTCGGCCATCCGGTTCCAGATTGTGACATTGCGCTGCGCATCGAACGCCAGGATCGCGATGGGCGAGGCCTCGATCACCGCGCGCATCTGCTCGGTGGCGGCCTGCAGCCGGTTGGCGGTCTCGGTCAGGCAGGTTTCGCTGGCGCTGAGCCGGGCGAGGCTATGGCGCCTGGCGCTGTCGAGCTTATCGGCCTGGCGGGCCGAGACCCAGAGCAGCAGGCTCAGCAGCGCGACGTTGAAGGTGCTGAACAGCGTGACCCCGCCGCGCATGCCGTAAAATCCAGCGAGCTCGCCATGCACCCGCAACCAGCCGAGCCCGGGTAGCAGCAGCACCACCACCGGCATCAACTGGCGGAACAGCCGCCCGCCGGCGCCGGGTGAGGCGAGCTGCGCCGCCCAGCCCAAATCCGGCCGCAGCGCCATCAGCCCGACAAACAGGACGAGGAAGGTCACCGCGGTCTGCGCCGAGATGGAATAAATGGGCGACGGGTTGGTCACCATCGGCACGGCGTAGAAGAAGCCGAGGCTCGCGAGATATGACGCGAAAAAACCGGCGATGGCCGCCAGCGTATAGCCGGCCGCAAGCCGTTGGTGGCGCGACCCGGCGGCCAGCACGCCGGCGCCGAACAGCACGAAACAGCACGCCGACACCGCCGAAATCCGCCGCGGCAGGAAGGCGGACTGGGTGATGCCGAGCGCGCTCGACGCCTGGTCCACGCCGAAATTCAGCCCGCTGATATATTCCAGCAGATAGAGCAGCCCCAAAGCGGCCACCATTGCCGCGAGCCACTGGCTGGCGCGCCGCGCCCATGACGCGCGGGGCGCGGTTGCCAGCAGCAGGCTGGCGCCGCTGAGCACGAAGCATAAAGCGGTATTGGGCTTCATCGGCAGGCCGGGGCCGAACGCGATTGGCCGCATCCCCGCCCAGGCTTGCGCCAGCACCGCCAAGCCGGATGCCAGCACGATGGCGCCGGCAACGGTCATCACCCAGACCCAAAAAGCTGCAGCACCGGTGGCGCGCGCTTGCCCGCCGGCATTGCGCGCGATAGGCGCCGGCGCCGGCCAGAGCTGAGCATCCGCATTCTCCATCACTGCCCCCTAACCACCGCTCTCAGTGCCGCTCTCATCGCCGCTCTCTTTGCCGTTCGCTTTGCCGCTCTCTTTGCCGTTCGCTTTGCCGTTCGCATTGCAATCCAGGCCAAACCGGGCGGAGGGCGCGGCGTGCAAAACAGCGAACGCCTGGCCCGCCCGCCAGTGCCGGGCAATGTCGGCCAGTTGCGATAAGGAATCGTTAACAAAGCGCGGGTAGATGATTGTTTTATCGCGCTGCCCTGGCGCGCCAAAACCGTGTTAACGTTCCGTAACACGCGGCCCGCTTCACCCGATCTGCCGAACCTGCCAGTTTGCGCGCAATGCGCAGGCCCAAATTTTTTCTGCTGGCTGGCGTGGCTTGCGCGCTTGGGCACGCCGCCTATGCCGGTGATCTACGCTACCAGGTGAGCTTCACCCCGAGCGGCGACAAGACGCTGGACGCGCTGCTGACGCAAACCTCGCAGCTGGTCTCGCTGAACCAGAAACAGGCGGTGGCGCCGTTCGCGCTGATCGGCCGGGCGCAGGCCGATCAGGCGCAGTTTCTCATCGTGCTGCACAGCCTGGGCTATGATTCCGGCAGCGTCGCGATCACGATCGACGGGCTGGTCCCCACCGACCCGGATTTGCTGGACAAACTTCAGAAACAGCGCCAAAGCGCGCCGGCCCGGCTGGTGGTGACGCCGCATCCGGGCCCCCGGTTTTTGCTGGGCGAGGTGAGCTTCCTTGGCCTGCCGCGGGGGCTGCGGCTCGCCGGCCTGCCGCGTTCCGGTGAGCCGGCGCTGGCCGCCCCGATCCTCGCCGCGTCCCCCGCGCTCACCACCGCCTTGCATAATGGCGGCTATGCGTTTGCCAGCGTCAGCGCGCCGCAGGCGGTGGCTGACCTTAAAACCCACAGGCTGGATGTGACCTACCGGATCACCGCCGGGGCGCGCGAAACCATCGGGGCGATCAGTTTTTCCGGACTCACCCGTACCAGCGCGGCATTTTTGCGGGCGCATATCGCGCTCAAACCCGGGCAGCCTTTTTCCGACACCGCGATCGACAACGCCCGGGGCGCGCTGCTCAGCCTGGGCGTGTTCTCCTCGGTCAGCGCGGTGCCGGCCAGCGCCGCCAAAGACGGCGAAGTGCCGGTGATCTTCCGCGTCACCCCGCAAAAGCGCCACGTGGTGACGGCGAGCATCGCCTACGCCACTGACCAGGGCTTTACGCTCGGCACCAGCTGGGAGGACCGGGACGTGTTCGGCCATGCCGAGACGCTGACCATCACGGCGTCCGCCACCGGCATTGGCGGCACCGGCAGCACGGCACCCGGCTATGACATAAAGGCCGATTTCGCCAAGCCGGATTATCTGCGGCACGGCCAAAGCCTGAACCTCTCGCTCGAGGCGCTGCAACAGGATCTTACCGCCTATAACCGCCAGGCCATTCTGGCAGGCGCCAGCCTGACCCGGCCGGTGGGCACCCATGTCAGCCTCACCTACGGGCCCAGCCTGGAGGATGAGACGGTACAGCAGCAGGGCATCAGCCGGTCCTATCTGTTGCTGCAATTGCCGGCGACACTTGGCTATAGCACCGCCAACTCGGTGCTGGAGCCGACCAGCGGCGGTGCCGCCAGCCTCAGCCTGACCCCGACCGAGCCGCTGACCGGCGGCGGCCATCCATTCCTGATCATCCAGGCGCAGGGCGCGGTCTATCTGCGGGTTGAGCCGGATGCGCGCGGCATTGTGGCGGTTCATGGCCAAGCCGGCTCGATCCAGGGGGCGACGCAGTTTGAGGTGCCGGCCGATCAGCGGTTTTACGCCGGCGGCTCGGGCAGTGTGCGGGGTTACACCTATCAGACGATCGGCCCGCTCTTCCCCGATGACACCCCCGAGGGCGGGCTTGCCACCGATATCGTGAATTTTGAGTTCCGCCAGCGCATCGGCAAGAGTTTTGGGCTGGTGCCGTTCGTCGATGCCGGGCAGGTGAGTGCGGGCAGCGCGCCGTTCCAGGGGACATTGCGCGTCGGCCTGGGGCTGGGGGTGCGGTACTATACCAGCATCGGGCCGATCCGCGTGGATGTGGCGTTTCCGATGACGCGGGTGGCGGGCAGCGGTGGGTTCGCGCTCTATGTCGGGCTGGGGGAGGCGTTTTGATCCGCCGGGTTGGCCTGGTTTTG
>Ga0116231_10014236_pt1 | contig 10776 bp, 8 predicted proteins | sample S1TSphgellanicum_2_FD_89695 | JGI IMG/M metagenome (GOLD analysis project Ga0116231, IMG submission 89695) | Host-associated microbial communities from peat moss isolated from Minnesota, USA - S1T2_Fd - Sphagnum magellanicum MG | ecosystem: Host-associated > Plants > Peat moss > Unclassified... | reverse complement strand
GGGTAGGGAGGAGGTGCCGATGTGGGAACAGTTTTGTCGGGATTTGAATCTGGTTGTTGTTGCTAATTTGGAGAGTGATTATGGGGGTAAGGAGGATCAGATTGTGACTGAGTCCCCGGTGTTGACTGGGAGTGTTCATTACCTTAAACGGGGGGAGGATGTTTCTAGTCGTCCGATGGTGCAGGTTCTAGCACGGGTTTTGGTGGGGTTGAGTCGGGGATAAATAGTAATAATTTATACAATTTGGAGCCAATTATGACTATAACTAATCCGTTAGATTGGGAATATCACCAAGTAGATCATCTTTTTCTATTGATTGGTGAAAATCCTTTGCCAAACTATGTAGCAGCAAAAACGCTATTAAAAGAAGGTGGTAAACCTTGCCTTGTTTATACTCAATATACTCAATATGCAGCAAAAAAATTGCAAGAGATTTTAAGAATTGACGAAAATGATAAGGTTGAATTATATAACCACGAAACTAATGCATTTGAAATAAAGAAAGCCATCAAAGATAAAGTAGAAGAAATTCAGAAACAAAATATTCAACAAAAAAAAGTCCCCAGTGAAATACGTTTTGGTTTAAATTATACAGGGGGAACGAAAGCGATGGCTGTTCATGCTTATCAGACCTTGCTAGAATCAAAAATCTCTACTGAACCTATATTTAGTTATCTAGATCCACGTGAATTAGAAATGTTAATAGACCAAAAAAATGATTCTCCAATAAAATTGAGTATTTTGAATGCAAAAATTAAACACAAGCTAGATATTTCGTTCAAAGTACTTTTTGAGCTACATGATTTGAGATGGAAAGAAAAGGAGGAGCCTGTATTTAAACCTAGTTTATATAGCGCAGCAAATGAAATTTTAACATTATACCAACAACATCGCAAAGAAGTTGCTAATTCTTACTTTGAATGGTGTAAGAATAAACTTTGTCAAGCAAAAAGGGACGAGAATTATGATGGATATTGGAAAGATGAATCAGATTTAGAGAATATACAATTAGACATTAGCACTGTTCCTATAAAAATTAAGAAAGTTTTCCAAAAATATATGGAAACGTCGGGAGATAAATTAAATATGATAACTGCTAAAAATTCCGAATTTAGCAGATTTAAAGATTTTTGTGGTTGGCTAAACTGTGGATGGTTAGAGCATTATGTTCTATGGCATGTTCAGGATATTTCTACTTCTCTCGATATAGATGAGAGTGCAATGTCATTTCATATTGAAGATCCTGAGAATAGAAATTCTGATTGGGATAAATTTGAGTTTGATGTTGCTTTCAGAAGAAGATATCAATTATTTGCACTCTCTTGTACAACAGCAAGTCGTGATAATGTATGTAAAGCAAAACTTTTTGAAGCCTATGTGAGAGCAAGACAATTGGGTGGTGCAGAATCCAGAGTTGCACTAGTTTGTTTACATAAAGATCCGAAACGTTTAGAAAAACAAATGAAGATTTTGATTCAAGATAGTAAAATAGCTGTTTTTGGACATACACATCTCAAGAATTTATCCAAAAGTATTACAAAGTGGGTTCAAGGTAAGGATTATTAAAAATAATTAGCCATGACTAAATACATTGCAATCGTAATTGACACAACTGGAATCCAACAATATATCTTTGGAAGTAATAGATTAAGAGAAAATGTTGGTGCTTCTTATCTAGTAAAATTGGCAACAGATCAATGGATTGATGAATGCCTCAAATCGATGCATAACGTTTCTTCTGAGAATATTCATAATCCTAATGATGAAAAAAAGGAACCTAACCCGCGTATTCATCAGGATGAAAGCGTAATTGCTGAGGTAGTTTATATTGGAGGAGGTAATGCTGTACTACTTTTTCAAAAGCGTGATGATATTGACTATGCAGGAGAATTTACTCGCAAGTTGAGTCTTAAAATCTTAATAGAAGCGCCAGGACTGAATATTGTGATAGCACATCACGAATTTAATTGGCATCAAGAATTATTGCGAGAAGTTATTGACAATAATCTAATAAAAAGTAAACTTGATGCTCAAAAAAGAGAGCCAAGATCTTCTTCTCCCCTATTAGGGTTAGGAGTGACAACTAGTTGTCACTCCACAGGATTAGTTGCTGTAGAAATGCAAAATATTGATGGTAAACTTCAGCCAGTCTCTAGAGAAATAGTAGCAAAAACAAGCCATAAGATAATTGAAGCCGCTAATGAAGAACTGGGGAGAATTATTTTTGATCCTGATAAGTTAAGAAAAAAAGAGGAAATTTTCGATATTCCCTTAGATGTTGATGATTTGGGAAGAACAGAGCAAGAAAGTAGCTACATGGCTGTTGTTCATGCTGATGGTAATCAGATGGGTAAAAGGTTTCAAGATTATGGTAAATGTCAAGATAAGGAAAATAAATCAGAGGCTAACAAAGATTATATTATTGCCATACGTCAACTATCTTGGGGTGTAAGTCAAGCGGCAACTAAAGCATTAGAAGCTGTTGGTAAATTAGTTATTAATTCAATACATAAAAGTAAATTTAGTATCAAAGATAGATATTTGCCCTTTCGTCCTATTGTTTATGGTGGAGATGATGTTTCTTTTATCTGTGATGGTCGTCTGGGTTTGTCACTTGCAGTTAATTTCTTAAAGGAGTTTGAAAAAAATACAGAAAATTTACCAGATGGTAAAGGTGGAAAAGCTAAAGTTACAGCTTGTGTTGGTATTGCTATAGTGAAAACACATTATCCATTTGCGAGAGCTTATCAACTAAGTGAAGCATTATGTAAAAATGCTAAAAGGTTTGTTAAAGAAAATACTGATAATTATTCCGAAAGAAAGCCAATATTTTCTGCCATTGATTGGCATATTACATCCAGTGGTATCTTAGGAACAATTGATGAAATTCGTAAAAGAGAATACCAGGGACGTAATGGTAGAAGTTTAACAACTCGGCCAATGAGATCCCATGAATATGGTAATGACTGGTTAATATGGACAGACTTTGCTGAGGTTATTAGACAATTTAATGATGAAGAACCCTGGAAAGATAAACGTAATAAAGTAAAAGCTTTACGGGGAGTGTTGCGGGAAGGAGAAGCAGTAACAGAACAATTTCTGAAAACTTATGGTGATAGTTTACCAATTTTTCCAAAAGCAAATTTTAAGCTAAAACGAGAGGGTTGGATAGAAGGAATCTGTAGATATTTTGATGCAATTGAAGCAATGGATTTTTACATTCCTTTGGAGGAATAATAAATGTACTCTATTAAAATTAGACTTCTGAGCGATACTACATTTGGACGGGGAGATGGAGTTGCTGGTTTAGTTGACCAAGAAGTAGAACATGATCAGTATGGGTTTCCCTTTTTGAGAGGACGTACTCTTAAAGGGTTGTTAAGTGAAGAATGTGATAATTTAGTAGCTTTACTTCCCGAAGTGAATCAATATAATTATTGGCTGCAAGTTCGACATAATTTATTTGGTCAAGCTGGTAGTACCAGTGAACAGATATCCAAAATGCATATTGGTGATGCTTGTTTACCTGAAGATTTGCGTTACGCGATAGCAAAACAGCAACTAGAGGATGGTATTCCTACTCGTGAAGATGTACTAAACTCCCTAACTGCTATTCGCAGGCAAACAGCTATTGATCCTGAATCTGGTGTTGCTGCAGACCATAGTTTACGTTCAGCCCGTATAATAGTGCGTGATGATCACCCTGATGATTGTCCTGAAACTTTTCCATCTTTTCAGGCACTACTATTTTTTGAGGAAGAGCCAACAACTGATATGTTAGCAGCGTTAGGAGTTGCCACACTCGCACTTCGGCGTATAGGAAGTGGACGTAATAGAGGACGAGGTCATGTACAGTGTACCTTACACTACTGTGAAAAAAATATTACTCATAATATTACCCATAAATACATTGAGAATTTTGGAAGAGTTAAATGAAAGTAGTCTCATTTTTACTAAATACTCAGCAGCCAATTCTTGCAACTTCACTTCGAGGAGACCCCAACAGTGATGTATCATTTTCTTACATCCCCGGAAGTATGATTCGAGGTGTATTGATTGCTAAATATCTTAAGCAACACCCACCCAAAGAAGCTGATATTCTTCAAAATCAGGACATAAAACGACTATTTTTTGATGGTAAAACTCGATTTTTAAATGCATATCTTTTTGATTTAGAAAAGGAACAGAGAACTTTACCTGTCCCTTTATGTTTATATAAAGAAAAGAACTATGAATTAGACGAAATTTCTAATTGGAGCCAGCCAAAGGAGAAAGGTATACTTAATTCACCTCAAAGAGTAAATCAACAATTTTGTATAGTTGAAGATAGTTCAATTTTACTTTATGACGAAAAGAGAAGAATTAATATTCACAATCAAAGGCATCGACAAAGAGGTAAAGGTATTGAAGGTCATGGTTCTGTATTTCGTTATGATGCAATTGATGCAGGACAAGTTTTTCAAGGTGTAATCTTATGTGATACTGAACACGATGCAGCTATTATACAATCACTACTGGTATCACAAAATAAAGAAGAGAAAGTTAACCTATGGCTTGGTGGTTCTCAAAGTGCAGGTTATGGTCATGTCACAGTTGAAATATTAAATGAAGATAGTGACTGGAATGAAGTAAAAGTTGACTTAGAAGCAAGAATTGAAAACAAAGAAAATTTAGTTATCACTTTTCTAAGTGAAGTTATTACACGAGATGAATGGGGACAGCCAAGTAGGAATACTCAACTTTTGGTTAATACAATTTCTAATTTAATCGGTGTAGAATTAGAACACTTAGATACTTATGCCAATAGTTCACTAGTAGGAGGTTTTAATCGTAAATGGGGTTTACCTTTAGCCCAAGTTCTAGCATTTTCATCTGGTAGTGTATTTGTATTTAAAATGCCTCAATTTTCAGATGAAATAGAAAGAACTCAGTTTTTAGAAAAATTAAATTATATTGAAAAAACAGGTATTGGTGAAAGAATAGTTGATGGTTTTGGCAGAGTAGCATTTAATTGGTTACAAGGTTGTAGTAAGTTATTTTATCAACAATCAAATCTTATCATCCCTAAAAAAGAAATCGGTATCAATCGAGAATCTATGGAAATTGCTACCAAGATGGCAGAGAGAATACTAAGACAGAAATTAGATGATTTAATGTTAGAGCAAGTTAATCGTAATACTCCACAAGATAAAGAAGATAGAAGTTCAATTACTAACAGTCAGCTTTCACGCCTAATAACTGTTACAACAGGAGCTTTGATAAAGCTTAATATAGATGATTTGTATCAATTCATTGGTAAAGATGAAAAGTCAAGTAATCTAACAAAAAATGCACGTGAGCAGTTTGAAAAAACTAAAATAAACGGAGTAGGTCTAGATACAAAAATCCGGGATTTACTACGGGATTATAAATTAGATGGCGAAAAAGCTAGTGATTACAAAAACTGGATTCTCTATGCCTGGGCTGCAAAAAATATTTCTTTAGTTAATAGTAATGGTTTACCTACTATTATTATTGCCGAACAACAAGTGAGCCTCAGTAATGAATTATCTCTTGAATATACACTGCGCCTAATTATTGCAATTGCTAAAAAAATTGTGAAGGATAAAAAAAAGGATTAAAAGAATTATGAACCCTTATCATAGGCCAGATAATCGCCAGATTATTAAACGTATTATTATCAAAGGAACTTTAAGACTTGATACACCAACGTGTTTGGGTACTGGTGATAATGATAGTCTAATAGACCTTTCTTTACTAAGAGACAATCTTAATAAGAACCTTGCTTTATTAACAGGATCATCAATAGCTGGCGCACTTCGCAATTATTTACGAGAATATTGTAAAGGTTATTGTCAACATGATTTACGTGGCGATGTAGTAACTAAGCTTTTTGGTGATTTATTTAACTATATAAATGAAGTACAACTATCGGAGCAAGATAAAATAGAAAAAAGAAAGATGGATAATCAAAGCTTATTAATAGTTGACGATGCTATTAGTAGTTCGAGTATGCAAACAGAATTACGAGATGGTGTTAAAATTAATAGTGTAACTCGAACAGCAGAAAATAAACGAAAGTATGATTTAGAGCTTTTAGAAGTAGGAACAGAGTTTCCTTTAAATTTTGAGTTGCTAGTAGAAGAAGAAAAAAGTGAACATAAGCTTAAAAAAGCTTTAGCAATTGCACTGGATGGTTTAACTCAAGGCAAAATTTCCATTGGCATGAAAAAGCATCGTGGTTTTGGTCGCTGTCATGTAAAAGAATGGCAAGTATGGGAATTTGATTTAAGAAACCCTGATGAAAGATTAGCTTGGTTAAATTTTAAACATTGGAAACAAGGTTTATTTTCTAGTCATACTACTCATGAATCAATTCAAAAGGCTTTAGGGTTGTTTTTGGATGAAAAAGAGGATGAACGGGACTTCTGTGCCATTCATGCCAAATTCACCCTTGCTACTCCTCTACTAATTCGTTCTGGTCAAGCTTCCAGCGATAAAGCTCCTGATGTTGTACACCTCAAATCACGACGTAACGGTGAACTGAAACCTATTTTATCTGGTACAGCTTTAGCAGGTGTGTTACGCCATCGAGCCGAACGGATTATCAAAACAATTGGTAAAAATACTAGTATTATTGAAGATATTTTTGGCTCAGATTTAGAGCAAAAAGAAAATAAATATGCAAAAGCTAGCCGTTTAGTTGTTCACGAAAGCGTTATTAAGGAATCAACAGACTTGGTACAAAATCGCATAGCTATTGACCGTTTTACAGGTGGTGCTTTACATGGTGCTTTATTTAATGAGCAGCCAGTATTTGTTACCGATCAAACAGAACTTAACTTAGAAATTGAGTTGCGTAAACCAGCAGATAATGAAATCGGGTTACTTCTTTTATTACTCAAGGATTTATGGACAGGTGACCTACCAATAGGAGGAGCAAGTAGTATTGGTAGAGGGAGATTGCAAGGGAAAGAAGCAACTATTACTTTACGAACTTCACAGGAAGATACAACATGGACTATTTGGCAATTCTCCCCAAATGAATCTTTAGTTATAAGTGATGTGGAGTCTTTAGAAAAATTTGTTGCTGAATTATAAAAATAGGAGCAGTCCACATGAATAAACCATTGTGTCAACCTTTACAAATACCAGATGATTTAGATTTGAAAATATGGTTAGAATCACAAGCACAAGAACACCAATTACATTATCTCTTAGCATATGCTGAAGATGGAGTACTTTGGGGTAAGTTCCAAAGTGGAAATTTACTAACAGCAGATAGTGTATTTTCGCAATTTCCAATATTGCGTACTTCTACATTACAACAATGCCGAATTTTTGGTGAAAATGCAGAAGTTATGATTTGGAAAGTAGATCTAGACTTTAAGGCTCGTCTGATTAAAGATAACAACCTGAAAAAAGATGACTATATTATCGAAAATCAAATTCTCTGGGGAACACACAAAGAGCAAGAGGAAAATGGTTTTACTTTAGTTGCAGATGGTCAACAAGGTTTAAGACACGCTGTTCCTTTGACTAGTATTCCATTCAAAGATAACGGACGTCCTTTGCGTTTAACTGTTCATCACTATATTGATTACAATGATTCTGGTATAGCTCGAATTTATCTAAGTCGTTTAGTTAATATTTATGTAAATAACTCAAGGAATCAATGATATCTTAAATCCTATTAAACTCCTACTTACTTTGAACGATTACAATTTTACCTTTTAAGGAGATTAAGAAATGAATTGCAAGCATCACCCTGAAATTCCAAAATGTATTAAAAAAGGAGCTAAAAATATTCAGCGTCAAGCAATTGCTCCATATAATTTTGTAGAATTACCTGAAAAAATTGTTGAGATATTACCAGAATCTCTACCACAAGAAAACTGCTATTATTTGCAAAGTGCAGATCCATTTAAAAATCGCTACACCGGAAGGATTGAATGCATCTTAACTACTGAATCACCTCTCTACATCAGATGTGGATTAACGAAGGAAGAATTTAATTGTGGCGCAGAAACAAAAGATTTGCCAGATTTCTTTTATACTAATTATTTAAAAAAATTTACCAGCTTTGCGATTCCTGGTAGTAGTTTGAGAGGAATGCTAAGAAGTTTAGTTGAGATTATTACTTTTAGCAAAATAGGTCCCGTCTCTAATAATCAGCGATTGTTTTTCCGTGCAGTAGCAGCAAATCCTAAAGAAGATTCTTTAGGAAAAGCATACAAGAAATATATCTTACCTAAAAATATTGAGGCTGGATACCTAAAGCAAGACAATGAAGGATGGTATATACAACCTGCTAAAAGAGAAAAAAGAGAAAATGGTGAAACATCAACATTTGCTTGGGTCAAAGAAACCAACTTAAATTTAGAAGAGTTAATAAAATTTGATGATCCTGATTATAGACCACAATATATTCCTGTTAGTTATAGAGAAGTCAGTGTTGATCAAAATGATATAGCTAAAAGGCTATTTGCATCAGATGTTGATAAACCAGATGCTTATCCAACAAACAAAGGAGTTCTTGTTACTAGTCCAACAAACAAAGGAGTTCTTGTTACTAGCGGTAACATGAAACAAGGTGATAGTGATCAGCCTTCTACTCGTAGAAATCACTGTTTAGTATTTGATTCAGATTCTAGTGCTAAACAATTGAGATTAGATAACAAAGCTGTGAATTATTATCGTAATGCATTGACTGATTTTCAAAAAGAAGAGCCATTTGATAAAAATTGGGGAGTCTTAAATGAAAATTGTTCTGTCATTTTCTACTGTCCTCCTGAAAGCGGAAAACAGGTAGTATTGTTCGGACAAAGTCCTAATTTCCGTATTCCCTACATTCCTAAAAGTGATGAATGTGCTGCTACTGTTACTGATTTTATCCCTCCAGATTTGAATAATACCTCCAAGATTGATTTAGCTGATGCAATTTTTGGTTGGGTTAAACAAGACGAAAAAAAAGAGTTGCCTGAAAATATACGTCAACGAGCAGGTCGAGTCTTCATAACTGATGCTCAATATAAATCTAATGAAAGTGGTATTTGGTACAAAGGAAATTTTAATGATACAGTTACACCTCAAATTTTGAGTGAGCCTAAACCAACTTGCTTTCAACATTATTTAGTGCAACCAAAAAAGGGTAATCCTCAAGCTGATAAACAAAAACTTAAGCATTATGGCAGTTTACCAGAATCTGAAACAGTTATTCGTGGGCATAAACTTTATTGGCATAAAGGAAATAATCCTCGCTTTCAACATCCAAATGGTGATGATGTTGAAGGAACTCAAGTAACTAAAATCAAACCAATTAATCCAGGAGTCAAGTTTGAATTTACTATTCACTTTGAAAATCTAAACAATATTGAATTAGGTTCATTATTATGGATTCTCGATATTGCACAAAGGAAAGAGAGACAATACCGTCTCAAACTAGGTATGGGTAAGCCTTTAGGTATGGGTGCTATCAAAATTGAGCCGAAGTTATATTTAAGCAATCGCGAGCAAAGATATAGTAAATTATTTAATATTGACAGTTGGGAGAAAGGGGAGCCGCAAAATCCATCTGAGGATTTGTCAAAGTATAAAGAGAATTTTGAAAAAGAGTTGATCACACAACTTCATAATAATGATACTTATCAGGATTTTCAGGAATTTAACGAGATTCCTAGAGTTAAAATGCTTTTAGCAATGCTGGTGTGGGAACAAGACCCTTTACCACAATATCTTGAACAAAGACGTTACATGGAGATAAAGCGTGAAAAGCAACCACGCATTAATGATCCTAATGAATACAAAGAACGTCCTGTACTCCCAACTCCGCTTCAATTAATGGGTTGGGAAGATAAACACAGAACAAATGCTCCTTCTTCTTCACCTTCAAATTCAGGTAATCCTACTAACACTCCAAAACCAATACTCAGAGGTAAAAAAAATACTCAGCCGATAAAACAAGATAATCAATCCCCTTCTGAGGGAAGTAATTCTGCCGCTATAGCTAGACCCCCAAAACCCAAAAAATAAAAGGGATAACTTACCAGTTCATAAACTGAGGCAATTTAGCCGTGTCTAAACGACTACGCAAAGCGTGATCGCCTAAAGAGTGGTGTCTCAACAGGGGTTTCTAGGTGATAAACTTAAATATACCATGAGCAAACAATATAGAATTTATCTTGATGCTTGTTGTTTGAATCGTCCGTTTGATGACCAGACACAACCCCGTATTTATTTAGAAGCACAGGCAGTTATGACAATTCTAAATCAATGCCAATTGGCAAGTTGGAAGCTTATTAACAGCAGTGCTTTAATTACCGAATTAAACCAAACGTCTGATTTAGAAAGACTACAAAACGTCAAAAAATTACTCGACATTGCTACAATCAGAGTTATCAATAGTAACTTCATAGAAAACAGATCCACCGAATTACAGAAATTAGGATTCTCCAGCTTTGATGCTACCCACATCGCTAGTGCTGAAAGGAGTCAGGCTGATATATTTCTCACAACAGATGACAGACTATTGAAAAAAGCTCGACAAAACTCTGAATTAATTAAAGTTTTGATTAATAATCCTGTTCAATGGCTAGCTGAAGTTATACAAACTGAGGAAAGTAATGATGAAACCCCAAAATGAAATTATCAAACAGGGCTACGATGCCTTAATCAATTCTTTAGGAGTTGCTGATACTATTCGGTTTATTCAATATTTCAGTCCTGGTAAAGGAGACTACACCAAAGAACGTCATCAATGGCTAGATGAAAAAAAAT
>Ga0116231_10014234_pt1 | contig 10778 bp, 7 predicted proteins | sample S1TSphgellanicum_2_FD_89695 | JGI IMG/M metagenome (GOLD analysis project Ga0116231, IMG submission 89695) | Host-associated microbial communities from peat moss isolated from Minnesota, USA - S1T2_Fd - Sphagnum magellanicum MG | ecosystem: Host-associated > Plants > Peat moss > Unclassified... | reverse complement strand
TAATGTAAACCCATGGGAAATTAAAAGAGAAAGAGTGAAAAAAAAGGAAAAAAGAAAAAATAACCCCCCCCCCCCCCCCCCCCCACCAAGACTTAAAAGGAAAGAAAGCACTTTGAGTGCATGCTTGGGCCTTCCCAGTAGCTGCATGAAATTTCTCTTCCCAAAAGAGTTTGTCACCATTTTTGGCCTGTGCTAATACCCCTTGCAAATAACACCCTACCTATTGAGGATTCATGGTTTATTTGAACAAGTTTGATTTATTGGGATCTTGCTCGGACTGTGAAATTGAAAACCTATTAGGGTAGAACTCCTATGAGCAATCACTTAAGCACTCAGGGCAGGTTGGATGCAAGGAAAAGGCTTCATTGTTTTTGCTGTCCAAACAAAATTTGAATCCCTCCTATTGGCACACTAAAAATCGTCAAAAACAGGTTCAAATTGAGAAAGTTATGGCCCACCCAAAATAGAGGGGTAAAAACTCAAAAAAACAAATCACTGAACAATACAAAGCCCATTCTCGATCACCCAAAAAATTCCTTGTATATTGCTTTGTTGCTATTAGAGTTCTAAAACAATTTGTAGAACTAAAGGTGGTGCTCCTACAGCACTTCAAATTGTTTAAAATTAACAAGAAATGAGAAAGCTAGAAGCTTTGAAAGTAAGAGGGGTCCAAAGGGAAGGAAAAAGAAAAAAATGCATTTTGTGAGTTGGAAAGCTTTTTTTTTTCGTGCTGTTTTTTCTTTACTTCTTTTCATTTGCACTTCAAAGATGACTTATAGAGCCTGAGATAGTGCTCCCATAACATTTTAAATCACTCAAAATGAAGCACAGATGATGAAGATCTAAAGAAGCAATTGGAAATAGGGTAGTGATTGGTGATGAGCAGTTCTACCCTAGATAGTGAAACAGACTAAATGGACTGAGATTTGTATCGTGATCAAGAAAGGACTCCCTTTTAATGTCGCCATTATTACTTATTTTCTTACAAGTTGCTCAATCTACTTGGAAATTGATTTTAGAAACTGGGTGCCAGTCTTTTCACTCAATATGGCTATCCTTAAAATAACCCTATCTTTGGGTCCCTCTTTCACTTTGAAATCTTTTTTCACCCATCAATGTTTGTTATCTACAAAAGAAAGTGGACTTAGGACAAAGAGAAAAAGTAGGAATATTTTCTTCATGAAAAAAAATAAAATTTGCACAACATTCACATTCCTGACAACAATAAATGAGAGCAAAATCAAAACTCAAGCTGAAAATTGTTTTACCACAAATTTGAGAGGAAAAAGTAATTTTAGACCATGTTTATTATCAAATTGTACTTTTTTTTTGGGTTAGGTGTTTGATCTCATTTTGAGTTCATCCCCTTCATGGGAAAATTATCACTCTTCAACTTTAAGTCCTTTTCCTTTGTGAATATTTTTACTATATTATAATATTGAAGTGCTAACAAATTTTCTTGACATTATGCCTAAATCTGTAAAATTATAAATATTTGGAAACCATCTCAACATGTCACTAAAACTTCATTTAGGAGGAGATGTGTATTTTCATAATGTCAAGAAGCCATTCCAACAAGAGTTTTGAATTTGCTTGAGACTTTTTTGGACCTTTAATAGTTATGTTAGGTTACTAGATTCATATTAGTAAATTGATGGGTGCTTCCAGGTTAAAAACTCATTTTTACAATGAGTTTCTTTAATTGGCCCATCATGAAAAAAATTGAAACTTTGGAGACTCCCCAATATGTGTGTATTCATTCTAAACATAGGAACAAATAAGTCCCAATATTCGCAAATCCATATAAGTTCCAAGAGGACAATGTTCAACAAAGCATATGAAACAAGATGAGATGCTATTGGGAACATGTTAAGGAACACATTGAAAACTTGAGACACATGTTGGGAACCCATTGCCCAAACACAATGCGAACTTGGTGAAAACACATTTGAAACAACAAAAATCCACACAATCCAACACACCTTCAACAATTCTTGAACTAAAATTCTTTTGCATGTGATTTCACCTAAATTGACTTTGAGAAAGACAAAAATAAAGTGCATGAATAATGTTTTAAAAATCTAGTTTTTAAATAGCTACCATAGTAGTTTTTCCTTAATGTTGAACATTAAATTATTTTTGAAAATTTTAAATTTTCTAGAAATTATTTGTTTGAAATGTCAAAATTTAAGGAAATTACTAATGTCGGCAACTCTCAGATTTTTGTGAGAATTAACAAATTTATTTTTTCATAGAGTTGTAAAAAATATTATATTTTTTTCAATTTGTAAAAAAAATCTTATGATAATTGTCCATGCTATCAAAATTTTATTTCTAAAACTTCACCTAGTTTTCAAAAATGTTAGGTGTGTTAGTTTAGTTTTTTAGTTAAATCTTAATTAATTAAAAATAAATTGGTTTAATTTAGTTGTTTGGGTTTTTATTTTGAATTAATTGATGTGTAAATGGGGTTTGAAATATTATGTGAATGGGATATAATCTCATTTTGCATAATCTCAAATCACTTTTGGTGATTTAAAAAGTTCAACACACTTTACTATTGTATGCAAAATTTTACGTGTTTTGTGCATGGTGTTCGTTTTTGCATTTTGGTGGTGTGGAAGTGTTGGGTGTGGATTTGTGTTTTCATTGTAAGTGAATGACCATTTGGAATTTTCAAAAGTGTAACTAATTGCTTGTTTATGGCAATTATGTTAGTTTGTTTTAGCATTAAAATTTGTTGTTTATATATTTTTGGGCAAGATTTTTTTTGTGACAATATGTGGTTTTAAGTCAAGTTTATGTTGTGTTGTGTGGTGTGGGTGTTTGCATGTTAATTTTTCATAGCTAACTTTCCTTAGTGATTTGATTCTAGGGCATGATTACCTAGAAATGTGGAGGAAATCGACAAAATTGTTGGAGGAACAACCCTTGGAATTATTGAAAAAATATTTAAAACAAACAAAAGGAGGAAGGCCCTTATTTCTATCACACCCTTCCCCCCCTTTAATTTTTTTTTGCTTCCCTTTCATTTTTTTTTAATAAACAACAATGACAATGACAATAGGCGGAATTTCCATTATCATCACCAATTGAGTTCCAAATTCAATTGGGCATCCTTCTCAATAATAGCATAGGGCAAGGAAGTTCCTCGTTGTCTCATTGTTGTTAAATAGGTGGCATCAACAATAATGACAACAACAAGAAGCTACTACCACCAATGGAGGGAGGGGGGGGCACCATTCGCTTCCTCGATGTGTTTTTGACAAAAGGAAAAAAAACAAAAGGAAGGAGGGGAAAAAAAAGGACGAGGGGGCAAACGGGAGCACAAAACTTACCATCACCTTGAGCTTTTAAACTTGTTGTTTGAACCTAACTGACACGCTCCCAAATTCTTAGTTAGACCCAAGGTGGGCCTAAGTCGTTCAAACAACGGAATTGTGAGGAACTCAGGGCACGCTCCTAGCTCTCAACACTAGAAGGGGGGTAGAGGGGTGTGCTGAAGCTCCGAGATGGGGCTAAGAAGAGTGACAAGCTTTACTTATTTACTCGAACATGTATCAAACCAACCAACAAGTTGGTTAATTCACATTCTGAAACACCTTTAGTGCTAGGACAAGCCACGGACAACTCTAGACTCACAAGACTCACCACGGCCCGAATTCAAGGGAAGCCACCACCTTCTCCCATATAGTATATTCTGTGCTTCTCCGTGACACCCACATCCGAATTGTTATTTTGTCTTGGGATTCCCAAGGAGGAGTCCTGAAACTATTTTTGTTTGGATTCCCGAGACTTTGCGAAATCATCACTCTTTGCTCAGACCTCCAATTGGGATGATGTTTAAAGAAAACTTGTAGCTCTCCTCAAGAGCTTTCCAATGGTCTATTGCACTCAACCTGCACACACCGGGGTCGGGTCAATTCCCGACTTTTAATGGTCGAGAGTCAAACTACCAATTAAACTCCCGGCCTTTCTTTTTGCCATAACTTGTGTTGCAAATGTCCAAATGGCCCATGCAAGCCCATTTTCGACATCTACACTTTGATAGCTTTCCAATGATATAAAGAACACCCCAATGCAAGGTGTTTTGACCCTTGCAATCGAACTTTGAAGTTTCGTGAGTCCCGAAGGACTCCCAAGTCCCCATTTTGGGAATGTCAGTTTCATCCTCACACTCTCTCAAAGTAGGGTTGCAACACTAGCCCAAGCTTGCAATGTTTAACAAGCCTAGGATGTTTAGGTGCCTTAAACTATGCTTAATGTAAAATAAACAGGTGCTCCAATTTGGAATTGCCCTTTTTATTTTTCATTTAATTTTTTTTCCAAACCTAGTGGACCAATTCGACACCATCCAAAAAAGCTACCACATAAAGGTTTTAGTTTTTAATTTTAATTTTTTTCAAATTTTCAAGGTTTTTCCTTTTTCAATTTTTTTTTTCATAGACATATTTTCATCCATAATTTGAATGGGTTATGGTTTAAATCTATCCATATATTTTATTAAAAAAAATTAAAAAGATTTTCATCCATAATGTGGATGATTTTCAATGTTCATCCTTTTTTCATTCAACCTATTAGCAAACATGGCTAATAAATGTTTTTGTGGGTGTAGATGTACATCCCTTTAAGTTTAATGTAAGTTGTGACATGTTCAACAAACACTAGTTACTAAAGGTTTCAAATTGGACACCTAAGTTAAAGTTAGGATTCACAAAAGCGGCACATGTTTTAAAGATATGGAACATGGTTACTATCATTAGTTGTTTTACTAGATGTGGGATGTGGTTTAGACCACCCATAACATTTTTGTCATCATCTAAAGGTATAGTTTTTAGATTTTTAAACAAGTTCACCTCCGAAGTTTATCATCACACCATTATTGTGGGACAAGGATGACACATATGGAACCATCAAAGGACTATGCTGATATTTGGGGGCAGTTGGCACCATCACACTAGATGATTTCACTTAACAATTTGACAATTAGTGTGATTATATGTAGTAGATGTGAAATCCTCCACTATTTACACCTTTTATGGTATGGAAAGGTTCAATAAAGAATACATGAAGAATGCATCCACACCATCGATTCAACAACCTTGTGGCCAACCCAATAAGGCCATGCCACAAAAGACTAAAAAGCCAAATCAAAACAAATTAGTTTCACATCATATTTTATTGAAAGCTAGATCTTCAACATGGTGAAGCTTATTGCCAAGTGCGACTTCCATAGTTATTTATGTTACAAAACAATTACTCTTAATTTTATGGGGGTGTTGATTTACAATGGTGTGTTAAAGAAGGTGCCTAGATTTATTATTGGGTCTAAGGCACCCATAAGTTTGTTAGAGGCATCCAAAATGGTGTACTTGTTTTCCATCAAGACATTGGCCATTCTTGATATTTTATTAGTATATATGTTGTGTCTAACAACCACATTATGTGAAAGTTGGGCAACACCAAATGCGATGGTTAGGTTGGAAGACATTTCTATACCTACTATAATTCCCCAACAAGTTTTCAAGGTCAACCACATTACAATGTGAAAGTTGCACCTTGAATTTTGACATGTGATTATGGTTAAGCTTCATGAATTTCCAACCATCCTTGGGCCAATGTTGTTCATGATGTGATGGTAGTGCACAATGAAGAAGAATTGTTTTAATTAAAGGATACATTAATACATTTAAACCAACCCCATAAGTCTTTAAAAAATTTAGTGTTTAATTAATGTTGGGCAAGGCCATTGTTGATGGTCTTGGATTGACCAATGTGAATTTCGATACAAGATTTTGATATCAATGTGTGGCTTGGAGGCAGCTCAAAGGTTAACTAAATAAAAGATAGTGATCCAAGTTAATCTTACCAAATTTTCGAATTACACTACAATATGAGCCTAAGCAATGGACATGCATGTTGTCCTATGACATATTGGTTAAAGGTGGAATTTTGTACAAAATGCACCTCCAACCAATATGTCATAGGGCAACATTAATTAATTATTAAATTTTTGTAATTTAGTACAAAGTTAAATTAAATTTAAGTTAATTTAGTAAATTAAAATTAATTTAGGTCAAGGGATATGTCAAGGGTTACCAACCACCATGCACTCAAGTTTTTGATGGAATTTGATTGATTCACAAAAAAGTTGGGAAGATGGGCCCTTATCCTAGAGGAATATGATTTTGATATTGTGCATTATGTTGGTAGGATTAATCAGGATGTTGATGGCCTAGCTCTAAACCCAAGTTCAAAACCCAAGTTTTAGTTAAGAGGATATTACAAGGGTTCGCTAAAATGGGGATGCAGATTTAGAAATCGTTTTGGGATTGCATGTCTTTACATAACTATGCACCTTGTTAGGGTGCTCTAAGGATGCACCTTAGATTGACATGAATATTGAAGATTCCCATAGTGTGGACACTGAACTAGAAGGTGATGGTGCATCAAATATACATGATGATTTGCACCTATTATTACATATTTACAAACAAGTGGTTTCAATTATCTTAACACCCAAATAATGGGATTGTGTTGTGCACAAGGCCAAGTGGTTCAAATGCGAAAGTAACTCCTTTTTGTGGGTATGAACAAATGGATGAATGTAGGTGGTGTTTTGCCCCAAAAAATGTGAAAGGTTTGTGTGACATCCTCATGAAAAGGTGGGCCATTTTGGGGTTCATTGGATTTATAATTTGTTCTAAACATAATACTAGTGGCGAAGGATGTAATTGTGAGTTCAACAATTTGTGTATTAGTGTGTGGTGTGACCAAATGTAAGCATCATTCAATGCACTTACACTTCATTTATAACCATTGCCCATCATGGGGCTTGGGTATTGACATAGTTTGGATTTTCTTAACCCATTGAATTTGAAAATTCGACACAATTGGTATGTTTTGGTTATGAGTTTTGCATTTTTCAAAGTGGTTAAAGTTGGTGCCATTATTGGATTGTAGCAGTGAGGGTGTTACTTATGTATTTTAAAATACGATGTTAAATAGTTTTGGGGCTCCAACCAAAATATTAATCTATCAAGATATGGAATTTTGTGGGGAGTTCCAAAATTTGTGTAAAAAGACATTGATTAATCATTGCACAACTTCATGAGACCATCTTGAGGTAGATGGCTTAATTGAATGGATGGTATAAATGGTGAAACAAGGTTCGCAAAAATATGGATTCCAAAAGGGCTATACTCGAAATTAGAACTTATAACAACCATGGTTAATTATGGGGTATAAATTTAATTAACAAACTTTTCTTTCATCCTTTTGACCATACTTTTTACTATTTGGCCATGAGCTCAAGTTACTATCTTCAATACAATGTGGATGATCCTAATGATTTGATTCAAAGCATGTGAACAATGAGTTCTTTTGTTCTAACATGTTATGCCCATGATGAACAAAAATTAATAAATAAAATGTGAAAAAAATTCAACAAAATAATATATGATATAAAGTGCTCACATCATATGAATTTCAAGAATGGATTTTGAGTTACCATAACATATTGGACCTTTGGAATGTTAAAAACTTGCATCATAATCCATATCATATGATTATGAACTCACTATATTTACTAAAATGCTTAGTTGAATAATTATTTTTGACTCAAAAAATAGTGTGATGCCATTGATACAAAGGAAAACAATTCTAAAAGATATTGAAAACCGTAAATTGAAATATACAATGAAATATGATTTTTTTATAAAGTCTTTTATTCGTTTGAATCAATATTTTTATTTTTTATTTTCTAAATGTAAATTTTTTACAATTATCTATCATTGATAAAGTTTAAAAGTAAAAACAAATTTGTTTAGCCTTGCCATATGACTTGTGTAATATAATGTATTCTACTACAATGTATATGGATTTTTATTTTACCAGTAGTATGGACTCCACATATGCTGGAAAATATTACATTTTAGTGTGCTTTCACCCTTTCCAACTATTGTCACAAACTAGTTATTGAATTTATTCTAATTAAACAATTAGATGTGCAATGTGAACTTTAGATATTTTTCAATTTAAAATCATAATTTGTTTTACATTCTTTGCTCAAAGGTGTGGGCATATATTATATAAGGGACCTAAACGGAAGCCTTTCTCACATTAATGTGTTGGTACCAACACATTGAGGAACATTAAAAGCAATATCAATCAACATGATCCATGGAAATAAAAACATTGAGCTTTGGGATGCATCCATATTGTGATGTAGCTACACCAACAACAGAAAGAATTGCATAATGTTTACTTTTAGAATATGTATCCCCTTATTCCTACACTTCTAAAATTGAAATTGCCTTTGGGTATTTTTTAATGCCTTGAGTGGTTGTCACATTTATTTATTTTTAATTTTAGGATGATTTTCAAGTGAATGATTCTCATTAAAATGAGAAATGAGGGTAGCAACTATGAGCCCAAATATCACCTTTGATGACATCCAATCGATTATTTGCAAAAGAACTAATTGATACCTAGCCCTTTTCTAGACACTCATTCCATACCCGCCCAACACTAGAAATTACAAGGGAGGAAAAAATTATAAAAAATTGTGAAAAATAGGAGCTTCTTGCTTTAGGTTCACCCATCATTGCAAAGCTGGTACCCAATAATTGACAACATTTATCTATGCTATATTTTGGTGGAACATTATCCCTCCCCATTTTTGGGGGCAAAAAGTAGTAGAGAATGTTGTAAAAAGTTTCATTATGTTAGAAGTTTGGAGTCCAAAGAACATGTCAAAGAAATTATCAATATTTATTGTCAAAATTCCATAAATTATTATTTTACTATCAAAGTGGATTTTGAAAAACAAAATAATTATTTGGCATTTGATTATTGAACTTGAAAAGGTACTATGATATTACACATTGAATTGTTTATTCATTCAAGATAATAAAAAGAACAAATTCAGATCACCAAATCGAACAATTCCATTGCCTTGAAAGAACAAATTTCAAGCCTACACAACAACTTTACTCTACTAAACAAAAAAAAATAGTCATCCCTTTCCACCATTTCCATTGGTCCTCTAGATTTTTTACAAACCTATCAAACCTTATTACACATTTGAATGTTAATTCATTCAAAATAATTATGAAAAAAAATTCAAACCACCAAATCCAGCAATTCCATTGGCCATAACATTTTTACTTCACACCTACACACAAGCCTATTTAAATACCCTCTCTATATTAGTACACTAATAATACTATAACAAAATTTTAGTGGTGCCCATTACACACCATGTGCATTTTAATGCACATCTTTGTGCCTGTAATGGACACTAGGTACCCATTACACACCGTGTGCATTTTCATGCACATTTTGTGCCTGTAATGGACACTAGGTACCCATTACAGCTCCAAAGATGTGCATAACAAGACACAAAGTGGATGTCGGGCAGCACCAAAATGTGTCTGGGCATTATCCATATTCTTGAGAAAAACATGGAACAAGGCCAAAGGCAGACAAGAACCAAAAATAAAAGGCAGGTAATACTTTTGTATTGCATACAACAAGGACCCAAAGGCTGGCGAATCCAACAAAGGGATTTTTTAAAATTAAACAAAAAAAAAAAAAAAAATTCGCCATATCTCCAGAAAAAAAAAGTTAAAACTCGCCAGATTTAGACAGTGTGTTCTATTAGGTCGCCAGAACTAGACAGGATTCCAAAACAGATCTACTAGTCCACCAGTACAATCGTCATTTATTGCTAATTAATGCTGAGGATCCTCGCCAGTACATCTACTTGAGGAATTTGACCCAAAAAAAAACCCTGCCGACAACTGGCTAAACCCTGACCATATACAGACAGGGTTAATAAAAAGAAGGTGAAATTATCAGCAGCTCAAGGGGTGTGTCACTCGGTGGCCTTGCCATTTACATTAAAACTCTTTATCTTAAGGCAAAAGAAGAATTATGGAAATTCAAATATTTCACCATGCAAAAATATAATCTTCAAAAAATTCCTCTAAAAGAAACCCAAAATCCTTCAAGATATCATAACTCTATAACCAATCTCAAGTTTCAACACAAGCCAAAAATATCATCTTTCAAAAATCCTTGTACAAAAATAGACCTACTACCTAGGAACCCAAATTCCTTAAGCTACTATACACTATAATTGGCTTGTCAATTGAGTGTTGTATGTGAGTCTCTAGAAGCACTTTGCATTCCTGCTCCTTCCATATCACACCTTGCACATGCAGTCAAACCGTGTGGCTCAGGAAAATGGTTCTTCTCCTGCATATTTTGCTCAGTTTGCTGAGGCTGGTAAAAAGCACAGCAAAGCTGTGCACCTGCTAGAGAAGAGTGTGTAATAAATATGATATGACTGCTGCCCCCGGTCTTTGATTGGCCAATCATAATGATTCGTCCAGCTGGTTTGCTATTAGTAGTTCCCACCTGTTTGCAGTCCTCGTTTCAATAATATGGGCAGGGTTGCAAAAAAGTAAATAACTAAACTTGGATGTGACAAATATTTTGGCAGGATGTAAATGTCTTGCAGCCTTCTGGGCCTCCTCCCTACTCGATGGTGAACTCAGCAGCAGCTCACAAGCTAAGTTTCTGATGCAAATATGATTTTTTGTACACCTGCAAATATTCAATTTGAAAACTAATAAATAATATTTTTTTGAAACCATCAATTCAGGCATCTAACTAGCAGCGTTTTTTTTTTTCCTGTTTTGGGTAAATTCAGACATTTTGTTTTTTTTTTTTTTTTTAATGGTAAAAAAAATTTTTTTTTTGGTTTTTTTTTT
>Ga0116231_10014233_pt1 | contig 10779 bp, 12 predicted proteins | sample S1TSphgellanicum_2_FD_89695 | JGI IMG/M metagenome (GOLD analysis project Ga0116231, IMG submission 89695) | Host-associated microbial communities from peat moss isolated from Minnesota, USA - S1T2_Fd - Sphagnum magellanicum MG | ecosystem: Host-associated > Plants > Peat moss > Unclassified... | reverse complement strand
GCCGCTGGAGGCACTGGTTCAGCAGATCAGCAGACTGAACGGCGCGCCGTTCGACGTGAAAATCTGCATCGATACGGCACCCTTGCTGGAACGGTCTTATGCCCGGGCCGCGGGGCTTGGCTGGATTGGCAAGAACACATGCCTGATTAACCAGGACCATGGCTCCTGGTTTTTTCTGTGCGAACTCCTGGTTAATCTCTTGATTGCGCCGGATGAGCCGGTTGCGGAGCGTTGCGGCAGTTGCACTCGCTGCATTCAGGCTTGTCCTACCAGCGCGATTGTTCCTAACCCGGGGGGAGGGTTTGATCTCGATGCGCGACTTTGTATTTCCTATCTGACCATTGAAGAGCGCGGGCCCATAGCCAGTACAACAGCCAGCTTGCAGGGCACGCATATCTTCGGCTGTGACATTTGCCAGGACGTCTGCCCCTGGAACTGGCACGCGCACCGGAATCAGGCGGATCTCAGCAGTGAGCCGGGATTTGCGGCGCAAATTTTTGCGCCTGATCTGGCCGAACTGGCGAGTCTGTCAGCGGAGGAATTCCGCCGCCTCTATCGCCGCACGCCGATTTGGCGCGCCAAATACGAGGGATTTCTGCGCAATGTGGCCATCGCGATGGGAAATTCGGGCCAGGAATCCATGCGCGCTCCACTCATAAAGTTGAGCGCTCATCCCTGCGAACTGGTTTCCACAACTGCACAAGCGGCGCTGGCTCGGCTGGCATCGCTGATGCTGTAAACGAACTTAATTAATTTTCTTTTCGAATAAAGTGATTGAATTTCCGCGTCGATGGGTAAAATAAGTTTAGAAAAACCATGCAGGTTTCCACTCAAATTGATTCTGCCCAGGCAAAACCGGCTTTCTATCAGGCTTTGTGTGAAAAGCTGCAGGATGTGCTCGGCTCCGAGACGGATTTTATCGCCAATGCCGCGAACGCCTCAGCTCTGCTGTTTCATGCACTTCCCGACATCAATTGGGCCGGTTTCTATATTTTCCGGGATGGCAAGCTGACCGTGGGGCCGTTTCAAGGCAAACCGGCCTGCGTTCATATTCCGCTGGGAAAAGGCGTGTGCGGTTCTTCCGCCAAGAAGAAAGAAACGATCATCGTTCCCGACGTCAGCAAATTCAAAGGTCATATCGTTTGCGACGTGAGTTCGAAGTCGGAAATTGCGGTTCCGCTGCTGAATTGGGGCAAGCTGATTGGTATTCTCGATGTCGACAGTCCTGTTCTAAATCGTTTTGATGAGGATGACCAGGAAGGCCTGGAAGCGTTCGCTTCGGTCTTTGTCGCATCACTGGTCACGGAAGATCTTCCCGATCTTTCCGACGCAGTGGCTAATTAGTCACACAGAGTTCCCGTTAAACTGGTTGTTTGGCATCCACGTTTAATCCCGCCGAAGTCGAAATGCTGGTCAATCGCGCCCGGCAGGCCACATCCGCCGGTCAGTTTCAAATCGCGATTCAGACCTGGCAAGCTATTCTGAATCTTTTGCCTTCGGACGCTCCCGAGCGCCAGGGTGTGCAGCGCGAGATAGACAGGCTCACGGCACGGCTTAACCCCAAACCGGGTTTCGATTGGCGCAAACGGCTGGGCCCGTTTGGCGTGGTGCTGGCCTTCCTGGCGAAATTCAAAACCGTGGCGCTGGTGCTGCTGACCAAGGGGAAATTTTTGATCAGCGTCCTGGCCTTCATCGGCTTTTATTGGCTGATGTTCGGCTGGTGGTTTGCGGTTGGGTTCTTTGCGTCCATTTTTATCCACGAACTCGGTCACTATCTGGTTGTCCGAGCCTACGGTTTGAAGGCGGAACTGCCCATGTTCATTCCCGGGTTCGGCGCCTATGTTCGCTGGTCCGGCTCGACGGCTATCGATCCACAAGTCCGAGCCAACATCTCGCTGGCTGGGCCGCTTTTCGGTTTTCTTTCCGGTCTTCTCGCCTTCGGCCTTTACCTGGCCACCGGCCAGCGTGTCTGTCTGGCGGTGGCGCAAATCGCGGGCTGGCTTAATCTGCTGAATCTGATTCCCATTGGCATGTTCGACGGCGGCAAAGCCATGGATGCAATATCCGCCGGCCAGCGCGCCGCCATCCTGGCGCTGAGCGTGGCCATGGTTTTTGTCGCCGGGGAAGGCAATCTGCTCCCATGGATCGGCATCGCGGCGGCGACCGGCTACCGGCTCTACAAACGGGATGTGGTCGCCCCGCGTGAAATGGTGGGCTACTACTTCATAGCGCTGGCCGTTGCCAACGGATTCCTGAGCTGGTACTGCATCAACATTGCGCATATCCATACTGGCGGAGTCTGACGGAGTCTCGAATCATACTCGCTACTATTGGGAGTCGCGCATGTCTCCCAATCGCCGTTTTCCCAATGCAAATCTAAGTCTCTTCCCCCTTGGCCTCGGCTGCATGGGCATGTCCGGCATGTATGGTCATGCGGACGAAGCCGAGAGCATTGCCACCATCCATCAGGCGATTGACCAAGGCGTCACCCTCATCGACACGGGCGACTTTTACGGCATGGGCCACAACGAACTGCTGATCGGCCGCGCCATTGAAGGCCGCCGCGACAAAGTGCAGCTTTCGGTCAAGTTCGGCGCGCTTCGCGGCCCAGATGGCGCGTGGCTCGGTTTTGACAGCCGTCCAGTGGCGGTCAAGAATTTTCTCGCTTACACGCTGAACCGTCTGAAGGTGGATTACATCGATATTTACCGCCCGGCGCGGCTCGATCCCAAGGTGCCCATCGAAGACACTATTGGGGCAATCGCGAAATTAGTGCAGGCGGGCTATGTGCGGCATATTGGCCTGTCGGAAATGGGCGTGGATACCATCCGGCGCGCACATACCGTGCATCCCATTACCGATTTGCAGATTGAATACTCGCTTATGACGCGCAGCCCGGAAGTGAAGATTGTCCCCGTTCTGCGGGAATTGGGAATCGGCGTGACGGCCTATGGAGTGCTTTCGCGGGGATTGCTGGGCGGTTCGGTACCTTCGCACCCAAAGGACTATCGCGGCCATCTGCCGCGCTTTTCGGGCGACAATTTCGCCAAGAACACCAAGCTGCTGGAAGCGCTGCGCGCCATTGCCGCAGACAAGGGCGTGACCGCTACGCAGCTTGCCATTGCCTGGGTGCTGGCGCAATCGGACACTATCCTGCCTATACCAGGCTGCCGCACTCGTGCTCAACTGATGGAAGCTCTGGGCGCGCTGTCTGTCCAACTCAGCCCGACCGATCTGGCCGAACTCGAAGCGGCAGTCCCCCACACTGAAGTCGCAGGCACCCGCTACGACTCCATGGGCATGCGCGCCCTGGACAGCGAACGCTGATTGTTACAGGACCGTTTTGAACTCCATCACGTCGCCGTCCTGGACCACATATTCCTTGCCTTCCGTGCGCAGTTTCCCCAATTCCCGAGCGCGCGCGAACGATCCGGCCGAAATCAAATCCTGATACGCGACAGTTTCCGCGTGAATAAAGCTCTTCTCGAAATCTGAGTGAATCACGCCCGCCGCCACCGGCGCTTTATCACCGGCATGGATCGTCCAGGCGCGCGTTTCCTTCTCGCCGGTGGTCAAATACGTCCGCAAACCCAGCAAGTGATATGCCTCACGAATCAAAGTGCTGGAACCTGCATCCTTCACGCCCAGGCCTTCCAGATATTCCGCGCGCTCCTCTTCCGACAGCGTCACCAGCTCCGATTCAATCTCGGCCGAAACCACCACCGCGCTGGTATCGTGATGCTGCTTCACATAGGCCCGCACCTGCTGGACAAATTTGTTGTTGTCGGCATCGGCCAAATCGCCCTCAGCCACATTGCAGGCGAATAGCGTCGGCTTGGCGGTCAGCAAAAAAAAGAGCCGCACAGCATCCTTTTCCTCCGGCGTCAGATCCATCGTCACAATCGTCTTGCCATCGTTCAAATGCTTTTCCAGCCGGTCGAGAAGCTCCACTTCGGCAAGCGCTTTCTTGTCGCCGCTCTTGGCGGCCTTCTGCTGTTTGGCCTTGCGCTTTTCCACCGACTCCAGATCCGCCAGCACCAGTTCCGTGTTGATCACTTCAATATCTCGAACCGGATCAACCGAATCCATCACATGCTCGATATTGGTGTCTTCAAAACACCGAACCACCTGAATCAGCGCGTCCACTTCGCGGATATGGCCCAGAAACTGGTTTCCCAACCCCTCGCCCTGGCTCGCGCCTTTCACCAGTCCGGCAATATCGACGAATTCGAAAACCGCCGGAACCACTTTTTGAGACTTGCTCAGTTTCGAAAGAACTTCCAGCCGCTCATCGGGAACGGTTACCACGCCGGTGTTCGGCTCAATGGTGCAAAACCGGTAGTTGGCGGCCATCGCTTTTCGCGTCTGCGTCACCGCGTTAAAAAGGGTGCTCTTCCCCACATTGGGCAACCCCACAATTCCTGCTCTTAACATGCCCTTCTATCTTCTCCAATGGAATGCTGGGAAAGTTGCGCTATCGTCAAAGTATGGCATCTGCCACCACTGCGCTCACTGTCCAGGAATTCGATGCCCTTTACGGGCATGAGGCAGGCTGGGAGTACTGGTTCGGCGAGGCCAGACGCAAACCTGTGCCGACGCAATTGCATGGTATTCTTCAGAGCGTTCTTAGTGAACTGCTCAACCGCGCCGGATACATTTCTTCCGTCGAATCCGACATGAAGATTGCATCCGACTGGCAGCCTCGGCCAGATGTGTGCGGCGTTCTGGGAGAAGCGATAGAAAAATACATCACCGATCCGGAAAATGTCGTGGTGTTTGAAGTCCTTTCCGAAGATGATGCGATTGTGGAAAAATGCCAGCACTACAGCGAAATCAGGATCGAACAGATTTTTGTCTTTGACACCGAAAGCCGGACCATCACCAATTGGGATGGAACGAAGCTGGTTCCCGTGCCGGATGTGAAACTAGGCAATGGCGTGACCATCACCGGGGCCACCATCTGGTCGGAATTCGCGAAGCGGCAAAAGCAAACGCCGCCTGCCTCGCTGGTCATCTAAGTTCCCAATGTAATTATGGTTGTGTGCAGTTCGCCGACGAACTTGAAAGAGTTCTTCCCTCCGACATTCCCAACCGCACACGCCTCATTGAAAAAAGCTCCCAGCATCTTTCGTTAATCGCCCAGGTCAACGAAACCATGAACCTGACGCGCATCATCAGCGCGCGCCAGGCAGCCATCAAGCACGTTCTCGATTCCGTCGCCCCCTGGGCCTATTTCAGGAACGCCAAGCGCGTTCTGGACGCCGGAACCGGCGCGGGCTTCCCCGGCATTCCGCTGTCCTTGGTTCTGCCGGATGTCCGCTTTCTGCTTTCCGAATCCATCCAGAAAAAGGCCCGATTCGTCGACAGCGCGGTGGAAACGCTCCATCTGCCCAACGTTCATGTCTTTCCCGACCGCGCGGAAGAGCGCGCGCTGACGCAGAAACCCGACATCGTCACCGCGCGCGCCGTGGCGCCGCTGCACAAACTGCTGGACCTGTTTGAAAAAGCGCTGAAGCAGGGAAGCGAACTGATTCTCTACAAGGGCCCGGAAATAGAAGCCGAGATCGCGGAGACCAAGATGCCGCGCGTTCATTCTGAAGTTCTGGCCCGCTACGATTTGCCGGACGAAATGGGCGCGCGCACCATTGTCCGCGTCTGGTTTCAGCGCTGACTGCGAATGGCTTCGTAAGCCAGCATCAGCCAGGCCGCAATGAACGCAATTCCGCCCAGCGGCGTAATGGCGCCCAGCACGCGAACACCGCTGAAAGCCAGCGCGTAGAGGCTGCCAGAGAAAATGACAATTCCGATGCAGAGCAGCCATCCCACGCGGCCGGCTCCGGCAAGGCTGATTGTTCCGGCCCTGGCCAGCAACGCCACAATCAGCAAACCCAGCGCATGCACAAAGTGATAGAAGACGGCCTTTTCGTAAACCGACATGGAATATTCGCTCAGCCGGTCCTTCAGGCCGTGCGCTCCGAAAGCTCCCAGGATTACCGCCAGCGCCATGAACACGGCCCCAATCGCAGTCCAGTTCATGCCTTGGCCGTCACCGCATGCTTGCTTCGGCATTCTCCGCTGCAATAGTAGAAAGTGTCTGAACCGATTCTGCGCTGGTATTGAGTGGATTCCGCCACGTACATGCCGCAAACGGGATCTTTGTGCATTTCGCCCGCAACGGCCACCTTTTCCCGCGGCTGCTGGCGCGGAGGGTCAGGCTGTTGCGGCTGCTGCGCCTGAAAACCGGTTCGCGCCGAGTTGGCAAAACCTTTCATGACGCTGCCCAAGATAGCTCGCGCTGCCATGGCAATAATGATCGTCACTATCAGTTCTAAAAGGGCACGAAACATAAATTCACTTACTGCGAACAACAAGGGGACTCAGACGAGAGTCCCCCGTTTCATTATTCAGGAGAAATTAATTGCTTTTCTTCTTCTTTTGCGGCACGGTGACCTTCGTCTCCACCTTTTCACCCATTGCCTGAAGCATTGCGGTCGCTTCCGCCGCGTGCGGACCACTCGGCTGCAACTCCAAATACTTCTTCAGCGCGGTCGCGGTGTCCGGCGGATAAATCTGCGCGCCGGTTTTGGCATCGACGGTGCCCTGCATCATCTGCAGGCTGCCATATTGATACCACGCTTCGGCATAATTGGCATCAGCATCGGTGGCCTTCTTGAAATATTGAGCCGCCTGCGTCGGCTGGCCGCCATTCACCAGATTCGCTCCCATATTGAAATACGCTTTTGCCGCCAGGCTTGGATCAAGCTGCGCCGCCTTTGTCAAAGCTTCGGAAGCTTCGGGAAACTTCTTTTCGGCGCCATATAGGTTTCCAATTTCGTTGTAAACACCAGGCTCTTCCTTGATGGCCAGGCTCTTTTTGTAGGCGTCAATCGCCATGTCGTAAGACTTGGTGCGTTCATCGCCTGTTTGCGCGCGGCCCAGACTGCGATAGGCATCACCCATGGTGTTCCAGATGGCTACCTGGTTGGCGTCCATCGCGGCAGCCTTGTTCAGGTTGTCGATGGCGCTGTTGTAATCGGCTATCTTTTTGGCGGGGTCAGTTTCCGCCGCCGCCATTTTCAGGGAATCCTGCGCGCCGTTATAGGCGTCATTCAGCGCTTTATTCCTGCTGGTGATTTCCGCATTCTTCTTCAACTGAGCTTCCAGAGCTTCTTTCTGCTCTTTTGTCATCGCTTTCGATTGCTGTTCAGTCAGTTGTCCTGTCTGGTTGGCCTGCTGAGCGGCTGCCTGCGACTCTTTTACCGCCTTTAAGTTGAAATCAATCGGCTTGCTGTCGCTGTAAGAAGAGTGGACGCCGTTCACTTTATCCACCATTTTGCCATCCAACTGCAGCTCAATGTCGTATACACCAAAGGGAAGGCCCGTATAAAGCCAGTGGCCTTTCTTATCGGTTTTTACCTGATAGTGGCCCTTTATGTCAGTACGAGTCAATACAATCAACGCGCCCTTTAAGGGCTGGCCGTTCTCATCTTTTACGTCGCCCTCGAGTGTCGTGGTCTGTGCCCAGGCAGCGCAGGACGCCAATAGCACCAAACTACTAGTCAAAAGCAATCGTCGCAACCGGGCGAACATAATTTATCTCCATCTCCTTAATCTGAATTTGAGCCTAAGCATACTATATCGCTGCCGTGACAGGTTCCAAACTTCCGCAACTCGTACTGTTCGGTACGCATCGAAGAGGGCATAAGGGATCTAGCAAAATAATGAGGGAAGGGATATGAAAACTCAAAGTGCCGTGCCTAAAGTTTTGACATTGATTGTCAGCGCGGCGCTGGCGGTGTCGGCTTTCGGGCAGGATCTTTCCAAAGCGGAAGATCTGTATAAAAAAACCGACTTCGAAGCGTCACTTGCTCTCTTAGACAAACATTCCTCTTCCCCCGCCACGAACTTTTTGATCGGCCGCGATTATTTTATGCTGGGGGACTTTAAGAAGGCCGTGGAGTTCTTCAGCAAGTCGACCGACGCCCAGCCGAATAATGGCGAATACTTCGACTGGCTGGGACGCGCTTATGGACGGCGAGCCGAAACATCCAATCCGCTGGCCGCTCCCGGTTATGCCAGCAAGGCGCGCGTCGCGTTTGAAAAGGCGGTAGAACTGGATTCTTCCAACAAAGACTCGCTTTCAGACCTTTTTGACTATTATCTGGAAGCTCCAGGGTTTTTAGGCGGCGGTTACGACAAGGCGCAAGCGGTGGCTGCCAAGACGGCCAAAGTGGATGCGGCCGAGGCTTATTTTCAGCAGGCGAAACTCGCGCAAAAGCGCAAGGAGTATGAGTCCGCTGAGATACATTTGCGGCAAGCCGTGCAGATGGGTCCGCGCGAGATTGGCCATCTGCTTTCCCTGGCGCGATTCCTGGCCATGCAGGGTCGCGTTCACGAAAGTGACGCTGTTTTTCAGCAGGCCCAGAAAATTGCGCCTAACGCCCCGCAGTTGTGGTTCGCGCGTGCCGATGTTCTGATCAAGAGCAATCGTGATTTGGACGAGGCGCGCAATCTGCTGCAAAAATACATGAACGCCCCGCTTACCGTGGACGATCCGCCCAAGACCGAAGCCAGCCGGTTGTTGAAGCAAGTGGGCGGCGCTTAAACTGGCTCTGTAGATGAATATTTCTGAGGCGCTGGCGTTTAGCCTTCAGGCACTGCGCTCGAATCGCCTCCGGACCGCGCTCACCACGCTCGGTCCCACCATTGGCACTGCTTCGGTGATTCTCGTTGTCACCATCTCTCTCTCCAGCAAGGATCTGATACTCGACCAGATCCGCGGCATCGGGTCTAATTTGGTCTACGCCGACTATCAGGCGCCCGGTGAAAACTCCGCCAAAGTGGAAGCCGACTTCGTCAAAATAGCCGATGTGCAGGCTTTGCGCGACCGTCTGGGCAATTCCATCATCGCCGCCACCGCCGTGATGAATGGCCATGACCAGATTGTCATCGACGGCAAAGTGCATGAGATGACGCTGGACGGCATCGACGAATATTACCCGCGCGTCCGCAACCTGCAGCTCTTGAAAGGCCGCTTCATCGACGCAAGCGATATCGCGCTGCGCGAGCGCGTGTGCATGCTGATTGACAAGTTCGCGGTCCGGCTATACGGAAGCCAGGATGCGGCCATTGGACAGATGGTGAAAGTGCATCAGCTTGAATTTACGGTTATTGGGACCTTTCGCGAGCGCACCAGCACGTTTGGCCAGGGCGAAATCACCGACGACACCATGCTGATTCCCATCACGGTGATGAAATATTTCGTCGATTACGAACGCATTGAACCGGTTTACCTTCAGGTCCGGAACGCGTCCGACGTGCGCTATGTGACCAGGCAGGTGGAGGAGATTCTGGAAAGCCGACACCGTCCGGGCGCCAAATACAACGTGCAGAACCTGTCGGCGATTCTGGACACAGCCGATGAAATTGCCACCGTTCTTACGATCGTGCTGATCATTGTTTCGGCCATTGCGCTGGTGATATCGGGCATCGGCATTATGAACATCATGCTGGTAACGGTGACGGAGCGCACGCGCGAAATTGGCTTGCGCATGGCCTTGGGCGCGTCGCGCAAGGAGGTGCTGCTCCAGTTTCTGGTGGAGTCGGTGCTCATCAGCATGGTGGGCGGTGCCATGGGCATCGCCATCGGGCTGGCATTGCCGCTCAGCATCGGGTTCTTCACCAGTCAGGTGAAGGTGCCGATATCGTTGTGGTCCGTCGCGGTCGCTTTCGGAGTCTCTTTCATCGTGGGCGTCGGATTCGGAATGCTGCCCGCCCGGCGCGCTTCACAACTGAACCCGACGGAAGCCTTGCGCTACGAGTAATTTGCGGCTAAGCGCATAATGCGCTGAAAACAGGACACCGGAGTAAAACAAATCCGCCAAAAAGGTCCGTCCAAAAAACGGCAGCGCCGCGGTATAACAAGCGGCTAAGCCAGCCGCATTGTGCGCGTAGAAAACGCCAGATCCCAGCCAGACGAAAAAGTTGGTGATGAGAAAAAACTGCGTGCTTGCCGCCAGCGCAATTCCGCCGATACGGACCGGACTTACCGTCTCACTCAAAAAGAAACGCCCCAGCAAGACGTTGATGAGGAAACATCCGTAAACGACTGGCGTCATCCGAGAGTACGCCGGAAAGCCCGAAATCCTGCTTAGAATGGGATCGGTTACCAGCATGGCAAGCACAGGGATGAGATACGCTTGCCATCCCTTCAAACGCGCCCCGCCGAACAACGCCAGTCCGCCTATCGGTGCGAAATTGGGCGGGTGCGGCAGCAGGCGTATCAGAGCGGCGGCCAGCGTGAGCGAAAGCGCTACAGGCTGAGACGAAGACTTTTCATTATCCATGTTTGCTTCGTTAAGTATAACGAAACATTACCAGGAGGAAGGCGGATCGCTGGCTGGAAAGCTGTCTTCCACAGTGGTGTCACGCGCCTCGTCGATTTCGCGATGGCGCGAACGCTCTCGCTTGGCTCGGATATTCCAGAGAATGAGAGGAAAAGACACTCCCAAAATGAAATATGCCACCCAGAGTGCCCGCTGCTGATTTTCTGTTGGTTTAGCCATATCTGATGGACGCCTGGTGCCCCGGCGTGTTTCAGCTATTCGCCCGAAGCTCTGCGGGTATTACGAAGCGTGGAATCCATGGACTCGCGCGGAATGGTGTTCATGAAAGGCCGAATCATCCACGCAACCGTGCTGGGCACGCCGCGCGACAGCGAAACCGTGCGGCATTCCGCCAGCACGCCATTTCCCACCTGTTCCAGCGTCCAGTAGGAAT
>Ga0116231_10014232_pt1 | contig 10779 bp, 11 predicted proteins | sample S1TSphgellanicum_2_FD_89695 | JGI IMG/M metagenome (GOLD analysis project Ga0116231, IMG submission 89695) | Host-associated microbial communities from peat moss isolated from Minnesota, USA - S1T2_Fd - Sphagnum magellanicum MG | ecosystem: Host-associated > Plants > Peat moss > Unclassified... | reverse complement strand
TCTTGAAACGTAGATATCGAAAATGCCCTCGCATTGGCAATTCGGACATCTGCAGCCCAAGTTATGGGCAAAAGAAGGGCCGGGAGTCAAATTGGCAATTTGACTCCCGACCACTAAAAGTCGAGAATCAACCTCTTCCCGACGTCCGATTTGAGCGTGCGACATGGCGTTGGAAAGATCTCGACGAGGGCTACAACTTTGGTTCAGATCTCGTCACGATCTAACTCTGCATTCGGGAGTTATGGCGGTTTAAAGTTTCGGGAGTCCCGCCGGGACAATTTCGGGAGTCCATTTCGGGAGTCCCGGGAATTTGTGCCATTCGGATGTAGCCTCCGCGACCAGCCGCAGAGAATACTATATGGGGGAAGGTGGTGGGTTCCCCCGAGTCCGGGCCGTGGTGAGTCTTGTGTGTCCAAGTGCCCGTGGCAAGTCCCAACACCCAAAGGGGTCCCGGAATGTGAACTAACCACGTGGGTGGTTTGTTTTGATGCAAATTCATGCTTGATTTACTAAACCCTCTTCCTAGTCTAGTCCCGGGGCTCCCAACTCGACCCTCTACCCCTTTCTAGAATTGGAAGCCGGGAGCGTGCTACCAAGTTCAACTTTCCGCAACTTGACTTTGTGAAACCCTCAAGTGGGTTTCACCCCGTGACTTGGGAGCGCGTCAAAGGAGTTGAACTAACACCTCTTCAAAGAATTGAATTGTGGATGTTCCTCGGGGACCTAAAGGTAGTGTTTCCCCGAGGGGCTGGAATGTATAGCTCCTTGGGGATGTCACCCCACTAGTTCCCTAAAAGTTTAAGACCTTAGGTAGCCTAGCTTGTGAGCTCCTTAAGGAGACAAGTTAAGCTCCTTGGAGACCCGAACTTGTCACCTTCCTAGGACCTTATCTTGGTGTTTCCTTAGGGAGCTGAAATGTTTAGCTTCTTAGGGACGTCACCTAGGTAGCTCCCTAGGATTTTAGGAACCTGGGGAGTCTAATTCGTTTCATCACCGTCCTAAGGACATGATCTTGGTGTTTCCTCAAAGAGCTGCAATGATCAAGTCCCCATGGACCTTAGTTTTTGGAAAGTTTCCATTGTGTTATTTTGGCCTGGGATGGATTATGCATCACTCCATGGTAGACTTCTGGGGGCTTTTTGTTTTGATCATGGGTACTTACTTTCTATCTAGGGTGATTCCAAAGTGGAAGGACATTGCCAAAAAACACAAGGGTGAAGATTGGAGGATGGATGTCAAAATTACATTTGGTCATGACGAAAATATGATTGATTTCAACAACATCAAATGTGCATTGAAAGATAATGATGCCATAGACAATATCATGAACATTTTCTTTCGCCACATCCTTAAGGGGGTCCCAAAAGATCCATGGATTGCATTGACACAATTGATGAACACATTGTGGGTAGTTGATGTGAAACAATGGTCATAGAAGATTGGGGAGTTTATGGAGTGTCCAGATTGGAAATTGGCAAAAAAAAACGGTCAACCAGTTCCACAAAAGATGCTGAGTAATCGATGGGGTTATCTAGACATTGGAGCCTTCTTTGTTATGAACCTAACTGATTTGTGCACTTGAACTTGTGGGAATTGTCCCACATGGAACAAGAAGTGGCCCCTTTTTTCAAAAGACTTGAAGTCGACCTCATGGAGATGTGGGATGATGAAAATAACGCCATTATTCATAGCAAGTCATGGAAGAAGCCTCTAGTCCCCCAATAACAAGGGAGTACGAAATGCGTGTACTACATGATGCTAAACTTGCTTCAGTAATGCAAGGCTCGACAAAAAAACCCCAACGTAATTCTTGATGGCGACAAGTGGTTCAACTTGAAAGAACAAAAGGAATTGTGAAGTGCAATTTATAAGATAATTGAGGATGTGGTGATGGCAAAATGGAGGAAGGAATTCGCAAATAATGATGAAACAATGTATTAACGATAGGTTTGAGGGTATATAACTTTTTAGCACGTAAATAATGTACATTTATTTTGATTTAATAAAGATCTTGTCATCTATACTAAAAGTTTATGTTTCTTTCCTTTTATAGTCCCTAAGGTAGTTACTTCTACTCCCAAGGAACATATGTAGGTCCTCGGGGAGTTTAGATCAAGTAGTTCCCCAAAAAACTAAAATGTGGAATGCTCCCCGAGGGACATTTGTGGGGCATTACCCAAGGAAGGTGAAATCTAGAAGCTCCTTGGGGACTTTATTGAAACACATCCCATGAGGAGCTCAAGTATTGAAATTCCTAAGGAGTTGATTTAGATTCCTTCATGAGGAGCTACCTCATGCATATTGTTGGGCAATTTAGTGATGTAGATCCCGATGTACTATCTTATTTACTTCCCCAAGGAGGGCATTTTTGGTTTCCTAGGGAGACTATTTTTACTTCCTTGGGAAGTTGAAATTTTGGAGCTTCCTAAATAGTTGAATTCCCTATTGGTTCCCTAGGGAACTAACTTCCGTATTAGTGCATTGGGGAGCTAAGTTACCTATAGGTTCCTTAGGGAGTTGAATTCCTTGTTAGTTCCTTGGGAGTTGAGTTTCTTGGTGAGCTAAAATCCCCGAGGAGCTAAGTTTCCATGTAGATGAAATTTTTCCCTGGCAAGACATAAAACCTAGGGGAACACATCACCTCCTTGGTGCATTAAACTAAAAATGATGGTTAATTCATGTTTACAACAGGAGTTGTAAATAGCCCAATCTTTCTTGGGGAACGTTCCTTCATAACACTAATAGAAATTTTGTCCTTTGCAACCAAGGAAACAATGACTAGTTGTCCTCAATGATTAAAGTCATATTTTGCAACTTCATTATTTATATGGACAACCTAGCACTTTGTATAACTATAAAATGACTTCCTAAAATGATGTGGCAGGGAATTCTAGTGAGTCATTTAAATCATTAAAACTTTATTCTGAATTTGTTGATGTGGATAAAAACTGCACTGAAAACCAAGGAATGACTAAAATATGATGATATTTGTAATGTTGCATGAATGGTTAATTATGTACAAATAGTTATAATCACCTTTGCAAAAAATTTAACATCTAGTTGTAGATTTGTGATCTAGGTTTTAAACATAGTTTAAATTGTGAAAACAAACAAAAAGTGCCATTGTCCACTACAAGTTCAAAAAACAAAATGGAATTTAATTAATACACCTAAAAATGATGAACAAATAGAGCAAATAATAATTTTTTAAAAAATTTAGAATTTGCATTTATAATTTAATGCAATTTCCAATAATGACTTAAATAAGAAAATAACCCTAAAATATTGTTAATGTTAAAAGATTGTCCTTCTTAGGCAATTTTAGGGCTCCTATTAATGAAATTATACTTGGTAGTGGGGGTAGTCCATTTGGAGCACTTAGACCACCTACTTCCATGCTTGTTGTAATAAACACATCTTCTTCTGTATCTACCACCTCTTTCGTAGATTGTGCCTCCTTCCGCAAGACAATTTTCCAACCAAATTTCTTGATATCATTAGAAAAAAACACTTGTGTAGCTTGAAAAGGAAAAATGAAGGGTTCATACAACAATGGCAGCTTGTGGCAAAAAACCCGAGGAATCCAACATCATTTCGTACATAAGTGGGGTTACTTCAATTGTCTTCTCATTTGATCCACTCACACTTTAAAAAAACCACAAGCGTGTGCACTGGACCATATCAAGCTTGAAGATATCTTTTAATACACCAACATAATTCACATAAACATCACTAGTATCAATAGTTGGCATATCAAATATTAAAGCAATGCCACTATCATATGTGGAAGACAAAGTACTCATTGAGTCTTCCACCCTAAATTGGTTCCCATATGTTTTCATGCAAATGTATTGAATTGTTGTTTGAGAAGGCCTATTAGCTAGTAACACCCTATTTACATCTTCAAGGTTGCTTGAATCTATGGGGTGTTCATGGACAACATTTTTCACCTAATCAATGAAAGGAGGTGTATTGGGTTTGATTCATGTGCATCCTTCCACTTTGTACAAATGTGGCAATATAAATTACTAAACATGTTAACACCCTTTTGATTATCAAATCCCATGTATATAGACCTAAAAGAACTAACATCAAACCTTTCATGGTCCAAAGGTTGCCACAAATTTTCACTTTAATTAACTATAGATTTGATTTAGCATATGACTAATGGCTGCCATTTGTATGATAAAAAACTGCAAATTGACTAGTTTATGACTTAAATATGTCACATTAGCAAAGATAAAAATTTAACATTGACTTGCTTATGATTATATTTGTCACATACTCATTTTTATTGTCTAGTAAATCGATCTAATGGATTGATAGATCCAGTGACGTAGATCTCAAATTAATTTATACTCACATCAAATTAGTATAACTTTAGACAACAACCATGAATTTTTCATTAGGTTTTTTGGATTTTTGCATTACTGGTGTTCTTTTGCCATCTATGCAAATCATATTCATTGTGACACCAAACAATGTTGTGCATGTTTAATGTTTGCTTGCCACAAATGGTTGCCTTTTTCATGTCATATTCATCATGTGTTTTCAAGCCATAACATCTTAGGTAATGGTTCCGTAGGTGCTATGGTATGAAGCATGAGACAATTGTTACATAAGCAAATGATAACTCTTTGATAATTTGCACCACATAATAATTGTGTTGCAAGGTGAAGGCGTTATTGGAATAATAGGTATCATTGTACATGAACAAAAAGCTTTTTGGAACAACATGTGTAGGGGGAAGTTTTTGGTGTTGGGATGTCATTGTACTTCAAACTTAGACAATTTTGAAATATGGCCTGGGGAAGGCAGTAAGATCTTGTCGGTAGGGGAGTAGATGTGTTCCTTGGGTGAGGAAATGCTTGGGGGCGCTTGGAACTTCCCACCAAGGAAAAGGTTGTGTTCTTTGGGGCTTGGGGACATCATTTTTGACAACACAACCTCTCCCCAATGGAGAGTCTTGCCCGGGTAAATCCAATGGTATAGTTCCTACCGAAGATACGTTGCACACCTAGGAATGATGTTGTTTAGGAGTGGATGTTACAACCCAGGAAAACAAGACAAAACATTTATATTTTCCTGACTATATATTTCTCTATAGCAAAGGAAAGGAGGCTCACAATGTCCTCAAACTTGTTCACAGTTGTCTTGCAAACATAAGAATTTGTTTTGATTATAATCATACCACTTTGAAGTAAGATGGCTTTTGATGCTCTTAGAGTTGTTTGATTCCACTTGGGGTAAAGTTCTTGGTTAATAGAGATGTGCAAATGTCTACAAACGTTTAAAGCAAAAGCTTAATGGCTTAGGTCTTCTAGTAACAAAACTTGATAAAATCAATATGCTTACATGGGGATTTAATATATATTATTCATAAGCAAAGGTTACATTGTAGGTTACAAGTTAGTTAAAACATTGTTATTTGCCGGTACCTTGTGGTAGGGACAAATGTGGTTCTAATTTTACATGCTATTGAGCTTTGCTTGGATTTTATTATTTTTGTTCCTAGGGAAGAGGTCCTTTACCTTATATTTTTGGGCTTTCCAAGGTAATCATTTATCAAACCTATTTGTCAAGCTTACCTTGATCCATGATGATATTTTCGCGTTGCAAGCGATTCATTCTTAGTCTCACTCGGGTTTGCAGAATGGGACTTGGGTTTTTTTCTCATGTAATCAATAAAGTCAATCTTTCTTTAGGCTAAAGTTATTGCCATCTACTACAACAACAAGAATGTTAACAATGGGGTGACACAACCCAACCTCCAATCGGGCCTTTAGAGATTCCATTTTCCTTCAAATAGACTTGAGCTTTGCCAAAATTTGGGATTACAATTAGTCATTATATCTCACAATGTCAAAGAGGAAAATAATCACCTACAAGATCTCACCCACAAGCACCAAAGGAGACAAAGGTTTTGATGGAGCAAATTAAATAGTTGCAATCTACTCGATCCTAGTGTTTTACCTTATCTAGGTGTTGATAAGCAAGTTGTTGTAACCTTCACATTCGAGGGAGGGGGAAGGTAGTTCATTCAATGCCCCAAGTCCACTTGCTGTTGTTCTGAGACACACCTCACAAGACAAAATGATAGTTCTAGGGGTAAGGTTTAGTTGTATTTTCATGAACATAACAATATGGTGCTTGCATAAGAACTTGCCTTATGCCTACTCCAATTTAAGATTACGAACTATATGTTGTATACCATTGTGTGACTAAGATTGGACCCTTGTGGGTAAAATCGCAATCAAAGGAACCACCCAAGTGAGTGGACACTCCTTAAAATTACATTTTTGTATGTTTGAAAAATCACAAAGGAAGCATAATAATTTGGATTGTCATAAATGTTTTTGGAATATTTTCCATTAATTGCAAATTTTACATATTCAAAGCTTGACACAAATCAAAAATGTTTTTGCATTTTCAAAGCACCAAACCTTGAGAGTGGACAATCCCTATTTTTTTCAAACGTCCTTTTTTTCTACCAAATGTGCACCATTTCTTTTGAAAATTGGAAAGGATTTTAACATTGATGATTAGAAGGGCAAAAACACTTGAATTGATGATTATTTTTTTATAACCCATTTGAGCACATTTGGTTCAAAAATGTTTTTGACCCTAAAAATTATGGATTTTGAAAGTGTGGCTTTAACAAAAGTTGTTCATATATGTGATAGAAGGCATAAATGCATAATATACAGGATATAAAATCAATTTTGTAATCAAAATGTATTTATATCTAAAATGCAGTGCTAAATGGGGTATCCAAAATACAAAATTTTAAGTTATAAACCAATGCAAGAATGACATGTGTTATATGTAATCCTTGGAAAAAGACTTTTACTTTGGTGCCCTTTGCTCCTTTGACCGTGATTTCTCCCTTGTTGGATCTGTGGTTCTTGGTTTTGGGAGGTGGATGTGTGGATTTGGGATTTCCTACACCAACCACCATGCATTTGACAAATGTTTTTCCATTTGATGGTTTCATAGGAAACCTTCGTGTTTTAACATGCCAATATAATAGTAATGGATGGTGATTTTTTTGAATAGATAGTGAGTCAACCAATCTAATCTCTTCCCCTCTAACCTACACTTCATACATTTGAATCATTCTTTCAAATTCCCATGGTATGTTTCCATAGCGGCATTGATATTTTGGTTTGAATGTGGTATGTTTCATACATCGATGCACCACATGCCAATCTTTAGCACTCAATATGTCATGGATGCCAATGCCATGGAGTTCATTCATTTGAATAATCATCCATGACTTGTAATAAACTTATACCTAACTTTTTATTTAGTTTTAGTTCATTTTTAGTTAATTTCCAATTAATTTTTAATTCACTTCCATTTGATTTATAGTTAAGTTTTAATTCATTTTTAGTTAACTTTTAGTTGAATTCTAATTAAGTTTTAGTTAAATCTTAGTAAGTCCAAGTTAAGTTTCCTTTAGTATGTTCAACACCAATCTTAGGCATGATCTTACACCATAGCCTTTTCATGTTCATGTTTACATATGTTAACATAATAAAAATATGTTTCCATGTTGGTCTTACACATCTCGTGTTATTGTTTTGTAATTCTTGTGTTCTTATTTTTGAATTCCATAATCTTATTTTGTTCCTGGTTTAAAAGTTAAACATAAACATTTCTTTTAACCTTTGTTCTTGTGGATCTTTGTGTCCATGATATAGTATGCGTCAATGTAATTAAAGAATGATTTTGTTGATGGGTATGTCGTCCGAAGGTTGGAAAGTTGAATCAAAATCTTTCTTTCAATTGTAGCTTGTGATGATGGGCGTGGTGAAACCCTTCAGAGGTACATGATATCTCCCATTGTTTTGAAAAAATGGGAACAAACCAAAGGTTTTAGAATTTTCAGAACACCTAAGCCATGTTTGGCAAACGTGCCAAAGATAGAGGAACACAACAAAGTTGAAAAAACAAGCCTTGAACATGAAAATAACAAAAAGAAATTCAATTTATGAACATTGAAATGCACCAAAAATGTGTAAAAAGATTATTATACTAATTATACTAATTTGTGTCCCTAGGGAAACCTCTTCTTGGGGTAGTGGGGAAATGTCTTCTTGGGGAAGCATCATTATAAGGGAATATGCTTCATGGAAAAATGTCATTATGGGGAAATTGTCTCCTCAAAGAATTGTCTCCCAAATATGCTCCTTCTAGAATTCCACCTTCAATAGTTTCATAGGGGGACCTCACATTTTACTCACCTAGGGGTTCCTGTTTCGAAATCTCAATAAATCCACTTTTCCCCTCAAAGGGTCAACCAACCCATGTCATCTTCGAAAAAACCATTTCATGGAAACTCCCCAGGGAAATAACATATGCCACAAGCTTCCCTTGGGAAGTTTACCATACCCATGGAACATTCATAGAGAAGTTAACCATGAACTCCACTTGATGGTGTTGGTTTCAACATCAACATCATCAACTATGAAAACATTCGGATTCCATTCAAGCAAATCGTGTTTGAGCATGTCCTTTAATGTGGTCAACCATGTTTGGAGGTTCATGTTTTTGTTCCAAGTTGACATAATCCAAGCCATTGGAATTCCATTTTGCCATTCATCAATTACCATCAGTGTATACAACAAGAATTGTGAAAAACAAATTGTTTGTTATCCAAATGTCCTATGGAAACATTGCATGTTTGAGGCGGAAAGAACTTCTTGATAGGGAGAAGGGGTGTTCCTCGGGAAGGGTAGTCTTTTTGGGGAGTGGGGTGAAAGCACATTACAAGGGGGGCCAAAAATGTTGTCACATTATATTGTTTTTCATGGGTGTCCATGTTTGAACTTCAACCATGATAATTTTAGAGCATCTTTTTCCAAAGTTTTTGCATAATATGGTAGTCCATAACATAAAGAATTCAATCAAAAAGAGATTTCTTCTTTCCAACCTATATTGTATGGTTCCAAAGCATATTTGTGACAAAAAAATGTACATCACTATGTATTAAAAATGCAAATATACTCATAAAATTTACATCCAATAACCAAATTGAATGAAAAATTTCCCATCTATGTATTATAGTGTGATTAAATCAATTCTAGGCCCTTTGAGAAGTTTTTTAAAAATAATTTAAAAAATAGCTAAAAATTTGATTTTTGGAAAATTTTGACCATTACTATGGGAAACTTTGATTTTTTGGAGGCAAATCACATGTGCTTTTGTAAATAATAAGAAACCTAAGATGGATATCATGTTGAAATTTCATAAATTCCATATTTAGAAGCCACATTAAATCAGAAAATAGGGTATAAAAAAATGAAATTGGGATTCCATTATATTGTTGTAGACTTTGTGTAACTTTAGTACTACTGCTCTTTGAATATGGACCGTTAGATTCGAATGGCATCCCTAATGGCACCAACTTTTTGGAATTTCAAAAATCAAGGGGAAACCTGCCAAAATAAAAGTGTCGAAAGTAGCCAATGAGAATGACTATAATGTGCCCATGCACATTTATGATTATTCCTTTATTTGTTGTCAGAAGGAATGTGAGTGTAAATATACTGTCCAACTACTTCTAGAAGCCCACACCCTCGAATTTTTTTTAATGTCAGGAACAAAACAAACTAAGGTGTTCATTATATTTTCAAGCCCCCTCATGCTCGTTTTTTTTAAGAAATGCGAATGTGGATTAGCCACATGTCCATTAAGGTTGTTCAATCCAACTATTTTTCCTCCCACACACCACTTTTTGTTTTGGTAAATTGAATTTGATTTTTCCACGTGTTGATTGAGGGCTCCTTTTTTAAAAAACAATTTAGTGTCCACACACGCCCCCTTATTTCATTTTCAGAGGGATGTTTTTCAACGCACCCACGTGTCCACAAGGATTTGATGAACTATCTTTCCTCCCACACACACCTTTGGTTTTGGAAAATTGAATCCGGATTCTTCCACGTGTTGATTGAAGGGTCCTTTTCAAAGTCTTTTGTTTTTCAATACCCACACACACCCCCAAATTTTTTTTTGAGGGAATTTTTTTTAATGCACATGTAACTTGATGTGTAACTTGATTACACAATTACTTAGGGGTAAGTTGGGTGTAAGTAATTTCATGTGTAACTTGATTACACAATTACTTAAGTAATTGTTTAATGGGGTAAGTGGGATGTAGGATTCCATAATGCATTGACTTATGTCATGTGCACCATGTGATGTTGTTTTCTTGTGATTAATTGTGAAATCACATGGGGAACCATGTGATGTTGTTTGCTTGTGATTAATTATGAAATCACATGGGGAACCATGTGATGTTGTTTTCTTGTGATTAATTATGAAATCACATGGGGAACCATGTGATGTTGTTTTTTTGTGATTAATTGTGGAATCACATGGGGAACCATGTGATGTTGTTTTTTTGTGATTAATTGTGGAATCACATGGGGAACCATGTGATGTTTTCTTGTGATTAATTGTGGAATCACATGGGGAACCTTGTGATGTTTTCTTGTGATTAATTGTGGAATCACATGGGGAACCATGTGATTTTGTTTCCTTTTGATTATTTGGGGAACCATGTGGTGGATAGGTTTTAGGAAATTTCTTGATTAGTTTCCTTTTGATTAGTATATAAGGAGGTGTTTGTGACCTTGAGAAACACCTTCATTTTGTACAAAGTCATGGTATGAATACAAAGTTTGTGAGAATTGAAGTTTTGATTTTGGAAAGGCTTTTGGTTTTTGAATAGTTTTGGTGTTGTTTATGTGTAGTTCATGGAAGGAGAATGGTGAG
>Ga0116231_10014231_pt1 | contig 10780 bp, 9 predicted proteins | sample S1TSphgellanicum_2_FD_89695 | JGI IMG/M metagenome (GOLD analysis project Ga0116231, IMG submission 89695) | Host-associated microbial communities from peat moss isolated from Minnesota, USA - S1T2_Fd - Sphagnum magellanicum MG | ecosystem: Host-associated > Plants > Peat moss > Unclassified... | reverse complement strand
CGCCCGGGGGGGCCAAGAGCGGGGGGGGGGGGGGGGCGCGCGCCGAGGGGGGGGGGGGGGGGGGGGGGGGGGGGGCGGGGGGGGCCCGGGGGGGGGGGGGGGGGGGGGGGGGGGTCCACCGCACGGTCCCATTTTTTTTCTTTTTATTGGGCTGCCCGCTCCCTAACCAATGACAACGTGGGGTAAAATGCAATCTCCCCAATGATGTGCCAGTACCGTACCTCGGGATCTCCGATCAATCAAATACCAGGAAATGCGCACACTTCGTGATCTCCGGCCAATCAGAGGTGAAGGCACGCGGAATCCTCGTGATCTCCGTCGAATGGGACGTGGACAGTTCATGATCTTCGAAATCCGATCTGACGGGTGCGGGTACTTTGCGTAGCGACCAACTAACGGCTGCGATTGGGTTTCAGGCTGGGCTGTCTTGGCGACCCAATTCTTGTTCTGCTGTTGAAATTTGATGCACAAATTGACAGAAAGAAAGAAAGAAAGAAAGAATTGAAAGAAAAAACAAATTTGAAAGAAAGAAAGAATTTGTTTGAAAGTTTGATGCCCCCAATAAGAAAAAAGGGAAAAGAAAAAGAATATTTAGGGATAATAAAGACCATTGGCCCAAAAAGTGAATATTTTTCAAATCAAAATTTAATTTAATAATAATAATAATAATAATAATAAGCAAGAACTTTTTCAATGCATTTGAGGGATCAAAGTTTACACTAAAAAAACAAAAACAAGGGGTGTGTGTCACATTGTGGCCTTGCCATTTACATTAAAAAAATGTATTATCTTAAGGCAAAAGAAGAAGAATTACAAAAACTCAAATATTTCACCATGCAAAATAAAATATAATCTTCTACCAAAAAAAGTCCTCTAAAACAAAAAAACCAAAATATCCTTCAAGATATTATTATAACTCTATTTAACTAAACTCAAGTTTCAACACAAGCCAAAAATATCATGTTTCAAAAATCCTCATATAAAAATAAATAGACCTATTATTATTATTATTATTATTACCTAGGGGGGGCCAAAATCCCTTAAGCTATATTATAACTCTATAATGAATCTAAACACAATAAATATCCTTGCCTTGTAGGCAAGGCCAAAAAGCGACCACAGTGCTTTACGTCAGTTGTAACGTCTTGTTGGACGTACAAATTATACAAAGGGAAAATCTGGGCCAGTTCTTTTACAAATAGGGATAAAGATTCACATTGATGCACAAAAGTTAAATACTTTTATTTATTTATTTCAATGGGGTCTAAAATTGATGCAAATGGTGAAATTCTAGGGCTACTCAAAATATAATTAAATTAATTAAATTTTTTTTAAAAAAAAAACACCATTTGGATACATTGAGAGTTTCTTAATTAAAAGAATTAAAAGAAATTAAATTCACCAAACTAACGGATGTGATGAACCATTGTCTTGTTTTGGTGCGAAATTTCATCCAAATGCAAAAAATAAAAATAAAAATGAAAAATATTTCAATTGCAATATTCTCATTTTTCCTTGAAAAAAAATCACCAATTTCAAGCAAAAATCAAATTTTGAATTTTTTTTGGTCACATTTGGTATCTGCTTTTTAGTTTGGTAGTAGTTTTTTAAAACTAGTATTTATTTATTTTTTACTGTTTAGATAGGGTTTTTTAAACCTGTGGTAATTTATAAATAAATCATTTATGGGATGGTAGCCAATGAGGCAATTTCTGAAATTTGGAACAAATATTTTTGGAAATAAACCTGCCAGATATTAAAGTTATCCATAAAGTCAGGAAAAGACGGCACCGGAACCCCCTGTGTTTAGTCACATGTTTAGGGGATGAGATTTCAAAAAACAGTGAAAAAAAGTACACTGGGCTTCAACTGGGCATGAAACTCAGGTTTTCTCAACTGAGTTTAGCTCTGTCATTCTTTTTCCCGAAGGCCTTCAACCAATCACTGATGTTGCTGCTATGTGTACTGTAGCTCTAAATGTTCTCGAGCCTGGTGCATTTAATCTTGAGTCTCAGTATTTCATACCCTTATTTAGTAAACTTTCATTACTTTGGGGACAGCAGCCAGGAGGGGGATGAAACAGCAAATGAGGGGTGCACTTCATACCCTTATTTAGTAAAATTTCATTACTTTGGGGACAACAGCCAGGAGGGGATGAATGAAGCATCAAATGAGGGGTGCACCTCAGGCACAACAGGGCATGACTTTACACATAACTTTATTGGCTCTTGCCTATCAAGGCAAGGATATTTATTGTGTTTAGATTCATTATAGAGTTATATAGAGTTATAGTAGCTTAAGGGATTTTGGCCCCCCCTAGGTAATAATAATAAGTCTATTTTTATATGAGGATTTTTGAAAGATGATATTTTGGGCTTGTGTTGAGACTTGAGATTAGTTATAGAGTTATAAATATCTTGAAGAATTTTGGTTTCGTTTAGAGGATTCTTTTGAAGATTATAGTATTGCATGGTGAAATATTTGAGTTTCCATAATTCTTCTTCTTTTGCTTTATACATACTTACTTTTTGATGTAAATGGCAAGGTCAAAGTGTGACACACTCCTCCTTATTCTAAGGAAAAGGAGGGGAGGTTGGGGGGAGGGAGAGAGAGAGAAAAACACAAGGGAGACAAGACAAGCAGGCAAACTTTTTTAATGAAAATGGTGTGGTTCTCTATCTAGCAAAAGGCAAGAGAAGGTTTAAGGTCAAAAGTTCACACTTGTTTTCATCATACCCTAGGGCAAACTTCTTCATACACCTTTCAATGTTAACCACTACAAATGTCATGTCAAATCTTTACATGCCAACGCCGTCGACTTTCGAAGTATGACTTCAAAATTCATCCAAGTGATATCATGTATGTTTCAAAACAACTTTTGCATGTTAAAATATCAATTGCATGCAAAGACTTTAATATCCTTTTCTTTCTTTTTTCTTTTTTTTTCAATTTTTGTGATGTAGCCGAGGTGACAATCATCCCAAATAGCCAAATTTGGTTATTTAACCAAAAATGAAAGGAATTTTTAATATATTTGTGTGTGTGTGTGTGTGTGTGTGTGTACCTTCTTTAGGAATCGGTAAAATTTTGACAGATTTTGCCCTTTTTTTTTTTTCCAAAAAATGTGTCCCAACAACCTCAATCTAAATATTTTCAACTATAACTATGCTATGCCTCCAATGTGTTTTGAAATCACTACAATAACCTAATGTTTTGGATTGCTCCATGTATTCTATAGGCATAGGGTTCAATTCTTGGAAATTTTTGCAAGGTGAGGTTAGATTTTTTTTTTTAATTTTTAATTTTTGGGACATGCCTTCTTGAGAATTGTTTAATCTCAAACATTAGTCACAAGCATTGTTCCCCCAAAGAGGTAGGGTGCATGAGTTACATGAATTCTTACCGCTACAGGTGGAGACCCTTTAGGATGCTTTGTAAGTTTTTTCTTTATTTTCATCAAAATTTCACACCATTGCAACAAAGATCCAAATTCAACATCACAATATTCCTTTTTCCTATAAAATAATTTTTCATCTTTAGATCTATTTTTGGCACCCATCCATACATCCATAGGAGGATCTAGCCAGATTTGGCTATAAGACAAGTAGTATGGTATTTTGTTTTCGTTAATCGTGTTGTTGTTTGGCAACCTAGAAGAGTAGGCACTCTAAATTTGGCAAACCCAGTCTAAAACCCTATTTTCCTGAAAATTAATCAAAAATTTCCCCCAAAAAACCTTTTTAAGGGTCAAAACCCCAACTATTTTGGCAAATTTTTCCCCAAAGAAATAAAATAAAAAACCACTACTACCGACTAGAATGTAAAACATATACCATCAACATTATCATATCAAAGCACATCACAATAACTATAGAATTATGCCTTTAGAAGCATTAACAATTGTTCCATCAAAGCAACTTATCGATACTTTCATCAAATTGAAACATGACTTATGATAATGTATCCCATTGACACAATGGATTTGGTGAACTATTTTCATTGCGACGCAACATACTTGGCCTACATTAACATCATCAATGTTTTCTTTTGAACACAAAGTGAAGTCAATGATGTGTTTCACGTAATGGAAAAGTTTATTTTGTTGTCGAAGGTGGGTTTGCCTAGGGTTGAACAAAAACTACCTTACTACTCCCACTAAATCCACATTGTTTGATCTTGTATGAACTATTGCATATATGAAGATTCTCACATGATTATTATAATGGGTTCCCTATACTTTTTGAACACATTAGGAACAACTCCACCACCAAAGTAATAAGACACTTAACAATACTCGGCAAGGATGTGCTTTTCCAACAACTTTTTGGATCCTTTTAGGTATTTGTGAAAACATTGTAATCACATTCTCTCGTTTTTTTCCTTCCTATGATCAAAATTGAGTAGATTTGGAAGGAAATTTTTTATATGAATAAAAGTCTACCAATAACATGATTTATCTACACTTGACATGTTGATTGGTTGATTTCACGAATCATTTGTCGCATTCCATGGTCCACCCGTCATTTTGGTGAGAGATACCATAGTGATATTTCTTCAAAAAAGAACTGTGAGCAATGATCGAATGGCCCACTACCAAGTTGACCAATCTATACCATTGAATTTTGGGGATGAATAAGTAAGTGTTCTTCCTTATAAAGGTGCGAGATAAGGTTACATGGCAAAGGTATACATCAAAACTGATTTGAGAGGCAAGAAAAACCTTTTTTTGGGGGCATGGGGCTATCAATCATCCATCTTTCAAATATGTTTTTGAAAAATTATGTGGAATTTTTAAAATTGTGAGCACAAACTGTACTTATCACAATCTAACTTAGCATTTCATGTGTAGTTCATTCGAAAGTTCACTTTGTTGATTTATTGTTTTCATTTTGATTTGGCTATGGGTATAGATGAATGTTTTGTGCTACAACTAAAACCCTTTACCTAGTTTACCTATTGTGATGCTTGTTTTACCTTTTGGTTCTAAGTTGAAAGTTTATGCATGAACTACCTTTATGAAAATTGAACTTGATGATGATGCATGAATTTCATCCATTATGGACAAAATTGGAATGGTCATGGATGGATTTCATTCATCCATGACAAATTAAGCTGAATGAAATATCATATTTTATTATGAAAATTATGACATATGTTTAATAACTTATGTTATGTAAGGTAATTTATGTCATCCATGACGTATTGCAATTGTCCGAATATGAGTTTGTGACCTTGTCTTTCTTCATTTTGAAACATGTTGTACTTGTTTCTAGCATGAATGACACCACATGCTTGGTCATATCATACACTTTTTTGCATGTAGCAAAAAAAGGAGTGGTGAGTTTTTGGCCTTCCAAACTTCCACCACTTTTGTTGAGAGTACCCTTTTTTGTTTGACCTCCATGGAAATTACTTTTGTTGAGAGTACCCTTTTTTGTTTGACCTCCATGGAAATTAGAGAAATGCACTTTTTAGAGGCAATGGGTTGTTCACAAACCACGAGGGTTTAGGCACAAGGGTTAAAATCTTAACCATTTGTGTTTAACCCAAAATAATTAAATAAAAACATATTATCCAACTAATCCATTTACGAGTCCAAAATAAGTCCCTAGTAAAAAAAGCCAACACTTAAAAAAAGCCCATATGCTAGCTCTTTTCCTTGTTAGGGATCACCGATTGACCAATATTTACTCTAGGTCATACAAAGCACCCACTAGTGCACCATGAAGGATGAATGGTACGTGGTCAGAAAACAATTTTCCATTGGGTTCCAGTTCCCTAACTAACCATGGTAGTTAGCTTGGTTACTTGTATTTCTACCTACCTACCTACCTACCTACTAAGCAGGTTGTTAGTAGGTAGGTAATAAAAACAGCCCTTTGCTATATATAAAACCATATACTTACCTATTGGTTTCATATTGTACTTACTAGTATTCATGATTTGCACAATGGGCATATGGATTTTGAAAAATGGTTAGGTCAGGTTAACTCGGGTAGATCCAAGAGGACCTTGTCCATTCTGCCTTGCAAGAGGGATTGAAAAAAGGGCAGAAAAGGCCACTGAAAACCATTATTTGTGTAGGGTAAGGCATACATGTGTATGTGTATGTATGTATGTATGAGGGGCTAGGCGGTGCAGGGTGGGGGGCAATAACGGTGCAAATTGCCATCATTGTCATGTTCTCAAGCAAGTTCAGCACATTTTAAAGGCAAATTCGGGATAATGAAAAAGAGAGGGTTCAATTCGGACTCCTCTTTTTTTTCCCCTTTTTTTCTTTTTTCAAAAATTTGGATTTTCTTTTTCTTTTTCTTTTTCATCCATGAAGATAGCATTCATCTTTAATTTGGATGTAATTTTTTCATCCATCAATTTTCCATCTAACTACTAAACGAACATGGACTAGTGATCAGACAAGGTTTATGTTATTTTATTTTTAAATCTCGCAAGCAATTTGACCTTATGACTGGATAGAAAATAAAATTACTAATTTCAAATTTAATTTTGGAGATTTATATCCTTTTCATATGAAGTTGAATTGGAATGTTATCTATGTCAACAAGTTCCTAAAGAGGAAATTTACATGTGCAAACAAAAAAAATAGCCTATTAATTTGGAGATGGAAGTTTCTAAATGAATTTTCCAACACATATAAAGTAGTGTCTATGGGGACAATTTCTAACTAATTTTTGACAAGTTCTCACTTTTGTCAATAAACACCCATTCTTATAACCTACATGTGATGGCATGTCATGCCATAAAAAAAAACAAGGAAGCTTTTAAAATCATATTGTAATTTTCAAGTGGGGATCATGTTGTATGAAAAGTTCATCCCCATTTTGATTGTTAGGTTGTGCATATTTTTTATCATTGTTTTGCTTGAATTGTCATTTACTTTTAGGGGGTAAAGGGGTTGTTGAATTGTGTGCCATTGGCTAACACCCTACAAGATGAGTTCTAACTAATATGCAAGTCCTATTTTGCTCTTAAGTTGCCCAAACATAATGATTAAAGTTTTAGCCAAGAATAAATTATAAAGGGTTGGCATTACTGCAGATAATTTAAATTTGGTCACTAGTTAAATTTCATTGTTTATTTGTGGTGGTGAGATTATGTTGATAGTTAATAGACCACAATTGTCATGTTCACAATGAACCCCATGTTTGTTTGCCCATGTGGAAAGTTTTTGATGGTTACAAATGCCCCATAGTCTAGAATTCTAAAAGCCCTACAAGTGTCAACATCCATTTATGTTTAGGGGTCACCACGAAAAGGGCACAAGCTATAAGGATATGGAACGAGGTTATTAAAATTAATGGGTTCACGAGGTAATGATGCAATTTAAACCACCCACACCATTTTCATTGTCACATGGGGGGATTATTTGAACATAGAAACAAACTTGCCTCCATGTTTGGTTGTTACACCACTAATTATGGGACATGAAAGACTTATATGAAAACACCAAAGGGCTCCAATGATATTAAAAAACAATGAGTGTCACAAACACCATTTTCACATGATGAATGGAGTTCATTAATATGAATGTTCATCCATGATTATTAATAAACCTTCAATTTAGTTTTAGTTAACTTCTAGTTCATTTCTAGTTCATTTTTTAATCATTTTTAATTGATTTTTAGTTAACTCATAATTCATTTTTAATTCACTTTTAGTTCATTATTAACTGATTCATAGTTCGTTTTTAGTTAATTCACAATTCACTTATAATTAGGAAACCTCTTAAGAAATTTCCATGGTCAATGAGCACATAGAAACTATGGTGAGTGAACACATGCAAACTTCCATAGAAGCTTCCTTAAATTAAGTTTTCAAAGGGGTATAAATAGAAGTAGGACACCCCATTACCTTTAATTTATTCAACATCAATGTAAAGTACAATCTTACACCATAACTTTGTTATGTCTTTTCATGTTTATGTTTCCTTACTTCATTTTAATAAAGACCTATTTATTTTTTGGTCTTGCAAATTTCATGTTCTTAGTTTTATCCTTTACGTTCTTGTCTTAATTCTTTTGTTTAGTGTTTTGGATTTAGACTTACCTATCTTTTCATCATTTGTTTTCATAGTTTTCATGCCCATGATAATGGGCACCATCATATTAAACAATTTCATATGAGAATTTGATACATGGCACAACATGCGATAGTTGCATAATCCATAGATATTTATGCATTTCTTCAAGTTGAAAGGTTTATTTTAACACCTTAAGGAACCTCAATGGATGATTATTATGAGTTTTGGTGAGCCCATGCAATAGAAATTGATGAATGACAATCATATTGGTTGCCAAATTATGTTTCTATCATCATCATGGGATTGTGGCCCCAAGTGGTGTTTCATCAACTCCCAATAGTAATTCGGCCAATGGAAATAAAAATGGTAGTAATGTAACCATTGATAGTGGTGGTGCCAACCCCTCCACTAGTAAATAGGGTGTTTTGTCAGCATTCAACCTTATTATGGAATTCTTTTACAAGTTGTAGAAGAATTACCAAAGTTTGGACAAAAAACCTATGCACTTTGTAAATGTTTTGATGCAAACCACATGAAAGTTTACATGATGTATATGCCCAAATGTGGTGGTTGATTAATGTGACATTGGGAATCAAAAACATTAATAAAAAATCAACCAAAACATAACCAATTTAGTTGCAACTACATTGCAACTAGCTTTGGGAATGTTTGCAACTGTAAAATCAAATTTCAACTATTTTGGTCATTGTTGTGAGTATGATGTGATTATTGAAATTTTCACCCTATTGGTTGAATATTTTTTAAAATTATTTTCATCCATGAATAAGCTAATATGTCTTATTAGTGAAAATAATCACTTAATCACACCCCTAGAAACATTTTATGGTGATTTATAGGTATATATATAATATGCACATGTATTTATATTGTTCATATATTGAATTTGGAAATTGTTATTTCAATTTAAACATATATGTTATTGATCTTATTATTATTATTATTTATTAAATTATAATTTTTTAAAATAGTTAATTTATAACATGTTATTTTATTATGACATTAAATATTATGAGAATATTGATATAGTTATTAAGATTATTATTTCTATTATTATTAATAAATATTGAATATTATAATCACTAGTAGTTATAACAAATGAAATCTTAATATAATATTAATAATAAACTTAAGCTAGCTATTAGGTATAATTATAATATCATTTTTTATTATTTTATTATTAGCTATGAACTTTTATTAATTATAATAATCGATATAATTTGTATGTGTTTTAAGCTAACATAACATGTGTAATAAGACGTAGTTATAAATAAGTTATGAATAGTTTAATGACACATACAACAAAAATGTTTAACCCATATCCTTTGCCTCCATTGTTTTCATGTATATTGTATAAATAAGTGCATTAAGAAGTCTTCACAATGCAAGTTTCATTCAAGGGATGAACCAGTAAAAAAGGTTCAACCTTAAAGGCTAAAACACAAAATAAAATAGGATTATTTTAAACCAACTTGACTAGCTTAATCCTACCTACTTACTTCCTTAGGCCTAGACCCCTTTACTTATCCACATGTTGACATCTTATTGACATCCTAAATAATCCAAAATGAATTCGTTAATTAAAAATACAAAATAATAAATGAGGTTAAACATGCTACATGTCACTAGGTAATTGGCTTAAAAAGGGACACAATTTACATACCACGTGGCACTAAATAATTGGCCTTAAAATGGATTCAATTAGTATGCCATGTGACAATATTGTATTTTTCCATGTGTCATATGCTACACCATACAAAATGGATGATGTGATTTTTTCAAGATTAAATAAAAATAAATTTTAAATATTTAAAATGTTGTCACATGGCCACACATCATTTGTTGTTAGGGTGACCACATTAGTTACATGGTAAGTCACAAATGATAATACATATATAATAAATCAAAGGATGAAAGCTTTTTTCTTAGTTTTTTTTTACATTCACAATCCATGTTGCATGTGACCATTGTCTTATGCGACTTGTCCAATGTGACTAAAGGGATTTTAATTGTAAATATTGCTTGCAACTAAAAATTAATTACAATGGCAAATAAAAATAATGCATTTTTCTAATGGTGAAAAATACAAGCTATCTGATTCTAATATGGGATGTTGGACCAAAAATTGAGGAAATGTATCCAAGACATCATGTTGAATTAATTAATGTAACCAACTTTTGTGAATGTGTTCCAAATCAAAACATATTAAGCTCAAAATGGTTGAAGAGAAATTTGTGACCTTTGAATGCAACAAGGACACACCTCAAAAAAAATTAGATAGTTCATTCAAATCAAGATCATCTTATATATAAAAGCTACATGTGTGTCCGTCCGTCCGTCTGTCTGTGGCGACAAAAACAAGACGAGGTCCTGAAACGATCAAGGTCCTCAAAACCTTCGAGGACCTGAACCGAGGTGTCTGTCTGTCTGTCACGACAAACAGCGCAGGGCAGGGCAGGGCAGGGGCAGGGCAGGGCAGGGCAGGACAGGACAGGACAGGACAGGACAGGACAGGGCAGGGGCAGGGCAGGACAGCCCATAATCTTTTTTTCTTTTTTTTTTGTATTGACCAAGACTACCTTTTTTTTCTTTTAGCTACTGTCCGTCCCCATTAAGGGGACGGATGAAATGTCCGTCCGGCTTGATGATGGGACGGATTTAGGGGAAGACCAGAAAAAAAATATTTAGGCCTTAGACAGCCCAGAATCAATTTTTTTTTTTTTT
>Ga0116231_10014230_pt1 | contig 10780 bp, 5 predicted proteins | sample S1TSphgellanicum_2_FD_89695 | JGI IMG/M metagenome (GOLD analysis project Ga0116231, IMG submission 89695) | Host-associated microbial communities from peat moss isolated from Minnesota, USA - S1T2_Fd - Sphagnum magellanicum MG | ecosystem: Host-associated > Plants > Peat moss > Unclassified... | reverse complement strand
TTCGCGGAACTGTTGGATCATGATTTGATGCATCGTTGGGCAGAGCATACTTTCACCGGCGATTACTGGCTCAACACGGGTCAGGCGATGATCGTGGGCCCGGGTGAGCAGGGTCAGGTCTTGCATCGTGACATCGGTATCTGGCCGCTGTTCGTGAAGCTCGGCACGTCGGCGCCTGAGGCCATGGTCAGCATTCTGCTCGCCTTGTCCGACTTCACCGAGGAGGTGGGAGCGACTCGTGTGATTCCCGGCAGTCATCTATGGGATGACTTCATGCAGACGCCGAAACGAGAGGACACGGTGGGCGCCGTCATGCCTGCGGGGGGCGCCTTGATGTACCTGGGTAAAACCGTGCACGGCGCGGGCGCAAACGTCACGACCGATCAGTGGCGTCATGGACTGCATATGAGTTTCTGCCTCGGTTGGCTCACTCCCGAGGAGGCGGTTCCGATCGGTGTGCCGTGGGAGATCGCGCAACACTATTCCCCAAGGGTTCAGCGCATGCTGGGATACGCGTCGCGGCGGCCCGGCAAGGGTCAGGCGCCGGTGAATTGGCTCATCGATTTCGTCGATGTACGCAACCATCTGGGTGTACCCGTCGAGACTCCGACCGAATCATCGGGACGATTCAGAGAGACCTGAGGGTGGTGCCTGCGCGCGACGGCGTCGCTGGCCAGGGTTCCGCTACCTTGCGGCGAACGGTCAGACCTTGCAGAGGGTCAAAAACACGGTCACCAGGGCAATGACGATCAGGCCCAAATGGCCGATGACCGCCCGGGATCTCGCGAGCGCATCGTTGGGCTGAGGTTGCGGAGCGGCGGACAGCCGCGCAAAGGCATTCAGAAACAGCATCCACGTAAGTTTCAACGAGATCACGCTGCAAGAGCGTGATCGAGTTCACGACTTACGGCGCCAGCAACCCTCTTGAAGGCGGTCAAGCCACCGTCACCCGCGGCCATCGGCCGCTCGCGGCGGCACTCGCGATTGTCCCAGCGCGATTGACAAGTTAACACCGGAATCTTAACGTTAGACGTTAGATCTCCGGTATTCCAATGATCGCTCGCCGGTTGCGCCCTGTGATCGAGACCAGTATCTGGACCTCGAGCGACCCGTCGATCGCACCCCGCATTCCCGCCGAGACGATCGGCCGGCTTTGGACCATGTTGGCAAACGCGGCACACTGACGCGCTCCGCCAGATAGGTACTTCATGAAATCACTCTCGATGCTCATCCTTGCGCTCTCGAGTCTGCTCACGAGCCTCAATGCAGCCGCAAGTCCCGGTCCGACGCCCGCGCCGGTTCAAGCGTCGATTCCGTATCCGAAGGACGTGGCCTACCCCGGCGACATCCAACTGTCGGTGGATGCCACGGATCTCGAGCGTCGTATCGTCCGAGTGCATGAAACGATCGCCGGCATCAGGCCAAATATGATCCTGCTCTATCCCGAATGGCTGCCGGGTACGCACGCGCCGGAAGGTCCGATCGACCGCTTCGCCGGCTTGAAGATTACGGCCCATGGCAAGCCTGTGGCATGGACGCGCGACCCCGTCGAAGTATTCGCCTTCCACGTTGCCGTCCCCGCGGGCGTCAAATCAATCGATGTCGATTTTCAGTATCTATCGCCCACCAGCGCCAAGGTCGGCGCCATGGAATTCAGCCGCGACGTACTCATGATCGAATGGAACAACGTCACGCTGTATCCGGCCGGCTACTTCTCGCGCCAGATTCCCGTGACGGCAACGCTGACGTTGCCGAGCGGATGGAAATTCGGTTGCGCTCTCGAGACCGACGCCGCAACAGGCAACGACGCCGCCCGAGGCGCACAGACGACCTTCAAGCGCACGATGCTCAATACCCTCATCGATAGCCCGGTGTATGCGGGCCGCTACTCGATCCAGGTCGACCTCGATCCCGGCGCCGCGGTTCCCGTACATCTCGACGTGTTCGCCGACCGCAAGGAACTGCTCGCGATCACGCCCGAGGAAATCGCCGCCCATCGCGCCTTGGTGCAACAAGCCTACAAGCTCTATGGCTCGCATCATTACGACCACTATGACTTTCTCTACTCGTTGAGCGACCAGGTCCAACATCAAGGACTCGAACACCATCAGTCGAGCGAGGACGGCAGCGATCCGGAAGCCTTCACCGAGTGGACCAAGACCGCCTATGATCGCGACCTTCTGCCGCATGAGTTCACCCACTCGTGGAACGGCAAGTTCCGCCGGCCGGCGGACCTGTGGACGCCCAATTTCAATGTCCCGATGCGCGACAGTCTGCTCTGGGTATACGAAGGACAGACCGAATACTGGGGTAGCGTGCTCGCCGCGCGCTCAGGTCTGCAAACCCGTGCGCAGGCCCTCGACGCGTTGGCGGACACGGCGGCCTACTATGCAGGCGAACCAGGCCGCACCTGGCGCAGCGTCGAGGACACCACCAATGACGAGATCATCAACCCGCGCCGCCCCATGTCATGGCGCAGTTATCAGCGCTTCGAGGACTATTATCGCGAAGGTGCATTGGTCTGGCTCGACGCGGACACGCTGATCCGCGAACGCTCACACGGCACGCGATCCCTCGATGACTTCGCCAAGGCGTTCTTTGGCATCAATGACGGCAGTTTCGTCACCGTCACCTACACCTTCAACGATGTGGTCCAAGCGCTCAACGCCGTCGAACCGTACGACTGGGCGGCGTTTCTGCACCAGCACATCGACGGCGTCGCCCAACCTGCGCCGCTCGAGGGAATCCGCCGCGGCGGCTACCGACTCGTTTACAGCGACACGCCCAGCGAACTTGCAAAGAACGCCGACGACCAACGCAAGCAAGTGACGCTGACCGATTCCCTCGGCCTGGTCCTAGACGACAAGGACGGGAGCGTGCTGCAGGTGCGCTGGGGCAGTCCCGCCTTTACCGCTGGCTTAACCGAAAGCGCCCAGATACTCGCGATCGACGGCAGCGCCTACTCCGCCGACATGCTGAAGGACGCGATTCGAGCAGCCAAGAACACCACGACACCCATCGAACTCATCGTCAAAAGCGGCGATCGCTTCCGCGTGGTCGATATCGACTATCACGGAGGACTACGTTATCCGCATCTGCTGCGTGACGAATCCACTCCGGCGCGTCTGGACGACATCCTGGCACCGCGGCCATGATGCCGATCGTTAGAATGCATAGGCAGCGGAAACACCGTAGCCCCAGATATTGCCTCCGAATGTGAATTCGCCGCGATTTGGAACGAAGCCGAGGGTGCCGGCGGGAGAGAGGCTCGGCAGTGATAACCCGCCCAGGTTATTACTCTCGCCGGGCTGGAGCGTATTGCGATCGTAATGAGTCATCTGGGCTTCGGTGGAGATGATCCAGCCCCGCTTATTACTCGAACGCAGATCTAGGGTGCCGCCGAGGCTGAAGATATTGCGGTTTGAATCGTAGGTCAGAATGTCGACGGTATTGTTGTGAAACACGCGCTGGTCTGAGGATTATTGATGAGTCCGAGCAGCGGCTGCTGAAATCGGTGTCGAGAGCGGTGGTAAATCCCGTGGATTGACTGCAATCGTATGCGCCAGTGAAAAGTACCTGAGGCTAAACGGTCATCCTGACAACCCGGTCGCGCTGAGGAATCACCCATGGGTGGGCATATCGGGAATCATCCATCCCAATCGCGTGTCGTTGGAGACCGACGCCGGCGAGCGGTTGACCATACCGCTCAACACGCCGGTTCGGGTGAACAGTGGTTTGGCGGCGCGCTATCTCATTCAAGCCGGTGCCGGCATCGGTATGCTGCCGAACTACGCTGTGCACGAAGCACTACGACGGGGCGAACTGGTGCGAATCCTGCCGCAATGGCGGTCAAAGCGAGGCACGATTTCCGCCTTGTTTCCCTCCAGGCACCAGATGTCCCGGCGAACCCGTGCACTCATCGATTTCTTGCGAGGGCAGTTGCAGTCGACACTGGGTACTCGCGACGCCCAAAGCCAATAAGAAGCAAACAAGAAAGGTCTTCGTTGTGGTCTCCTTCCTTTACGCTGACGGCGCCTGTGCCGTTGGATCTTATGTTTGCATAGAGAAACCGGGCCCGAGGAGGAGTCGCTTCACGAGTTGGGCTTGCGTGTGACACCCCGTCTTTTGAAATGCAGATTTGAGCTGGGTGCGAACGGTATGAACGGTGACATGCATACGCAGTGCAATTTGATCGGGTTGTAATCCCGCGGCCAACAGCGCCGCAACTTTCGCCTCCCGTTCGGAGAGGGTGAGATCTCTCATGATGAGTTGTTGATTGAACGCTAGTTTACGCTCAGGGTCGAACACGAGGAGCACCCAAGCGGGCTCGCCTGACATCCAGGAACATCGCCAGGCGCGAATCGGAAGCACCAATACCGACAGGGGTAATTTGCCGTCCCGCGGGATGTGCGTAAGCGCATCTGCGGCAGCCTGCGATGCGTTGGCGTCCCGACATCTGAACATTCGATCGCCGCCTGGCGTCTCGAGTACACAGTCTTTTCCACGCCGAAGTTCAGAGCCTCCATCCAAGAGGGCCGACGCAACGGCGTTGGCTTCGAGGATCTTTTTCTGAGCGTTCAGCACGAGGACACCGAACGTCGTTGTATTCAGGAGATTGGCAAAGTTGCTGGCGCGCAGATCTGCCGCTTCGAGTCGATCTCGGATTTCGAAGGCTCGCGCGATGTGCGGAAAGATCCGACGGATAAACTCGAGATCCGTCACGTCAAAGGGTCCCCGTTTATTCGAGCCCTGAAGGCTGAGTGCCACCATCTTTTCCTTGGACTTATGTAGCCATACCGGCAGGAAGTGCGGCATGTCCACAGGCACGAGAAGTTCATGGTAAAGCCGAGTGCCCTTCAGTGGTATTGCCAAGGAAACCTCCGTCGCCGGTTGCCCAGTCGGCATTCCCCAACAGTAATGCCGCCTGAAGTCCTCGAATATCCAGTAACGCGCATAGTCATTCACGACTTTCGGATCCACGCGGTGATGCTCGTCCCGTAGCATGGCGCCGTTGCTTGGGTTGAATGCAAAGAGCATCGCGCCCGACGCGCGCACGGCGTCAGCAATTTCCAGCATCGTGCGATTCCAGACGACGGGATCCAAGGTGCCTTCATAAAGATCTTCAATGATCTTCTCTTCGTCCAAGCAGCCCTCCACTTGCCAGCCGTCTCAATCCTTCGAAAGCTCGCGTAAGGCTACTCGGGTCACCGCGAGAAGCCTCCAACTTCGCTGCGTACTCTACCCCATTTGGATGAAATACAGGTTGCAAAGCAGTTACCACGAGCGTTGCGATTCACCCAAATAGGTGAAGACCGTCTCGAGGGTGGCAAGTAGTCTGCACCATCGGTCCCCGATGGAATGACACAAACAATGATTTTGTGGCATTGCAGCGGCCGTGATCGGTAGCGTAACGATTCATTAGGGCCTAACAACCGTCCAACTTAAGGAGAACACCGTGAAGAAAGCAAAACTCCCAGTACTTCTTGGCGCCATATCCATGATCGCGGCATCGATCGCTCTTGCCGATATTGATGATGGGCAACGCAATGATGACTGGCGCTACAAGGATCTGTACGAGCTCAAACAGCTGCACGAGGCGTTCCACAAAGCAATCTCACACGGCGGAATTGACGCAGCTGCCAAAGCCAAAGCTGTCGAGGAATTGCTCGCGCTCTGGACGGACGATGGCACCCTCATCACCGGGGGTGTGACCTACACCGGCAAGGGCAAACCGAACACCGCGAGCTGTGACGCCGGCGCGCTAACGCTCTGCGATTTTTATGAGCATCACGCCGGCGGGCTTGTATTGGGTCACAACTATGTATCGCTCACGCCGATTTTCACAGAAGCAATCCACTTGCTCGATCACGACAACGCCGAAATCTACTTCCAATGCATTTACTTCGACGTCGCCGATAAGGACGTGATCAAGTCCAACGTGACTTTCGGTCTTCCCCACACGCCGGCCCGTGCCGTGAAGGTGAATGGCCACTGGCTGTTCTCATATGCCGAGAGCGGACCCATCGCGCCGCCCACGCTCGACGTTTACTAGTAGCGGTTTGACACACCAAAGCGCGGCTCGGTAATCCGCGACCTCGAAGGCAACCTTTATGGGCGGGCACCGTATCGGATGCACTATTCGATATTTTTATTTGGCCCCTGATGTTGACCGGCCAGTGTTCAGTCGGGCCAACGCTGCCCACCCGGTCAACATCAGTGGCCATAAAAAAACCCCGAGGTTCTTTCGAGCCCCGGGGCTATATCTCTAGATACTTCTTCTTGTTTTATTCGGCAGCTTCAGTGTCCCCCGCCGGTACCGCGTCATCTGAGTCGCCCATGCCACCGCCCACGTCCATGAAGCTGCGGCGCCGGCTGTCATCGAATGCGCGTCGGCGACGTGCATGATACGCGAAGCCGGTGCCCGCGGGAATCAGTCTTCCGACGATGACGTTTTCCTTCAAGCCGCGCAGGTCGTCCTTGAGCCCACGCACGGCCGCTTCGGTCAGCACGCGGGTGGTCTCCTGGAACGAGGCCGCGGAAATGAAGGATTCCGTCGCCAACGAAGCCTTGGTGATCCCTAACAGCATCGGCTCCCAGGTCGATTGATGCTTGCCCTCGGACTTCTGCTTGGCAATCACGTCCAGCAGGCGGCCGCGGTCCATCTGCTCGCCCTTGAGCAGCGCCGAATCGCCGATATCGAGTACTTCGATTTTACGTAACATCTGACGCACGATGACTTCGATGTGCTTGTCGTTGATCTTGACGCCCTGCAATCGATACACGTCCTGGATCTCGCGCACCAGGTAGTTTGCCAGCGCTTCCACCCCCTGCAGCCGCAATATGTCATGCGGGTTGGGCTCGCCGTCCGCGATGACCTCGCCCTTCTCCACCTGCTCGCCTTCGAACACGTTGAGATGGCGCCACTTCGGGATCAGTTCCTCGTACTTGTCGCTGCCCTCGTTGGTGATGATGAGGCGCCGCTTGCCCTTGGTCTCCTTGCCGAAGCTGACCGTGCCGCTGCGCTCCGCGAGGATCGCCGAGTCCTTCGGCTTGCGGGCTTCGAACAGGTCGGCGACGCGCGGCAGACCGCCCGTGATGTCGCGAGTCTTGGAGGACTCTTGCGGGATGCGCGCGATGATGTCGCCGACGGACACCTTGGAACCGTCCTCGAGGCTCACGATCGCACCCGCCGGCAGCGCGTAAACCGCCGGAATGTCCGTGTTGGCGAACGTGACCTCCTTGCCCTTGGCATTGGTCAGCCGCACGACCGGGCGCAGGTCCTTGCCTCCCGAGCCGCGCTGCTTCGGATCCAACACCACCGTGCTCGACAGTCCGGTGACGTCGTCCACCTGCGTCGTGACGGTGATGCCGTCGACGAAGTCGGAGAACTTGATCATGCCGTCCACTTCCGTGACCACCGGGTGGGTGTGCGGATCCCAGTTCGCGACCGACTGGCCGGCCGTCACCACGTCGGCATCGTTCACCGTGATGGTGGCGCCGTACGGGATCTTGTAGCGCTCGCGCTCACGGCCGAACTCATCGACCACGCCCAATTCGCCTGAGCGCGACACCGCGACCAGGTGGCCCTTTTCGTGGCGCACGGTCTTGATGTTATGCAGACGGATCGTGCCCTTGCTCTTGACCTCCACGCCATTGGCCGCCGCGGCTCTCGATGCCGCGCCACCGACGTGGAACGTGCGCATGGTGAGCTGCGTGCCCGGTTCGCCGATGGACTGCGCCGCGATGACGCCGACCGCCTCGCCGATGTTGATGCGATGGCCGCGGCCGAGGTCCCGGCCGTAGCATTGGGCGCACACGCCGTAGCGCGTTTCGCAGGTGATGGGCGAACGCACCATGACCTGATCCACGCCCATCTTCTCGAGCAGCTTGACCAGCTTCTCGTCGATCAATTCGCCGGCCTTGACCAGTACCTCGCCGCTCCCGGCGCTGACCACATCCTCGGACACGACACGTCCGAGAACGCGCTCGCCCAAGCCTTCCACCACATCGCCGCCCTCGACGATCGGTGTGATGGACAGGCCGTTGACGGTGCCGCAATCGATCTCGGTGACCACGAGGTCCTGCGCCACGTCGACCAAGCGGCGCGTCAGATACCCGGAATTGGCCGTCTTCAAGGCCGTATCGGCCAGGCCCTTACGCGCGCCGTGGGTGGAGATGAAGTACTGCAGAACGTTCAAACCCTCGCGGAAATTCGCGGTGATCGGCGTTTCGATGATTGAGCCATCCGGCTTCGCCATCAGGCCACGCATGCCGGCGAGCTGACGGATCTGCGCGGCGGAGCCGCGCGCGCCGGAGTCGGCCATCATGAAGATGGAGTTGAAGGACTTCTGACGAACCTTGTTGCCCTTCGCGTCGCTCACCTCATCGGTACCCAACTTCTCCATCATGGCCTTGGCCACCTGATCGTTGGTACGCGACCAGATGTCGACCACCTTGTTGTAGCGTTCGCCGTTGGTGACCAAACCGGAGGAGTACTGCTCCTGGATTTCCTTCACTTCCTTGTCGGCGGCCGCGAGAATCTTGCCCTTCTGCTGCGGCACCACCATGTCGTCGACGCCGATCGACACGCCGGACCGGGTCGCATATTGGAACCCGGTGTACATGAGCTGGTCGGCGAACACGACCGTCTCCTTGAGACCCACCGTGCGGTAGCACATGTTGATGGTCGCGGAAATGATCTTCTTGGTCATGTCCTGGTTGATGGCGTCGAACGACAGGCCCTTCGGCAGGATCTCCGACAACAGCGCCCGGCCCACCGTGGTATCGACCACGCGGGTTTGCTTGACGAGTTCGCTGGCCTTGTCGGCGCGGGTCCACTCCGACAGACGCACCTTGACCTTGGCCTGCAGGTCGACGCTGCGGCTCTCATAGGCGCGATGCACTTCCGGCACGTCGCCGAACACCATGCCCTCACCCTTGGCGCCGACCTTCTCGCGCGTCATGTAGTACAGCCCAAGCACCACGTCCTGGGACGGCACGATGATCGGTTCACCATTGGCCGGCGACAGGATGTTGTTGGAAGACATCATCAAAGCGCGCGCTTCGAGCTGAGCCTCGATGGACAACGGTACGTGGACGGCCATCTGGTCGCCGTCGAAGTCGGCATTGAACGCCGTGCAGACGAGCGGATGCAGCTGGATGGCCTTGCCTTCGATCAACACGGGCTCGAACGCCTGGATGCCGAGGCGGTGCAGGGTCGGAGCACGGTTGAGCAGCACCGGATGTTCACGGATGACCTCTTCAAGGATGTCCCACACCTCGGGGCCTTCGCGCTCCACCAGGCGCTTCGCCGCCTTGATGGTCGAGGCCTCGCCGCGCAGCTGCAGCTTCGAGAAGATGAACGGCTTGAACAGCTCGAGCGCCATTTTCTTCGGCAACCCGCACTGATGCAGCCGCAGCGTCGGGCCGACCACGATGACCGAGCGGCCGGAGTAGTCGACGCGCTTGCCGAGCAAATTCTGGCGGAACCGGCCCTGCTTGCCCTTGATCATGTCGGCCAAGGACTTGAGCGGCCGCTTGTTGGTGCCGGTGATGGCACGGCCGCGGCGGCCGTTGTCGAGCAGCGCATCCACCGCCTCCTGCAGCATGCGCTTCTCGTTGCGCACGATGATATCCGGCGCGTTCAACTCGAGCAGCCGCCGCAGGCGGTTGTTGCGGTTGATGACGCGTCGGTACAGGTCGTTCAAGTCGGAAGTCGCGAAACGGCCGCCGTCCAGGGGTACCAAGGGGCGCAGATCGGGCGGCAACACCGGCAATACGGTGAGCACCATCCACTCCGGCTTGTTGCCCGATTCCATGAACGCCTCGATGAGCTTCAAGCGCTTCGACAGGCGCTTGATCTTGGTCTCGGAGTTCGTGTTCGTCATTTCTTCGCGAACTTTCACGACTTCGGACGGCAGATCCATGGACTTCAATAGCTCGTGCACCGCTTCGGCGCCCATGCGCGCATCGAACTCATCGCCGTGTTCTTCGATCGATTCGAGGTACATCTCGTCCGTGAGCAGCTGGCCGCGCTGCAGCGAGGTCATGCCCGGGTCGACGACCACGAAGGCCTCGAAGTACAGGACGCGCTCGATCTCGCGCAAGGTCATGTCGAGCATCAGGCCGATGCGCGAGGGCAGCGACTTCAGGAACCAGATGTGCGCCGTGGGGCTCGCGAGTTCGATATGCCCCATGCGCTCGCGGCGCACCTTCGACTGGGTGACCTCGACGCCGCACTTCTCGCACACCACGCCGCGATGCTTGAGACGCTTGTACTTGCCGCACAGGCACTCGTAATCCTTGACCGGCCCGAAGATCTTCGCGCAGAACAAGCCGTCGCGTTCCGGCTTGAAGGTGCGGTAGTTGATGGTCTCCGGCTTCTTGACCTCGCCGTACGACCAGGAGCGGATCATGTCAGGCGAAGCCAGACCGATCTTGATCGAATCGAAATTCTCGACCGGTACTTGCGTCTTGAACAACTTGAGTAAGTCTTTCATATCATTAAGCCTCGCTCTCTAGTTCGATGTTGATGGCCAAGGAACGAATCTCCTTGACCAAGACATTGAACGACTCCGGCATGCCGGCTTTCATTTCATGGTTGCCATCGACGATGGCCTTGTACATCTGCGTGCGCCCGTTGACGTCGTCCGACTTCACCGTGAGCATCTCCTGCAGCGTGTACGCCGCGCCGTAGGCCTCGAGCGCCCACACTTCCATCTCGCCGAAACGTTGACCGCCGAATTGCGCCTTGCCGCCCAGCGGCTGCTGGGTGACCAAG
>Ga0116231_10014229_pt1 | contig 10784 bp, 10 predicted proteins | sample S1TSphgellanicum_2_FD_89695 | JGI IMG/M metagenome (GOLD analysis project Ga0116231, IMG submission 89695) | Host-associated microbial communities from peat moss isolated from Minnesota, USA - S1T2_Fd - Sphagnum magellanicum MG | ecosystem: Host-associated > Plants > Peat moss > Unclassified... | reverse complement strand
ACTTTCCAGCCTGCAGCTCTCCAAGTTTCCAAGCCCTTTTGGAGATCAGTATCAAATTTTGTGCAGGTGTACACTGAAGCTCCCAATCCCGCCAGCTCTTCAACAACTCCCAGCCTGGACAACGACAATTACCAGAAGAATCATTACATTAGCGTTATCCGTGAAGTGAGCAACTATCTGAGGATAAGTCTATTGTGACAAGGACACATTTTGTTTGTGAAGAAATTTTATTGATATCAGATGTTGGTCGGAGACTGGCTGTTGCACAAAAAGAGGAGGTTGGAGGAAAAGGAACGTCTGATCAAAATCCCTGGGAGATTTGACAATTAACTACAGAAGGGGGGAAAATTAATCAAGAAGAACTAGAGAAGTCTAATTTGAGAGAAGATCTTGTACCCGATCCCCACAGTGACGAGAGCATTTTTCCCTTTCAAACTCCATCGCTCTGCAGCTAATGGCACACCAAAGCTCCCCATTTTAAAAAGTTTTGTGTTCTCACTCGTGTGTCTATGTTTTCTGTCTTGAAGTTCTGAAGCTCTCTCTCTCTCTCTCTCTCTCTCTCTCTCTCTCTTTGTGTGTGTGTGTGTCTCTCTCTCTCAGCCTGGCTTCAAAATTAAAATAAATTCCTCTTGTGATCGCTACCACCCAACAACTAAAAAAGCTTGCACTTGTGAGTGATATCTAAACAGCCAAGAAGTATGTATCGATCTAAGAAGAAAAGCAGAAAAGATGGTTCATAAGCTCTGTTGAATGAATTCTGGAGAAGCCCAGTGGACACTCGTGAATTTATATGCAATTCTGTTTCGTGATGTCAGCCATGATGTAAGTAGATGTTCCATGTGGGTGTTCCGTTGATGATGGTGGACTGGGCTGGGCTGGGCTGCGGTCAAATCTTCACTGTTTGTTTGTTTGCTTGCAGTACCATTGCTTTACTTACGTAGGGGGGAAGGTCCTGCTACGATACCTAAAACACGATTTGGGTCCATGACAATTTGGGTCCATGTTATGCATGTTATGGGTATTAGGGGGTACCGTAACATGTCACTAGGCATGTTATGGGTACTATTAGGGGGTATGTAACATGTCACTAGGCATGTTATGGGTACTATTAGGGGGTACGGTAACATGTCACTAGGCATGTTATGGGTCTTATTAGGGGGTACATAACATGTCACTAGGCATGTTTTGTGAGAGCTTTGGAGCATTCATAACATGAAAAAGTTTTGAGTGCAAATTGTGCTCAGGTATCACCCAATTTGTTTTTAGAAAATATTAATTGGGGGTCGGGGATTTATAACATCTTTCCAGCCTCACCCACTGGCTGATTATAAGGGTAAATAAATAATCCAGAAAATCCCAAAACTCCCAGGAATGGCCTCAGAGGAAAATGCTTCCTTCCAATCAAAGCACTTTTCTTTTCTTTTTCTTTTTAAATTTTATTTTTATTTTTTTAAGTCCGCTACTAAAGCTGAAGATGCCTGGAAATTGAAGAGGGTTTTGCAAGGGGAAAACTCTGCTTAGGGAGGTTCCTGAAAATGTACCTATTCCAGAAAATTTTACAATACTTTACAAGAATAATATTATTTTATTTTATTTTATTTTATTTATTTATTGTTGAAGCTACATAGGTACTATGGTTGTAGACTATTACTTTCACTGTATATGAGTCAATCAAATTGCATGCACTTTTTTTTTTTGGGGAAGCAAACAAGAAATTCAAGGGGAAACCTCAAGATATCGATTAAGGCATATTCTATACAAATATACAGCAAACAAATGGATATGGATTGAAATCTTTCAGTAATTTATTTATAAAGGCAAATATGGATTCAAGTTTATTTTTTTATGTTTCGGCGAATATGAATGAATTTGTCAGTTTTAAAATTCAAATTAATTGTAGATATGTATAAAGGTTTTGCATATTCAAAATTTATATGATCATGATTATTTTTCACATGCATAAAAACACATCCCTAAAAGTGTAGGAACTTGCAAGTGAATTGAACCTCAATTCTCGAAATACCATAGCTCTACCTTTTGGCCTTTTACAATGCAAGTTACCTGTCCCACCAACACTTTAAACCCCACCCCAATTATCCCATGCAAATACTCAATGGTTTGTCATCCCATATCTAGCTCTTGTGACTCAATTCTTTCCAAGCCTCAAGGAAAAAACTTGTTGCAAAAACTTTGAAATGATAATTGAAAAAAAAACAATAAAAGATTCATTTGTTGAAAAATAATAATGTAAAAGTTAATTTCTATGTAATGCTAATCACTATCCATGTTCAAATTCTCAAAATATTTTGTTTCTTCAATCAATTCATAATTGTCATTAACCAAAGACCCTTTAGCTTTTAGGTAATCTTTCATATTATTATTTGGCATAAAATTCATGTGTGGATCGTTAGGCCAAATTTTAACAATTTTGATGATTATAACTAGGTTTTCCACTTGTAATCGACATTGTTACAAAACTATCAATACTTTAGCAAGACTAAACACCATTTTTGTTTCAATCTATGGCCTTGGAATGCTAAGAATATGTTTGGTCATAAATGCCACATTTGGAAACTACCCTTCCAAGTTGCACCACAAAATAAAAGGATTTTCACATGCAATAGGGAATAACCTCATGAACAAAGATAATTCTCAAATGATAAAAGTGTTCGACAAGATTCTTAAAAGGATGCTTCAACCCCAAACATGTTACTTTCATTTTAAAGTTCTTCACCATGATTAATATATGTGCATGTTTTAACATTAAGGTTTAGGGTTTCAAAACAAATCATGCAAAGGGGAATCATAATTTTCAAATCATACTCATAAGCAAGTCAAATTGCATTCCCATGTCCCACCAATTTTTCACAATTCATAATGATTTGAACTAAGGATCCAACATTATGGCAAACATGTTATTAACCTAGTCTAAATATTTAAAAATAAAAAATTGGACATTTTCTTTCAAATTCTTCACAACTTCTTCTCGCATGTTTCTTTGGAAAAGGAAGAGCTCGAAATCAAATTGGTCCATCATTTTTGTCCCATTTGAAACTTGCAACATTTCAATCATTTCAAATTATAATTTGTCAATTAAGGTAATGGTAATAATCAAACCATTAAATAATAACCAATGAACATGGGATTGATTCATAACACAAGTCATGATCATTCATGTGAATCCCTCTACAATAGCTCACATTTGAAACTTCGAACTTTTTGTTGTAAAGTGATAGTCTTTTGCCTTCCATAACAAATAATGATGATGTGTTTGAATTCCAAGGGCTTTTCAAATTATATGAGACTTTCAATGCAAATATGATTTTGACATGAATTTCAAATTTTCAAGTTGACATCACACATTCAATGCAATCCTTCCCTCATTCTTGCCTACCTTTCATGGATTTCTTTGTTCATGTAATTGTCTTTTGTAAAATAGCTTGTGCATCCTTCACACTAACTTGCATTAAACCTTTAGAAACTTTGTCATCATTAATAACATATTGGTATGCTTTAGACATCGCATTCCCAAAACATGTACCTTCATAAACCTTGATAAGTGTCAAAGGTTCACAATTGATGATGAAGCACAATGTGACTGTTGTGGCTATCAAATTGTTGCTTTCATATTTCATAGATGTAATCACATAATGCATTAATCCAAAATTTGAAAATAATGATTCATGTTGAATATTAATACTTTAATGACTTGTTTTATGCACTTGAAATAAGTGCAGAATAACATACATAGGGGTCCAAGATTTATTTAAGAAATTTATCACAAGGGCAAAAATTCCACTCCGCCCTTAGACATTTGAAGATCAAAATTGCAAGAAATAGTGGTTGCAGATGCAAGGTTTGGAAATACATGTAAATCCAAGGTTTCTTTAACCATTGCAAAAAACACTTCATCCACAAAAACAATTCAAGAAGAAAATGAAACATGGGGACATTGGTGTAAAACTAACCTTTTTAACCAAATGTGTTTAGGGGTAAAAAATGTTAAATAACATTTGCAAATGTAAAGCACTAAATCCTCAATCAACATTTGTTGTGCTTCATTAGTATTTTTGTAACGGTTTGGGAACCCAAAATAAGTGGTGATTGCAAAATTGGAAGGTTGGCCCCTTTTCTTCCCTTACTACCACAAATTATTTACATTAGCCATCATTGTTTTTTTTACAAGTTGTGCCTTTCTTTGAACAAACAACTTGGGATGCACAAAATCAACATGATTCTTTGTGAAAATAATCCCATTAATTTTATTATACTTTATCAAGCCCTTCTTCAAAACAAAAATTTGGGATAGAAAACTATGTAACATTTTTTCCAATTTATAAACAATATATCACAACATTTGTGGATTTTCAAAACCTGCAAGCAAATCATCATTCATAGAAAAAAAGAAACAAATAGAATTTCAGTTGTGTGGTTTTTAAAGTACATCTTCATCAACTTTTATAATCACAAGCTATAATATGTCATTCTCCATGTCCAATTTGCTTGTGGTCACATCTTCACATGCAAGTGGTCCATCAACCTCACCAACATTATCAACAACAACATAATCGTCTTTTGTAGCCATCATGCACATCAACACACACTACACATTGCAAACTATTGAATTTCAAAAGCTTTAAGTCCAACCTATAAAAAAATGACAAATGACATGCAAAAATCAAGTGTAGCCTTAATAAATTGTAAATACAACATGCACTAAAAATGAAATGTTTTGCAATAAATATAAAGAAGTCCAAAAACCTCTTGTTACAAAAACTTCAACATTTCAATGACTTACGGAACTTTGATGAGTTGCAACAAAATTTCAATGACCTATTGTAACGATGTTCCAAATTTTGATGAACTACAACAAAATGACAAAACTCCAACAAGGTGGAACTTTTGACAAGTTACAATGATGAGCTCTGACTTTTGACAAGCTGCAACTTTTGATGAGTTGCGACTTCTAATGAGGAACATTTAGGGTTTTGAATTCCAACTTTTAATGAATTACAACAAAACCACAACTTTCACAAATCTGTAAATAAACAAATAATTAACAAACACCACACATCATCACCATCTTTTTTTTTCTTCTCGTCTCTTCTTGTTCATGTCCTAAATGTTTTGTGTCATCCCTTAGGTATGATTGAAAATAAACCTTTTAATGAAAAACAACAAACAACAAACCTCAAAACTCCAAATTATGTCAAACAAACCTTAAACATTTAGACATTCATATGCTTAACATTTGTTCGAGTGTTGAAACATTCAAACACCCCAATGCTCGAATGCTTAAACATTCAATCAAATGATGTGACACAAAGACCATTCATAAGAAAAAGGAAAAACTTTTGTTGTCAAAATTCACTTTTGTAAAACTTCGATGCAACATAAAAAAGAAGGTTTGAAGGGACAAGGGATGAAGAAGTTTGAAAACCCTAAACCCTAATCAAGGATACGCATATCCAAACCCTAAACACCATATAAAAAATATATATAACATAGTTATACATATTCAAGATCTCATAAAAATAACAATAAATATGCATAATGAAAAAAACCTATATGTGTAAATATGTACAAACATATCATTTGGACCTACATTTTTTGGTTACCCATAGCTCCAAATACAAAAGATGGGAAAAATTTAAATATGAATTATTGATAATAGGGGCATTATGCATGTTGATAATCAATGCATTGAAGTATATGTGGCCAACACTAGTTCTTTCATTGTAAGGATATGGGGAATTTTGGTTATATTAAAATTAATTATTTGATTAATTGATATTAATAATTATAAGATCAAAAAACCACATTAATAACCAATATTTTATTTTATTTTATTGAGTTTTCACATTTTGTTGATCAAAGCTATGATTTTGACACATACAACAATTTTTGCCCAAATTTTTTTCTTAAATCACCAAGTTTTAGAAAAAAAGTAAAATTTAGACTTTTACAATTAATTCCAACTATTCAAATATATATATATATATATAAAAGAATAAATTCATATATTTTATAGCTAGATTGTGGATGACCTCCAATTTGGCTATATCACAAAATTGATTGAAAAAAAAAAGAAAAAAAACCTTTCTTGTAATTAACGGGTAAAGATTTGGTGCCATTTTTGAAACCCATACAACATTGGTTCAAACTAGTATTGTGTGGTTCTCTAGAACTCAAGGTAACACCCAAAGGTTTCTGAGGAAGGGTAAATTGAATTTGAACTTGACAACCCATGACTCGATCACCAAATCTAAACCTTAACATAAGATCTACTTATTTATAGGCTTGAGTTTGAATCATGAAACTTAGAATTAGTGTTTCCATGTTTTTTTTTGTTTTTGACCTAGAATTGTTATTGAAAGATTTTTCTTTTTCGACAAGGTTTGAGTTCTTTGAGTTCCTAAGGTTCAATGGTCATTGTTATAGTGCTTAATTTTAGATTTAGTGTATATTCTTAAAGAGGCTAGAGTTGTGAACCAACATTTTGAAGCTTTTAGAGTCACAATATAAATGAGGCAAATCTTGTTTGATATAAATGTAGAGCTCCATGAAAGTGATTAAAGGGGGCTTCCATTCTTGGTAGTTCTATTACAACTTGGTTCTACACTGAAATGAATGTGTGCATTGAAGCAAAAGAACTAGTAGTCACAGATTTTGTTGTAGGGGACATAATTTATCGTGTTTTGACAATCTAATTAACAACCCTAAATCCTAACCATTACCCTTATTGGTCTCTTGTCAAAATAAAAAACTTAAACCCTAATAACACCCGAGAACCTCCTATGCTATGCTTTGCTTAGGCAAAAAACATTAACCTTAATTGAAGATTTAAAATAGTAAAAAAAAAACCTCACCCTGAGGTTTGAAATAAAAATCTTTTAGTAAAAGGTAACCAACCCTTGAGGTTTTAAAATTTTAAAAAAATTTTTTTTTTTAAAAACTGCACAACACTAGGTGAAAACAACAAAATTAAATTAAAATAAAAAATGTTCCATGTTATTCCAAAAGAATAAGCTCCTTGTGTTTCATAGAAACACATGCCGAGCATTCCTCAAAATGTGGGAACAACTTTGTGTTTATAGAAACACCTCATGAACCTTCCTCAAACCACACCTGATTTTTCATGCTGGAATACGGGTTTTTTTCCTCCCCTTTCCATTTCCTTAGTTCTTTCCAATTTTGTGATGCAATCAAAAGTGGTGATCGATCATCCATAAGAAGATTTAGCCAAATCTGGCTATAACCAAGAAATGAAAGTGGCTATAAACAATAAAATGAAAGAATCTAAGCATCTTGTCATTGGGTACTCTTCTGGAACATAAATAGAGAAATCTATTCATTTTTTAATTTATTTTTTAAAAAAAACTGACAAATAAAAACCCTTGCACCACATATTTGAATTTTTCAAAATTTTGAAATTTCCCAACTGCTGAAGAGCCATTTTTTTTAATTGGCAAATTCTCCCCCCAAAAGGGTAACTAAAAAATGAAAATCTCAAGAAAAAAAAAGAAAAAAAAAAGGATGATAATTTACAAAAAAAAAGTTTCATCTTTTCTTATCACCAAATCTTGCCAAGTCATCTTATGAATTGATTGCCACTTTGGCTGCACAAAATTGACCCACCAAAATAATAATAATAATAATAATAAATTATATTAAGATGACTTATATTATTATTATTATATAATTATATTAAAATTATATATAATTTTAAATTTTAAAAAAATATTTAAAAAAACCCCTATAACCACACCCAAGAAGAGACATTTTGAGTTCTTCTAGCACTGTACATTGTAGTCAATACTTATAGTGGCAGTGTAGTCAATCATTCTTAATAGCCAAAGGCTTTTGGCACATGTCACAAGCAAAGCAAATTGGAATGTCAAAGAAAACCTCCCCTCACCCCCACTTGGAAGCCAAATTTTGACAAGCTTTTGGAATCCAACATGTGTTAGTTAGCCTAGAGACACATGTGAAAGGAGGAAACAACATATAAAGTAATACTAATGTGCAAGGTTTGATTGACTATAGGCTTTTTGTTTCTTGTAAAACATTGACATGGTTGAAAGGGTGTGTTAGAACAAGGTGTTGTTGTTTACCTAGTAGCCTATAGTCTTTTTGTTTGCAAAACATTGACATGGGTCTTTTTAGGGTTGTTTTTCTTTTTTTTTGCATTGACTATTTATTGTCTTTTTGTGCTTGAAAAAATGTTTTGAGGTGTTATATGTTGTGTAGAGTGTTTGAGAAGGAACATGTCTATTTTATTTTATTTTTAAAAATTTGGGTGATATCTATGGATTTTTCCCTTCCATACGTAAACTTTCACCGAGGGTCAACTTTTGACTTGGGTCAACTTTCAAATTGAATAAAATGAATAATTAATATTTTTTCAAATTATTTTTCCAATATTCTATTGCACATTCCCTTTTTTTTTTAATGGAGGAAAACAAAAGCAATTCTCCAACATTTGCCTCAATTGCCTACAAAATATGAATGGGTGCTTAAGATTTTATATTTTCATATTTTGAGTATTGCCAAATTTGGCTGAATATACTTAAAATGGACCATCGTCACTTGAGCAACATCAAAAAATTGAAAATAAAATTAAAATAAAATACCGAAAATTTAAGGATTAACTATACAGCACTAGGTATTAAGAACCAAGTCTTTTGGGGTTTTCTCCCCCTATTGCTGTATTAAGAACCATATTTTCTTGTAGTCAAAGAATTGAGGTCTACAACCCAGGTTTTTCTTTTCAAAAATTTTATGTTGAAAATTTGGCAAAAATTTCACCAAAAAAATCAAAATTAGTGGAATTTACACTAGGAAAAAATAAAATTCCAAAATAATTTATTGGAAAAAAAAATCACTGTAATACAACATCTAGCTATTAATAACTTTCTCTATCAAGTTATGAACACTAGAAATTGGCATCTAAAATTTTGCAATTACACATATATAGCATATTCAAGTCTGGGTCTGATTGCAAAATATTAATTCCTTGTGCAAGCAGATCTCACTTGAATAATAATATTGTCGGTCCCACCAACCTCCTAAAAACCTGACCTAATTTTTCCTTTTTTTTTGTGTGAAAATTTTGAAATTTTTTTGATACAAATTCAATGATTTTTTTTTCAGAACACCCAAAATTAGAAAATTGAAAAGAAAAATGTCAGATTTCTTATGCATGGTTCAAATAGGTAGGTAGCCAAAAAAATAGAAGGATGTTTAATTTTTTGCATTGTGAAATAATATTTGAGTTTCCATAATTCTTCAAAAAATCCTCTAAAACAAACCAAAATCTTCCAAGATATTATAACTCTATTATAACTAATCTCAAGTTTCAACACAAGCCAAAATATCATCTTTCAAAAATCCTCGTATCAAAATAGACCTATTACTTGGGGGTCAAAATCCCTTAAGCTACTATACTCTATAATGAATCTAAACACAAAAACACACCCACAAACACACACACACACATATGTCCAAAAGAGGAAACTACACATTTTTAGGTTAAAAAGGCAGCTCCCCAACTTCTAAAGGAACCTACTACCTACACAAATTCTACTATTGAGGTCAATGCAAAACAACATTTCAATTGTGGTGCCCTTGTGTCTAGAAACTCCCAGAGTTTAGGTCAATGCCAATATCCTGAGATTTGAGGGCTCCTGAGTGCTCTTGTGGACCCTCATGGTGCAAACTTGCATTATGAAATCTACTATCACCTCCAAAATTGCTGCTATTTATTCATAAATCTCCTCAAGGATCCTCTCCACTGAGCCTAGTTGCAAAATCTGGAACTAAATTTAATTTATTTATTTTTTTAAAATTCTGATAAATTTAATTTTTTTTTTTAAAAATTTTAAAACCTCTCAGCAGCAGCATTCAGCAATGGTGAGGCTGGTGCAAAACAAACAAGCAAGGAAGCAAAGCAAACACACTGAAGGTTTTGACCGCAGACCCACCATCATCAAGCAAAGAACCAGATGGAAGAAGATCCAGTTACATCATGGATGACATCAGACAAAAATTGCATATAAATTATCAAGTGTCCCACCAGGCACTTCCAGAATTCAACAAAGCTTGTGAATCACATTTCTGCTTCTTCTTCTTCTTCTGGTTCTTGGGTGTTGGGGTTGCAAGTGGAAGTTTTTTAGTTGTTGGGTAGTAGAGATCAGAAGAGGAATTATTTTTACAATTTTGAGGTCAAGCAGAGAGAGAGAGAGAGAGAGAGAGAGAGAGAGAGCTTCACAACTACAAGACAGAAAACAGAGAGAACCAAACTTTTCAAAATGGGGACCGTTGGTGAGCCATTAGCTGCACAAAGATGGAGTTTGCAAGGCAAAAATGCTCTTGTCACTGTGGGGATCGGGTACAACATCTTCTCTCAAATTAAGCTTCTCTAGTTCTTCTTGATTCTTTTCCCCCCTTTCCATAGTTAATTGTCAAATCTCCCAGGGAGTTGATCAGAGGTTCCTTCTCCAACCTCCTCTTTTCTATGCAACAACCAGTCTCCGACCAACATCTGATAACAATAAAATTTCATCACAAAACAAAATGTGTCCTTGTCACAATAGACTTATCCTCAGATAGTTGCTCACTTCACAGATAACGCTAATGTAATGATTCTTCTGGTAATTGTTGTTGTCCAGGCTGGGAGTTGTTGAAGAGCTGGCGGGATTGGGAGCTTCAGTGTACACCTGCACAAAATTTGATACTGATCTCCAAAAGGGCTTGGAAACTTGGAGAGCTGCAGGCTGGAAAGT
>Ga0116231_10014228_pt1 | contig 10784 bp, 8 predicted proteins | sample S1TSphgellanicum_2_FD_89695 | JGI IMG/M metagenome (GOLD analysis project Ga0116231, IMG submission 89695) | Host-associated microbial communities from peat moss isolated from Minnesota, USA - S1T2_Fd - Sphagnum magellanicum MG | ecosystem: Host-associated > Plants > Peat moss > Unclassified... | reverse complement strand
TGCTGATCGCCCCCACCGCCGCCCCGGCCTGGCCGATCGACCTGGTCACCGGCGACCACGGCGCCGAGCTTGGCGCGGGCAGCCTGCCGGCAGTGGCCGGCTATCCGCACCTGACGGTGCCGATGGGCGCGGTCGAAGGCCTGCCGGTCGGGCTGTCGTTCATCGGCACCGCATGGGACGATGCCCGCGTGCTGGCCGCCGGCGCCGCCTATGAAAAGGCCCGCACCGCGCCCCTGGCCAAACCCACCTTCGCTCCGTGGAAAGAACCGCCGTCGGATTAAGCCCCTCCCCTTCAGGGGAGGGGTTGGGGTGGGGACTATCCCCACGCTCTGCACAAGCCGGAGAGACCCGCCCCCGGCCTATCCCCTGAAGGATCACCCCGATTGGCGGACGTGTTCCTGCAGCGCCTTGAGCGCCGATAGCTGCGCCTCCATCGCGCGCATGCGCGCTTCGGCTTTGGCCAGTTTGTCCTTGAGGTCGTCGGCGCGGCGGCGGGCGGAGGACCAGCGCGACAACCGGCGCCCGCTGTCGCGCAGCACGAACGCCAGCACATCGATGAAGCCCTGGCGCCGGGCGACGAGCGCGCGCGCAGCGGGCAAGGGAATTTCGGGAGCGGTGACGATTTCGGGCACCGGCTCCAAGATCGGTTCGGGTTCGACGTCAACACACAGGACCGGCGCATGTTCGGTTTGCGGCTCCGCCTCGGCTTCGATCTGCGGCTCCGCTTCGGCGGGGGGCGGCGCGATGATCAACTGCGCCTCGCTGGCGCGAAATGCGGCGTTCTGCGCCCGGGCCACCGCCGCGGCACGGCGCGCCGCTTTGCGCGCGGCCTTGCGGCTCATTGCCGGGCGCGGGTGTTCGGGCGTGTCGACCGGTTCGGGAATCGCAGTCGTCGGCCATGATGCGGCGGTGATCACCGCGCCGCGATGCGGCGGGACGATCTGGTCGGCGGGAAAGCCCGGCGGCGCGGGCGCGCTCTGGCGCAGCATGAACGCCAGATCGTCGCGCGACGTGCGCGGCGGCGGCGGTTTGCCGCCTTTGCGTGATTTTTGGGCTTGGCGATTACGCACGGTATGCATCGCGAGACCCCCCCAGGGTTTCGTTGCCTGAGCGACTGTCTCATGCCCCGATTCGCGGGCGCAATACGCAATTTGCCTAAGGTTGATTACCATGGAAAAGGGCGACCCTCGCGGATCGCCCTTCACGTAGTCAAACGGTTTTATAAAAACGATTATTCGCTATCTGCGTCCGCCGCTGCGGCCTTTTTCTTTGGCGCAGCCTTCTTTTTCGGGGTGGCTGGGGACTCTTCGGCAGCTTCGGCGGCCGGTGCTTCGTCGGCGGCGGGCGCTTCGGCATCGGCTTTCTTCTTCGGCGCCGCTTTCTTCTTCGGCACCGGTGCCTCCTCGGCGGCCGCTTCGGCAGGTGCCGCCGGGTTGCCGTTTTCGTCGGCTTCGATCGCCGCCTGCAGTTCGTCGCGGGTCACTTCGCGGGTGGTGACTTCGGCCTTGTCGAACAGGAAATCGACCACTTTGTCTTCATAGAGCGGCGCGCGCAGCTGTGCGGCGGCCATCGGTTCGGAGCGGATATAGTCAAGGAAGCGCTGGCGATCGGCTTCGCGGTATTGCTGCGCCGCCTGGCGGATCAGCATGTCCATTTCCTGGTTGGTGATCACCACGCCGTTGCTCTGGCCGATTTCCGACAGCAGCAGGCCCAGCCGCACCCGGCGCTCGGCGATGCGGCGATAATCGTCCTTTTCGGCTTCGATTTCCTTGAGCGCGGCTTCGGGGTCTTCCTCGTTGCCGGCTTCCTGGGTCAGCTGCTGCCAGATCTGTTCGAATTCGGCCTCGACCATCGACGGCGGCACGGCAAAGTCGTGCCCGGCGGCGAGCGTGTCGAGCAGCTGGCGCTTCATCTGCGTGCGCGTCAGCCCGGCCAATTCCTGTTCGAGCTGCCCGCGCAGCAACCCGCGCAGCTGTTCGATGCTTTCCAGCCCGAGCTGCTTGGCAAAATCATCGTCCGCGACGAAATCGCCGGCGACTTTGACCGCCTTGACCGTCACATCGAACGTCGCGGCCTGACCCTTGAGGTTTTCGGCCGGATAGTCATCGGGAAAAGTGACAGTGATGGTCTTTTCATCGCCGACTTTGACCCCGACCAGCTGTTCCTCAAATCCCGGGATGAAGCGGCCGGCGCCGAGTTCGAGCGGCGCATCCTCGGCCGTGCCGCCATCGAACGCCACGCCATCGAGCTTGCCGACGAAATCGATCACGATCTGGTCGCCGTCGCGCGCCGCTGCGCCCTCTTGCGCATCGGTAAAGGTCTTCTGGCCCTGGGCGATGCGGGCAACCGCTTCGTCGACTTCGGCATCGGACACCGGCACGACCAGCTTTTCGAGCTTCAGCCCGTCGGTCGACGGCGCTGCGATCACCGGCAGCACTTCGAGCGAGACCGCAAGTTCGGCATCCTTGCCCTGGTCATAGCCGTCGGCGAGCGAGACTTCGGGCTGGCTCGCCGGGCGCAACCCGTTGTCGGCCACCACTTTGTCGACCGCTTCGCGAATCGAGGTCTGCAACGCTTCCTGATGCAGCGCGGGTCCGTGCAGCTTGCGCACGAGATTGGCGGGGACTTTGCCCGGGCGAAAGCCCGGCATGCGCACCTGGGGGGCAATCTTGGCAACTTCGCCTTCGACGCGCGCGGCAATATCCGAGGCCGGAATGGTCACGGAATAGGCACGCTTGAGGCCTTCGTTGCTGGTTTCGACGATCTGCATCTCGGTTAGATCCAACTCTCTTGTCGACGTCGTGTCATGTGCGAAAAGACGGAGCCGGCCGACGGCTCTGGTGCGGGCGAAGGGACTCGAACCCCCACATCTTGCGATACTGGAACCTAAATCCAGCGCGTCTACCAGTTCCGCCACGCCCGCGTCCGGCGAAAGGCGAGCGCCGCCCCTATATCAGCCATTCCAAAAGCACAAGCCGCTGCTTTGCAAGTGCCACCCGCGGATGGGCCGGGGGTGCGCGGCGGTGGGTGGCGCCCGTAAAAAGACTCTCAGCGCGCAAGCCCGAACAGCAGCGACAGCCAGCCAGCGCGCTGCGCCGCAGGAACGGCATCGGTCGCGGGCGCATCGGCAAGCCCTGCGCATTCGAGGCAATAGGCCTGCGCGCCGTGCCCGCCGAGCAGGCGGTCGAGATCGCCGGCGAGCTGCCCGGCCAGCGCCATGCGCGCCATCGCCACGCGGCCGACCAGATCGCGGCCGCCGGCGCGGCTGCTGTCGTCGGTGCTGTCGCTGTCGTTGTCGTTGTCATTGCTGAAAATCTGCCGGAGCAGCGCGCCGAACGAATCTTCGTCTGCGCCGAGATAGACCGCGTGCCACTTGGCCGCGCCGGCGCGGTGCGCCGCCCAGGCCAGCGTCTGGTCAAGATCGCCGAACTGGTCGACCAGCCCCAATTGCCGCGCCGTCCCGCCATCCCAGATGCGCCCTTGCGCGATCTTGTCGACGGCTTCGGGGGTCATGTGGCGCGATGTTGCGACCAGCCCGACAAAGCGGTGGTAGCCCATGTCGATTTCCGACTGAATCACCCCTTCAACCGTCGGATTGAGCCCGCCGAGCACATCGGGCTGCCCCGACAGCGAGGTCGTGCGCACCCCGTCGGTGCCCACGCCGAAGCGGCCGAGCGCGTCTTCAAACGTCGGGATCACCGCAAAGATGCCGATCGAGCCGGTGATTGTCGCCGGTTCGGCAAAGATCCGTTCGGCCGGGGTCGAAACCCAATAGCCGCCGCTTGCCGCCAGATTGCCCATCGACACCGCGACCGGTTTGCCGCTGGCCTTGAACCGGGCAATCGCGGCGCGGATGCGTTCGGCCGCGAGCACCGATCCCCCCGGCGAATCGACGCGCACCACCATCGCGGCATAGTCCCCGCTCGCCGTCGCCTTGTCGATCAGCGCCGCGATGCGGTCGCCGCCGGCCGTGCCCGGCCCGGCGGTCCCGTCGACGATTTCGCCGGCCACGGTCACCACCGCGATCGCCTTGCCCGCTTTGGGCGTGCCCAGGTCCGCAAGATAGGTGGCATACCTGGTCGACTTGTAGGCGCCGATCGCGTCGTCCTTATCCTTGTCCGCCCCGACGAGTTCGGCAACGCGTTGGCCGAACGCGGCCTTGTCGCCGATGCGGTCGACCAGCCCGGCGGCGAGCGCCGCCTTGGCCGCGTCGTTCCCCGATGCCGCCAGCCATTTGACCGGGTCGGTGGTGACCAGCGCGATATTGGCACGCGGGCGCGCGGCTTTCACGTCGGCCTGCCAATCGTGCCACAGCGCGCCATAGACCGCGCTTTCGGCCTCTTTGGCTTCGGGCGAGAAATTGTTGCGCACATAAGGCTCGACCGCGCTTTTGTACGTGCCCACTTTGAACACGTGCGCCTTGACTTTGAGATGGTCGAGCAAATCGTGATAAAACAACGCGGTGCCACCCGGTCCGCGGATCATCGCGCCGCCCAGCGGATCGACCCAGACTTCGCTGGCGTGCGCAGCCAATTGCAGCGTGGCATCGTCATAGAGCACCGCGCGCGCCAGCACCGGCTTTCCGGCATGGCGCACGGTATCGAGCGCGGCGCCGATGCGCGACAGCGTCACCTGGCTGGCGCCGCCGAAATCTTCGAGATCGAGCGTTATCGCGTGAATCCGGCTGTCCCCGGCGGCGGCCTCGATCACCCGGACCAGATCGCGTTCGAGATATTGGCGATGGCTCTTGCCGCCGGCGAGCAGCAGCGCGCCCGGCTCGATCCTGGTGCGTTCCTGGACAATCGGCCCGTCGAGCGTGATCGCCAGCGCGCCTTCGCGGACATGCCCGGCCAAAGGCTTCATCGACAGGGCCAGCGACAACCCGCCGAAAAACAGCAGGAGCAGGAGGAGCACGAGCCCATCCTTGATGGCGACGAGGATTTTCCAGACAGCGCGGGCAAATTTCATGGGGGATATCTAGGTGGCAAAGCGCGATTGCGCCAGTCGAAACACTTGGCAGATGCGACAAGGCCCCCTAGGGCATCGCATTCGATGCAACCATCGATCCCCGCCTCGCCCGGACCCGCGCCCGTTGCGCGCGATTATCCCGCTGGCGGCCTCGCCTTTGCGCACCGCGATCTGACCGGGATCGGCGAACTGGCGCGGCACGAGATCCTCTATCTGCTTGACGAAGCCGAACAGTGGGTCACCTTGAACCGCCAGCCGCAAAAGCGCGCCGGGCTGCTCGACGGGCTGACCATCATCAACGCCTTTTTCGAAAATTCGACGCGCACGCTGTTGTCGTTCGAAATTGCCGGCAAGCGGCTCGGCGCCGATGTCGTCAACATGCACGCGGCAACGTCGAGCGTGAAAAAGGGCGAAACGCTGATCGACACTGCGATGACGCTCAACGCGATGCGCGCCGATGCGATTGTCATCCGCCATGCGAGTTCAGGTGCGGTTCGGCTGATCGCGGGCAAAGTCGATTGCCCGGTGCTCAACGCCGGCGACGGCCAGCACGAACACCCGACGCAGGCGCTGCTCGATGCGCTGACCATCCGCCATGCGCTCAAGCTGCCGCGCGGCAGCGATCTCAACGGGCTGAACGTGACGATCTGCGGCGATATCCTGCACAGCCGGGTGGCGCGATCGAACATCCTTTCGCTCACCGCGCTGGGCGCACAGGTGCGCGTCTGCGCGCCGCCGGCGCTGATGCCGGCCGAGATCGAGGCGATGGGCGTGCGCGTGTTCCACGATTTCGATGCCGCGCTCAAAGGCGCCGGGATCGTGATGATGCTGCGCTTGCAGCAGGAGCGCATGGAGGGGCAGTTCATTCCCTCGCCGCGCGAATATCGCCATCTCTATGGCCTGACGCTCGACCGGCTGGCGCGCGCCGAGCCCGGTGCGCTGGTCATGCACCCCGGGCCGATGAACCGCGGGATCGAAATCGACAGCCAGGTCGCCGATCATGTCGCGCGCAGCCTGATCACCCAGCAAGTCGAAAGCGGCGTGGCGATCCGCATGGCCTGTCTCGACGTGCTGACCCGCCGCGCGCGGGGGGTGCCCGGCTGGGACGCGATCGGCGGGGCGACGCCATGATCCCGCAGCCGGTCACGATCACCGGCGGGCGGCTGGTGCTGCCCCATGGCGCGCCGCAGTCCGGCGCGATCCGGCTGGTCGAAGGGCGCATCGCCGCGCTGGGCGAGGTCACCCCCGAACCAGGCGACTGCGTGATCGCGGCCGGCGGGCAGTTGATCACCCCCGGCCTGGTCGATCTGGGGGTGTTTGCCGTCGACAAGCCGGCGTTTCATTTCGGCGGTATCACGCGCGCCGCGCTGATGCCCGACCAGGGCCCGCCGCTCGATCATCCGGCGCGCGTGCGGTTTGCCGCGCTGTCGGGCAAACCCGATATGTGGATCCATCCGCTTGCCGCGGCAACGCGCGGGCTGGGCGGGGTGGAATTGGCCGAACTGGCGCTGATGCGCGATGCCGGCGCGCGCGCGGTGGCGACCGGGCGGCGCTGGATCGGCGATTCGGGGGTGATGGCGCGGCTGTTGTCCTATTGCGCGATGCTCGGCCTGATGGTCGTCACCCATGCCGAAGACGCCGGCATGACCGGGCAGGCCGTGGCGACCGCGGGCGAAATGGCAACGCGGCTGGGGCTGCCGAGCGCACCGGCGCAAGCCGAAGCGCTCGCCGTCGGGCGCGACATCGCGCTTGCCGAAATGACCGGCGCGCATGTCCATTTCCGCCAGGTGACGACCGCGCGCGCGCTCGATCTGGTGCGCGCGGCCAAAGCGCGCGGCATTCGCGTCACCGCCGGGGTGACACCGGCGCATTTCATGCTGTCGGATCTCGAACTCGCCAATTTCCGCACGTTCAGCAGGATGTCGCCGCCGCTGCGGCACGACAGCGATCGCCGCGCGGTGGTCGATGCGATTGCCGACGGCACGATCGACGTGATCGCATCGGGCCACGACCCGCGCGGGCCCGAGGACAAGCGCCTGCCGTTTGCCGATGCCGAACCGGGCATGGCCGGCGCCGAAACGCTGTTGCCGCTGACGCTGACACTGGTGCGCGACGGGCGGATCGACCTGGCGCGCGCGTTCGATCTGGTGGCGGGCGCGCCGGCGCGTCTGCTTGGGGTAGAGGCCGGGGTGCTGCACGTCGGTGCCGAAGCCGACATCGCGCTGGTCGATGCCGAACGGCCCTGGGTGGTGTCATCCGACAAGATGGCGGCGAGCGCGGGCAACACGCCCTTTGACCGCCGGCCGGTGGAAGGCCGCGTCACCGCCCTGTTCAAGGGCGGTGCGCAGATCATTTAGCGCGCGGCGTTGACTTTGCCGGGGCGGTTGGTGACCGGATGCGCTGCCGTCGGACGCACCGGTGCAGAATGCGCCGGGGCCGGATGGGCATCGGCGGATTGCACGCCGTTGACCCGCGCCGCGGCATTCACCGCCATCACCAGGCAGGCGCCGCCATGCGCACGCAGCGATCCGCACAGCGTTGCCGCCGAGGCCTGCCCCGCAAAACCGGCGGCCTGGACTCGCCAGAAATCGCGGCCACGCACCGAAACTTTGGTGATCAGGCTGGGATGGCCCTGCAGACGCGGGTTGCGCGAGACGAAATGGTGCCAGGCGCGGCGCGCGGTTTCCTCGCTGTTGAACGCACCCAATTGCACCAGATGCGTGCCAAGCCCGTGGGTGGGCGCGGCGACCGGGGCCGCCCGACGCGCCAGTGCGACACGCTCCGGTGCGCGGTGCTGCACCGGCAGCGGCTCGATCACCGGGATCGACACCGTGGTGGGCCGGGTTGCCGGCGCCAGATCGATTCGCGCGAGCGCGCCCGAGGCATATGGTGCCGGTGGAGCCGGCACTTCGGCCACAGGCGCCGGCGCCTGGGGCGCGGCAGCGGCCACCGCCTTGTCTGATCGTGCGCCGGATGGTGCGCCCGGGTAATGCGCCAGCGCCAGCGCTTCGGGCTGGCCCTGGTCGGCGATCAGCGGGGTTCCCAGCAGGCTGGCCACGCGGCGGCGCGAATCTTCGGGGCGGGCCATTGCCGCCCACGACTGGATGCGCGCATCGACCTGATCGGCGGGAAGGTCCTGCGCGGCCATGATCTTGGCCTCGGCCCACATCCCCGACAGCGCATAGGCAAGCGCGAGGTTTTCGCGCAGTTTGGGCTGATTCTGGCCCTGACGGATCGCGCTGGTCAGCACGTCGATGCCGCGCTGGTTCTGCCCGGCCATCGCGAGTGCCAGCCCGAGATCGGCGGCGGGCAGCACATCGCCATAGGTGTTGATCGTGTCGAGCGCGGCGCTGTTGTGGCCAAGCGCGAGTTCGCTCAGCACCAGACCGAGCGCGGCCCGGCTGCTGTCATCGCCAAGCTCGATCGCGTCGGAAAAGGCCTGGCGCGCCGATTCGAACCGGCCGGCGCGCAGATAGACATTGCCCAGCAACAGCCGCAGCGCCGGGTTGCGGCCATCGGCCTGCACCGCCTGTTCGGCGAGCGCGACCGCGCGCGGGGTCTGGCCGTGGCTCATCGCGTCGCGCGATTGCTGCGCGATCTTGTCCGGGCGCGGCGCCTGGTTCGAACAGCCGCCAAGCAGCGCAACCCCGGCGATGCCGGCGGCGAGCAGGCCAATCCGGCGGCGGTTGGAAAGGACGCGAAGGGTATCGGTCATGGCTGGTTTCCGCTCGGGGCTTCGCTGGGCGACGACAAAGTCGCAGGGAGTGCGGCAGGGCCGGTTGCCCCGTCGCAGTAATGATCAAGCGCTTCGACCAGCACCTGTTGCGCGCTGCGCCGCTGCGCAGCGGCGATCTGGCGCAGCCGGCCGTGGCGCGCGGGGTCGAGCCGCAAAGTAAACGCGATCCGCTGCCGCGCCGGAGCGCTGCTCTGGCTGTCGTCATCGACCAGCTCGCCCGGGGCGGAAATGCCCAGCGCATGGGCGAGCCGGGCGACCTGCAGCACCACTTCGGGCAAGTCGGCCTCGACATCGGCGTCGTTGGCAAGATCCTCGATCGGCGCAAACGTCAGCGGCACGCGCCGCGCGGGTGCACGACGGCCGAGCAGTGACGCGCCCAGCGAGGCGAACGGCTTGATCCCTTCGGCGCCCATGACCACCTCAGGACCCGACCACACGGCGGCCAAAGCCGCCGCCGGCCGGGCGTGCCAGCGCGCCCTGCGTCACCGCCGGGGCCTGCGGCACGGCAAACACCGTGCGGCGGAAATTCTTTTCGAGCCGTTCGGACACATAGGTCCACAGCGCGGCGATTTCGGCCGCCGATTTGCCGGTCGGATCGACTTCCATCACGGTGCGGCCATCGATCATCGATGCGGCAAAATCGGTGCGGTGGTGCAACGTGACCGGCGCGACGGTGCCATGCTGGCTGAGCGCGACGGCGGCTTCGGCAGTGATCCGCGCGCCTTGGGTGGCGGCGTTGACGACAAAGATCAGCGGCTTGCCCGCGCGTTCGCACAGTTCGACAGTGGCCCCGACCGCGCGCAAGTCATGCGGGCTGGGCCGGGTCGGCACGACCACCAGTTCCGACACCTGGATCACCGACTGGATCGCCATGGTGATGGCCGGCGGGGTGTCGATCACCGCCAGTTTGAATCCCTGCTGACGCAGCAGGATGAGATCGGTCGCGAGCCGCGCCACGCTGGTCTGCGCCAGCGCCGGATAGTCGGCTTCGCGTTCGTTCCACCATTCGGTGGTCGATCCTTGCGGATCGATATCGATCAGCACGACCGGGCCGGCGCCCGCGCGCTGAGCCTGCACGGCAAGATGTCCCGACAAGGTCGTCTTGCCGGACCCCCCCTTTTGCGATGCCAAAGCCAATACGCGCAACGCTTTTCCCCGTGTAACCAGTTTAGGTCAGGTACGAGCGATTCCAGATTCCCCTCAAATTTTGGTTAACATTCGTGCAGATTGGCTGCTGGAGCGAAAAAAAGCCGTCAATTCGTCGTTTTTGACTCATCGCGCAGGCAATTTTGCACGCGCGACGTTGAACCGGTGCCACAAGGGCAATGACGGCGATTGCAGATTCGTTTACCAATGTTGGGGCATGAGCGGGGTCATGATGACGATGGGGCAGACGGGCACGATGTGGGTGCGCACGACGCTGGCGCTGTGCGCGGGCGTGGGCCTGCTATGCGCCGGGGCGTTGCCGGCATACGCCGATGTCAAGGACGGGGTCGATGCCTGGGCGCGCGGGGATTACGATGCTGCCGTCGCGCAATGGCAGGGCCCTGCGGCCAAAGGCGACCCCGATGCGATGTTCAACATGGGCCAGGCCTACAAGCTGGGCCGGGGTGTGCCCAAGGACGCGGCCAAGGCCGAGGATTATTATCGGCGCGCCGCGCAAAAGGGGCATATCCGCGCCGCCGACAACTATGGCATCCTGCTGTTCCAGACCAATCGCCAGGCCGAGGCGATGCCCTGGCTCAACGCCGCGGCCGATCGCGGCGAACCGCGCGCGATGTATATTCTGGGCATTGCCGCCTACAACGGCGACTATGTGGCAAAGGACCTGGTCCGCGCTTATGCGCTGATGACCAGGGCGGCGCAGGCCGGGCTGCAACAGGCGGTCAACAGCCTGGCCGCGATGAACGATGCGATCCCGATCGAACAGCGCCAGCAGGGCGTGGCGCTGGCCGAAGAGCTCGATCGCAAGGCGGTCGCCGCGCGCGCCAGCGAAATGGGTTCGGCCGATCTCGGCAGCCCCAAGCCGGCGATTGCTGCGGCGGCGCCGGTCCAACCGTTTACCCCGCCTGCGCCGGCT
>Ga0116231_10014227_pt1 | contig 10785 bp, 10 predicted proteins | sample S1TSphgellanicum_2_FD_89695 | JGI IMG/M metagenome (GOLD analysis project Ga0116231, IMG submission 89695) | Host-associated microbial communities from peat moss isolated from Minnesota, USA - S1T2_Fd - Sphagnum magellanicum MG | ecosystem: Host-associated > Plants > Peat moss > Unclassified... | reverse complement strand
TCATACGCTCGGGCTCGCGCACAACTTTGCCGCCAGCTCCTTCCCGCACACGCCGCAGCAGTCGGTGTCAGTCATGGACTATCCGCACCCCTGGATCACGCTCGATGCCGACGGCAAGCCGACACTCGCCGAGGCCTATGCGACCGGCATCGGCCAGTGGGACAAGGTCGCCATCGACTACGGCTATCGCGAGTTTCCGGCGCACGTGGATGAGCACGCGGCGCTCGATCGGATTCTCAGCGATTCCGAAAAAACCGGCTTGCAGTTCATCACCGACGAAGACGCTCGCCCGCTCGGCGGTCTGCATCCGCACGCGCACCTCTGGGACAACGGCACGAGTCCGGCCGACGAACTGGAACGCATCATCGCGATTCGCAGCGCGGCACTCGCGCGCTTTGGTGAGAATGCGATCAGGCCGGGAGCGCCGATGGCGCAGCTCGAAGACACACTCGTTCCGCTCTATCTCTTACACCGCTATCAGACCGAGGCTGCGATCAAGCAGATCGGCGGACTCGATTATCGCTACCAGCTGCGCGGCGATGGACAGATCGGGCCCGTGATCGTCCCGGCTGATGAACAGAAAAAGGCCTTGAAGATCGTGCTGCGCACGCTCTCGCCGGAATTTCTGACTTTGCCGGAGCCCTTGCTGCGTCTGCTGCCGCCGCGGCCGCCGGGTTTGGAACTCACGCAGGAGTCCTTCCCCGCCGCGACCGGCTTGAGCTTCGACCCGGTCGCGGCGGCTGAATCTGCCGCCGACCTCACGCTCTCCGGGCTGTTCAATGCCGAACGCGCGGCACGTCTGCTGCAATATCATGCGCGCGATGCCGCCAACCCCACGTTGCTCGGCGACGTGATCGATGCCGCGCTCGCGGCGACGCGGCCTTCCCGGGCCGGCGCGGAGAAAACGAACACCGCACTCGCCGCCCTCGTCCAGGACGCGGTCTACGTGCGCACCGTCGAAGCCTTGCTGAGTCTGGCGGCGAACAACAAAACGTCCGGCGAGGTGCGCGCGGTCGTCTACGCCAAACTACGCGCACTGCGCCAAGGCGCCGCGCCCAGCAGCACCGATGTGTACTTGAGTCATCGCATCGATTTATTCGACCGGGATCCCGCGAAGTTCGTACCGGCGGCGCCGATCGAGGCGCCGCCCGGGATGCCGATCGGTGATGAGGACGACTGAGTGCCGCGCAAGCGTCGCGCCCGCGACCGGCAAAAACCTCAGTCGCGAATTTGTCCGCTGCCGCGCACGACGTATTTGTAGCTGGTCAATTGCTCGACGCCGACCGGGCCGCGCGCATGGAACTTGTCCGTGCTGATGCCGATTTCTGCACCCATGCCGAACTCACCGCCATCCGCGAACTGGGTCGACGCGTTGTGCAGCACGATCGCGCTGTCGACGCGCGCGAGAAAACGTTCTGCGGTCGCATCGTTGGCGGTGACGATGGAATCGGTATGGGAAGAGCCGTAGCGTTCGATGTGCGCGATCGCGGCATCCACCCCCTCGACGACCGCCACGGCGATGATCGCATCCAGATATTCCGTGGACCAATCCTGCTCGTCGGCGGGCTTGACGCGGGCATCGACGGCGGCGGTCGCGTCATCGCCGCGCACCTCGCAGCCCGCATCCAGAAGCGCGGCAACCAGCGGCGCGAGCAATCGGGGCGCGGCCGCGCGATCGACGAGCAGCGTCTCAGCAGCGCCACAGACGCCCGTGCGACGAAGCTTGGCGTTCAAGACGATTTGCTTGGCCATCTCGAGGTCGGCGTCGCGATCGACGTACACATGGCAGACGCCGTCGAGATGCCCAATGACGGGAACGCGCGCTTCGCGCCGCACACGTTCGATGAGCCCCTTGCCGCCGCGCGGCACGATCACATCGATGCTGTCGCTCATCTCGGCGAGCAGGAAGCCCACGGCCGCGCGATCGGTCGTCGGCACGAGTTGAATGCAGCCCTTGGGCAGCCCCGCGACCGCAAGTCCCTCCTGCAAGCATGCATGTATGGCGAGACTCGAACGCGTAGACTCCGAGCCGCCGCGCAAGATCGCAGCATTGCCGGACTTCAGGCACAAAGCGCCGGCGTCCGCCGTGACATTCGGGCGACTCTCGTAGACGATCCCGACCACCCCCAAAGGCACACGCACGCGCTGAATGACCAGCCCGTTCGGCCGTGTCCATTCCGCCAAGATCGTGCCGATCGGATCGGGCAGGTTTGCGATCGTCTCGAGGCCGGTCGCGATCCCGAGCACACGTTTCTCGTCGAGGCGCAGGCGATCGAGCAGTGGTCCGGACAGCGCCGCCGTGCCGGCTTCTTGGACATCGCGTCCATTGGCGGCAAGGATACGGTGACGGTGAGCGCGAATTGCATCGGCTGCCGCGAGCAGCGCGCGCTTCTTCGCTTCCGGCCGCGCGAACGCGAGGACCTCGGCCGCGGCGCGCGCCGAACGGCCGATCGACTGCATCACGGTCGCCAGTGAGTCGGCCGGCGGCGACTCGGTCTGTATCTTGCCCTCGCTGCTCATGGTTTCACCAACACCAAATCATCACGATGCACGATTTCATCCCGCCCACGAAACCCCAACAGCTGTTCGATGTCCGCTGACTTTCGGCCGATGATGCGCGCCGCATCGCCATCCGAGTAGGCGCAAATCCCGCGGGCCACCTCGACGCCGTCGGGGCCGACGATGCTCACGGTGTCGCCACGCTCGAAACGCCCGGTGGCGCGCAACACGCCGGCCGGAAGCAAGCTCTTGCCGCGCAGAAGGGCCTTGACAGCGCCCTCGTCGACGCAGATTTCGCCGGCGGGCTGCAAGGTGCCCGCAATCCACTGCTTGCGAGTCGCAACCGGTGTCGACGACGGCACGAACCACGTGCAGCGGGCGCCCTCTTCGATCCGTTTCAGCGGATATTGGTGCGCGCCCTTGGCGATACACAAATGGCAACCCGCGCCGACCGCGATTTTAGCAGCCGCGATCTTGGTTTGCATGCCGCCCGAACCCATGAGCCCGGCAGCGCCACCCGCCATCGCCTCGATCTCCGCGGTGATTTCCAGCACCCGCGGAATCAAGGTCGCGAGCGGCTCGTCCTTCGGATTGGCGGTATAGAGTCCGTCGATGTCGGATAACAACACGAGGCAGTCGGCGCCGACCATCTGCGCCACCCGCGCCGCCAGTCGATCATTGTCCCCGTAGCGGATTTCCGCCGTGGCGACCGTGTCGTTCTCGTTGATGACCGGGATCGCCTTTAGCGAGAGCAAGGTGTTCAGTGTGCCGCGTGCATTCAGATAGCGGCGGCGCTGCTCGGTGTCGCCCAGCGTCAGCAGAACCTGAGCGACCGTGATCCCGTGTGCATCGAGGAGTTCCTTGTAGGCGTGCGCCAAGCGGATTTGGCCGACGGCGGCCGCGGCCTGACTTTCCTCGAGCCGCAATTTACCCTTGCCCAGCCCCAGGTGCCGCCGCCCGAGTGCAATGGCGCCCGAGGACACCAAGATGACTTCCTGGCCGCGCCTGTGCAAGCGCGCGACATCGGCGGCGAAGCTCTCCAGCCAGGACCGATTCAAACGACCCTTGTCCGCGTCCACCAATAGCGCGGAACCGACCTTGACGACGATGCGTTTCGCCTGGCTCAAGGGTTTGGCAGTCGCTTTGCGGTCCGCTGGGTTCATAGCCGCACAATCTTAGCGCCTGCACAATACATTGGTCCCGGGCATTTACTTGCCTTGGGCGCCTCCCCTAATATCCGCGTCTCGATCTAGCGCAGCCAACCCGAGAATAAGGACGAACGCCGTGGGCAGAGAGTACGAACCGACCGTCGGACAATGGTACGAGGACTTGGAGAACGAAGAGACGTTCCAAGTGCTCAAGGTGGATGAGGATCGGGAAATCGTCGAGATCCAGCATTTGGACGGCGACGTCGAGGAATTGGATGTCGACGATTGGGCCGAGCTCGATTTGGAATTGAGCGAGGAGCCGGAGGGCTGGTCGGGCTCCAAGGCCGAGCGCGACGCCGAGGACGACGACGAGGATTGGGACGAAGAGGATGAGGAAGACGACGAGGATGACGAAGATGACGACGACGAAGACTTAGACGACGAAGACCGCGAAGAGTACTAAACTCCTCGCGGCAGACGCGCGTAACCGCGGGAGTCTTTCCTAGACCGGCTGCAGCCAGCCGTGCCGGTCTTCGCTCTGTCCCTGTTGGATCGCAACGAGCTGGGCGCGCAGCGACTGCGTCAGCGGACCGACTTGACCCGTGCCGACGCGGTGCTCCTGGCCACGATGAATCAAGGTACCGACGCCGGCAAGCACCGCGGCGGTGCCGGACAAGGCTGCCTCACCGGTCTTGACCCACTCGAGCATCTCCGTGACATCGAACTCGCGCTCCTCCGCCTTGAACCCCAGGTCGCCGGCGAGCGTCAGCAAGGAGTCGCGCGTCACGCCATGCAAGAAACTTGAATCCAGGCTGCGCGTCAGGATCCGTCCCTCGCCAATCAGCAGGAAGTTGGCCGCACCGGTCTCCTGCACGCTCCCACCCGGGCAAAACAGCACTTGGTCGACCTGGAACTTCGCGCGCGCGGCGAGCGTCGGTCCCATCGCGGCCGCATAATTGCCGCCGGTCTTGACCATGCCGAGATGCGCTGCGGAGCGCGTATTCTGGTCGTCGACCAGGATGCGCAACGGTTTCATGCCGCCGGCGAAGTAGTCCCAAACCGGGCTCGCCAAGACCATCAGCGTGGCTTCGTTGGGCGGCGTGGCCGCGGCACCGATGTTGGCGGTCGTGCCGAACAAAAGCGGCCGCAGATACAAGGCCCCGGGTGCCTCCGGAACGGCTTCGCGACAGCGCTCGATGACCGCACGCACCATCTCGGCAAGCTGGGCCGCGTCCGGCTCCGGGAGCACGAGCTGCCGCGCACTTTGGCGCATTCTCTGAATATGTTTATCCATGCGAAACACATGCACCGTGCCATCCTGGCGCCGGAATGCCTTGAAGCCCTCGAAACAGGTGCTCGCATAGTGCAGAACATGAGCCGCCGGGCTGATCTCGATCGGCGCGGTCGGCGTCAGTTCGAACGCGCCCCAGCCACCGGCTTGGTAGTGGGCAACGGCCATATGGGACGCAAGGACCGTACCAAAGGCGGGGCGTTGAGGTTGTGAGGTCATGGTCATGTCACCTTCGGCGGACGAGTCTTGGGACGGTAGTTTAGGCCATCCGCGCCGCTTTAGGCCAATACGGCCGCTCTAGGCCGTCAGCGCGGAGGCGCCCACGGTGCGGCGCGCCACAAAACGGTGAATTCGCCGACAAGCCTCGGCAAGGAGGGCTGGATCGAGCCCGAAGAAGATCCGCACGAAGCCGCTCGTCCCCAGACCGAATGCCCCGCCGTCGAGCACCGACACGCGCTCCGATTCGTACAGACCGCGCATGAATTGATAACCGGAGAGGCCCGTACCGCGCACATCCACGAGCATGAACATGCCCGCATCCGGGGCGCTGCAGACCAGTCCCGGAACGTCCGCCAATCCCGCCAGCAACAGATCGCGCCGCGTCGCGCAGAACTCACGCATGGCGGCCTCGGCGCTCGCGGACTGCTGGAGCGCCGCCAGCGCGGCCTCTTGAATGAAACCCGGCAGACCGAACAGCATGCACATGATCAGCGACTCGGCATGCGCAATGAGTGCGGGCGGCCCCACGAGCCAGCCTGCGCGCCAGCCGGTCATCGCATGCGATTTGGAAAGGCTGCCGATCGTGACCACCTGGTCGGGCAAAGTCGCCGCGAGACCGGGCACGCAGCCCGCCGGCGCGATACCGGCATAGACCTCGTCGGCCACGATCCACAGGGAATGGCGGCGCGCCAAGGCTCCGATCGCGGCCATGTCGGCCTCGCTCAGGATCACGCCGCTCGGGTTGTTCGGTGTCGCAAAGAAGATTGCGCGCGTGCGCGGCGTGATCGCAGCCTCGAGCGCGCGCGTGTCGAGCCGAAAGCCGTTGTCGCTGGCGGCCGGCACGCGCACCAAGCGCGCCCCCGAGACTTCGATCGTGGCCGGGTAAGTCGGATACAAAGGCTCGAGCGCGATCACCTCGTCGCCCGGCCCGGCCAGACACATTGAGGCCGTGAACAGCGCATTCTGTGCGCCGGATAGAAACAGAACGTTCGCGACACTCACGGTCTGTCCCGTCCGCCGCCGATGCAGATCGGCAATGGCGGCCCGCAACCCATGGCGTCCGGCCGCAACCGTATAGTGCGTGTCCCCTGCATGCAGACGCTCGATGGCGCGCTCGATGACCTGCGGCGGCGTGTCGCGATCGGGGTCACCGACACTCAGCAGGATCACATCTTCGCCGCGCTCGCGCGCCTGCCGAGCCTCATGGTGGGTCAGCCACGCATCGGCACCGTCGCCGGCGATGCGTTGGACCAAAGCGGCATATTTCATCACCATCAACTCCTCGGGAGCCCCACGCCTTGCGTCGCGCCGGAGCGGCTTGCATACTTTTGCAATCGTAACGCGCTTTGTAAGGACTCGACATGCACAAATTGACACTCGCCTTCGCAGGCGCCTTCGTCGCCATGATCGCATTACCGGCGGGCGCCGCCGAAGTCCTCAAGCTCGTCGAGCACCCGGTGAACGAGACGACCGTGGATATCGGTGCCAAGGGCGATTCCGTGGGCGACCTGTTGACGTTTGCCAATCCGATCTTCGATGCCGCGAACAAGGTCGAAATCGGCAGCGACCAAGGCTATTGCGTGCGCGTGGTCGCGGGTAAGAGCTGGGAGTGCAACTGGACCTTGATCCTGAAATCCGGTCAGATCACGGTCGAGGGGCCGTTCTCCGACACCGGCGACTCGACCTTTGCGGTCACCGGGGGTACGGGCAAATACGCGGGAGCCAAGGGCACTCTCAAGCTGCACCCGCGGGACGCGACGCCGACGGGCTACGATTTCACGTACATTCTGCGCTGAACCTAGGCGCATGCCCTACACCGCCGCGGACTGCCTGCGCAGCCGCCGTGATTTTCCCGCGCTGAACCGTACCGCCGACGGACAGCGAATCACCTATCTCGACGGGCCCGGCGGCACTCAGGTCCCGCGCGCCGTGATCGAGGCGATTCACAGCGTCTACACGGACTGTAATGTGAACACGCACGGCAACTTCCCACCGTCACGCGAAGTGGATCGGCGCATGCAAGCGGCGCGCAGCGTCGTCGCGACCTTCCTGGGTGCAGCGGACGAGCATTGCATTTCTTTCGGTCAGAACATGACCACGCTGAATTTCGCTTTGGCCACTGCGATCGGACGTACGCTCGTCCCCGGCGACGAGGTCGTGATCACGCAACTCGATCACGAAGCGAACCGCGGACCCTGGCTCGGGCTGCGCGAGCGCGGCGTTGTCGTGCAAGAGGTACGGCTGCTCGAGAGCGGGGTACTGGATAGCGATGATCTTGCTGCGAAGATTGGGCCGAGGACGCGCTTGCTCGCACTCGGCGCCTCCTCGAATGCACTCGGCACGGTCAACGATATCGCATTGGCGCGCAGACTCACGCGCGCGGTCGGTGCGCTCTTGGTCATCGACGCGGTGCATTTCGCCCCGCATTTTCCGGTCGACGTTGCGGCCCTCGGCGTGGATTTCTTGCTGTGCTCGGCCTACAAATTCTACGGGCCGCATGTGGGGATTCTTTACTCCGCGCCCGGCGCACTCGCGCATCTGCCGACCGACCGGCTCGGTACGCAAGATGCGTCGGCGCCTTTCCGCATCGAGACCGGCACCTTGAATCATGCGGCGATTGCCGGCGTCCATGCCGCGGTCGAGTACCTCGCGAGCTGGGGCGCGGGGGCCAGCTTGCGGGCACGCGTCGTCGATGCGATGGCGAGTATTTCGGCCTACGAGCACAGCCTCGGCCGGTTCTTTTACGAGCGGGTGAGGGAACTTCCGGGCATCCGTATCTGGGGATGCGACTTCTCGACGCGTGCCCGCGCACCGACCGTGTCGATCTCGTTCGACGCGCTGACGCCTGCCGAAGTCGCTGCAGCGCTCGGCGCGCAAGGCATCTGCGTTTGGGACGGCAACTTCTACGCAGCGCGCGCGGTCGAGGTGCTCGGGCTGGCGGCGCGTGGTGGCCTCTTGCGCACCGGCATCTCGATGTACAGCATGCAGGATGAGCTTGCGCAGCTGCTCGACGCACTGGCAGCAATGTAAAAACTGCAAGCTCACGCTTGCCGCGATGTTCGCGTTTTCTCGCAACCGTCGCGCACTTTCGTGGTCAAATGAGTGACCGGTGTTGTGGGAAGACGCGCGATGCTACTCAGCAAATTCAGTTACTACGCGGACTATGTCGCCTATCCGATCGTAATCACAGGCCTGGGCGTTTTGGGACTCTCGGGTGCCCGTGAGCACGACGCGGCAACATGGCTGGGCGCGGGTCTGGCGGGATTCGCGTTGTGGACGTTTATGGAATATGTTCTGCACCGTATCGTGCTGCATCGAATGCCTTACTTCAGTCCGATGCACGACTTGCACCATAAATCCCCCCTCGCCTATATCGGCACACCGACGCTCTTGAGCGTGAGTGTCTTGTTGGGCTGCATCCTCGCGCCGACTTGGTACTTCTCCGATCTGGTGGTGGCGACAGGCCTCACCAGCGGCGTCATGGTGGGTTACGTTTACTACGGGCTCGTGCACCACATCATGCATCACTTCCGCAATTCGTCGAGCTACCCGTATCTCAATGGTCTGCGGGCCGTGCATATGCGCCATCACTATTCAGCGAAGGCCGGCAACTTCGGCGTGACGACGACGTTTTGGGACCATGTATTCGGCACCGTGATCCGACCCGCGGGCGGCAAAGCGGTCTAAGCGATTCGAGTTCCCCACTTTGTGCACCGTTGCAAGCCGTGCGCGTTGAAATATTTGCAGCCATTGAAACGGGGGCAGACGCCCATACTTACGCTCTGTCGAGAAATTCGACCTATTGGGAGTTTTTCATGACCAATCAACGTTTTGCCTTTGTGGTTCTCGCGGCCGCCGTGGCGTTTTCGGCGCCGGTGTTTGCCGACAGCGATCCGACTGCCCATGAGATCTATGAGGCGGCAAGCTCGGGCCACCTGGCGCAAGCCCAGCAAATGGTCGAAAAGGTCCTCAAGGATCACCCTGGCAGCGCAGAAGCGCACTATGTTGCCGCGCAAGTGTATGCACGGGAAGGGAATTTCACGGCTGCGCGCGGACAATTGCGGCAGGCTGAGGATATCGATCCTGCGGGCAGCTACGCCAAACCGGAAGCCCTGCAGAAGCTGAAAGCCGAATTGAACGCGGGTACTCAGGGTGGTGTGTTGGCACCTGCGCGCATCGCGCCGACGCGTTCGTCGTTTCCGTTTCTGCCTCTGCTGGTACTGGTCGGAGCGATCGGTTTGATCTGGATGCTGTTCCGTCGCCGTAGCCAGCCGACGCAGTATCCGGGCCAGTATCCCGGCGGCATGGTGCCTAGCGGGCCCCAAGGTCCCTATGCGGGTCCCCCTGGTTATGGACCGGCGGGCTACGGTCCGGGTGCGGCCCCGATGGGCGGTGGCCTTGGCTCAACCGTGGTTGGTGGCCTGGCCTCTGGCCTAGCAGTCGGTGCGGGTGTGGTCGCCGGCGAGGAGCTCGCGCATCATTTCTTGGATGGCGATCGCCGTGAGGGCGTGGCCGCTGCGCCTCCCGCCCAGGTCGAACCGCCTGTGAACGGTGACATGGGCGGCTCGGACTTCGGCGTCAACGATCCCGGTTCCTGGGACGACTCGGGCTCGGGATCCGATGGCGGTGACTTCGGTTCGAGCGGCGGCGACGACTGGACCTGATCGAGACGCATCTGCCGTCACGCGCAGCTGCTTGCGTGTGACGGTAGTTTATTCCGCGCTGTTGGCCGCCGCGACAGCGACTGCGTGATGTAAGGCGTCCATGCCGAACGACACGTCCTGGAGCACCCCGTTGACGAAGAAACTGGGCGTCGCCCGTAAATGGCTGCGCCGTCCACCTGCCTCGCTTTCGCGTACCTTCTGCAGGTAGATATGATCTCCCATCTCGGCAACATAGCGAACCATGTCTAAACCGATTTCCGCGGCATAGCGTTCCAGATCCTTGTCTTTCAAGTGCGGCTGATGCGCGAACAAGCTGTCGTGCATCTGCCAGAATTTCCCCTGGGCCCCGGCCGCCTCAGCGGCCTCGGCTGCGTGCAGCGCATGCGGATGCGCATCCTCGAGCGGGAAATGGCGAAAGATGAAGCGGATCTGGTTGGGGTAGCGCTCGAGCAATAATTCCGGCGTCGGCGCAGCGAGCTTGCAGCTCGGACACTCGAAATCCCCATATTCGACGATCGTAATCTGCGCGTGTGCATTGCCGCGCACATGGTCGGTGGGGCCCGGGGGCACCGCCAGCGTGACAAGTCGCGAATCGGTGCCCATGGATGCGAGCCTCCTATCAGCTCAGAATGATCTTCGGTTGTGCCGCGAGTCCCTCGACGATGAGGCGGTTGACGCGGCGCACATAGGTCGCCGGATCCTCCAATTCGCCGCCTTCCGCGAGCAAGGCTTGATCATATAAGACCGCAGCGAGTTCATCGAAGCTCCCCGCATCCTCGGTGGCTTTGAGCCGCTCGATCAAGGCGTGCTTGGGATTGATCTCGAGGATCGGCAGTGTCGCGAACGGATTGCTCTGCCCCGCTTGCTTGAGTATGCGACTCATGCGCAGCGAAACCCCGTACTCGCCCGCCACCAGGCGGGCCGGCGAATCCGTGAGCAGGCTCGAAATGCGCGCGCTCTCGAT
>Ga0116231_10014226_pt1 | contig 10786 bp, 11 predicted proteins | sample S1TSphgellanicum_2_FD_89695 | JGI IMG/M metagenome (GOLD analysis project Ga0116231, IMG submission 89695) | Host-associated microbial communities from peat moss isolated from Minnesota, USA - S1T2_Fd - Sphagnum magellanicum MG | ecosystem: Host-associated > Plants > Peat moss > Unclassified... | reverse complement strand
GTCACAACATGCAGAGCATCGCGCATAGCAGCGCCACGGGCATGACCACAATCCCGATTTTGAGAAACGCCCATCCCGAAAACGTCATTCCATCGCGCCGCAGCGCGGTGAGCCACAGGATTGTGGCGAGCGAGCCGGTGACGGAGAGATTGGGGCCCAGATCGATGCCCACCATCGCGGCGGCGCGCAGGCGGGCGGCGGCGTTTGCCGCCTGTGCGGCGTGGCCCGCGACCAGGCCGAGCGGCAGGTTGTTGACTAGGTTGCAGCCGAATGCGGTGAGCAGACCCGCCGCCCAGAAGGCCGCGCCGGGCGCGCCGGCCATGGCGCGAAGCTCGCCCGCCAGCGCGGCGGTGAGGCCGGCCTGGGTGAGTGCCGCCACCAGCACGAACAGCCCGGCCACCAGGGCCAGCACGTCCCAAGACATGTTTTTGACCACCGCCCAGGCCGCTTGTGGGTTCCGCCAAAGCACCGCGGCGGCGGTGGCCGCGCCGGCCAGGAAGGTGGGCAGGCCCAGGCTTGCGCCGAAAGCCGAGGCCGCCAGCAGCACCAAAGCGGTGCCGGCGATGCCGCACGCCGCCAGCGCGCCGCCGCGCGACAGTACCGGCACCGCATCGGTGGATTTCAATTCTTGCCTGAGCGCCGCGCGCTGCGTGACGTACAACGCCAGATACGTGGACAAAATGGCCGCCGCGGAGGGCAGGGCGAATTGCGCCAGCCAGGCGGTCAGCTTGGGCATATGCGCGCCAAAAACCACCAGGTTGGCGGGGTTGGAAATCGGCAGCACGAACGAGGCCGCATTCGCCACGAACGCGCAGACCAGCAGGAACGGTAGGGGTGCGGTTGCCCCCGCCGCCCGCACCACCGCCGCCACCGCCGGCGTCATGACCACCGCGGTCGCGTCGTTGGACAAAAATGCCGTGACCGCGACGCCCATGGCGTAGAGCAGGCCGAACATTTTGACCGCTGAACCGGCGGCGCGGCGCGCCACCAGCGCCGCCAGCCAGTCGAACAAGCCCTCGCGCCGCGCCAGTTCAGAGAGCAGCATCATCCCGGCCAGGAACAGATAGACGTCGCCGCCCTCGGCCACGCCCCGCCACGCCGCCGCCGCCGGCAGCGCCCCGGTTACGACCAGCAGCGCGGCACCCCCGACCGCCCAAACCGCTTCCGGCCAGCCGAACGGCCGCAACACCACCCCCGCGACGCTGAGCGCCGCCACCACATATATTTCCAAGCTCTCTGTCCGCCCAAAGCCCCGGATGTTTGGGCGGGGCGGTCAGGAAACAAGCCGCTCCCCGTTAAGGGAGCGGCTTGCGGAATTAGCCATCCGCCTCCAGCCCGGCGGCGGCGAGCGGGGCCGCCCAGTCCGCCCGCGCATCCGCCGCGATTGACGGGGCGTGGCCGCCATGCGCGGCCAGCAGTTGCGCGCCGCCGTCGATTGCCGCTTCGCCTAGCGCACGCCAGCGCGCCAATGCCTCCAGCAGCGCGGGGCGGTTGCCGTCGCCGCCGGCGATGAGGAAGCGCGCGCAGGCGGCCGTCCAGCGGCGGGAGCGTTCGGCGTCCTTGAACAGATTATCCGCGATCAGCGCGTCCAGCTCGTCGCCCTGGGCGCGGGCGAGACGGGCCAACTGGAGCAGGGTGATGTGGTCGGCGATGGGCTTGAGCACGAGTTGCGTGCCGACGAACGCCTCGTGCCAGTCATACGCCACCAACAGTTTTTCAAGCAATTCGCGCAGGGGCTGCCAGTGCGGCGCCTTTTCCCATACCGCGCGCTCGGCCTGGCCGAAATGGCGGTCCGGGAACGTGTCGGCCAGCTGCCTGGTGCGATAGGCGGTGATCTGCACGCGGCGCAGTTGATCCGCGGTTTGAAACACCGCGGCGTTGCCGATGTAGCTGGAGGGGGCGAGCTGCTGCACATAGGCGGAGAGCATCTGCAGCCCGTGGCCGAGATAGCGCGAGGGGGTGAAGACGCCGGCGAGCAGATCGACCGCCTGGAGTCCTAGCGCGCCGTCCGAATTTTTTGAGGTGAATTCGGCCAGCAGGCCATCGACATAGGTTTCCTGCTGGTCCTGCACGACGGTGTATTTGCGGTAGGTCATCTGGTCGGGGTCGCGGAAGGCGTTCCAGTCCGCGATGGTGAGCGGGATGCCGTCGCGATGGCGCTTCAGCCAGACATTGCCGTGCACGTCCGGGCCCATTTCCAGCGGCGTGGGGAAGGAGATGGTGTGGTTCATGTCATGCGTCACCACCTCGTACTCGTTCGGCTTGCGGCCCAGATTGCCGAAGCGGGACCAGGTTTTGGTTTTCGGGCGGCGGGCTTTGATGATGTTGGTTTGTTCGGACATTTTTGACTCCCTTGAAGACAAGTGTGGAAGGAAGGACTTCTTTTTTTGAAAAAAAAGAAGCAAAAAAACTTTTGATTCCCCCGGCGTTGGAGCGGCCATACTGTGGCCGCTCAAACGCCGTGGTTAGTAAAGTTTTTTTGGTTACTTTTTTTTCAAAAAAAGTAACTACTTCCTTCCTCTTTCTCTAATTGTGATACCAACTATACTCACTAACCGAAGTCCTGATGCGCCCCGCAAACGACGGCATCTCAATCTCCAGCCGGCACAACTCATAGTCCCGGCCTAGATGTTTCACCATCGTATCGCGCCGCAGCACGCAGTGGTTTTCGGTATGGATGCGGATATAATCGCCCCGATCGACCACGAACACGGTGCGGCCGGGGTTGTCCTCCGCCACCGCGTCGATCACCGCCTCGGCGATTTCGCCGGCGCGGATGATGGGGCCGACGGCGTCCGGGCCGGCATCCTCGGTCTGCACGATTTGCGATGCGCTGCTCATGCTGCTTTCCTTTCGGTGGTGAGGGGAACGTCGCCGATTTGCACCATGCCGTCCACGACGCGGACCGGGTATTCCACCAGGCGCTGGTTGGACGGGTTGATGGAAAGGCCAGTGGTGGCATCGAATTCCCAGCGATGCGCCCGGCAGGTCAGCACGCAGCCGTCGAACTTACCTTCCGACAGCTTCACCGCTTGGTGCGGGCAGACATCCGCATAGGCTTTGAACGCGCCGTCCACGTTCACCAGCAGCACCGGCTTGTCCGCGATGACAAACGCATCCATGTCGCCGATCCATAGATCGTCGGCGCCGCAAACTTCGTGGAAGGCGATGACCGCGCCGGCGGTGTCCATGACTCGTCTCCTCACCGTCAGTACGAAAAATTCACATCGACCCAGTGCAGCGGCTGCACTTTTTGCGCGGCCACGCGGGCGCCGAGAATTTCGGCGGGGTCCATGACTTCATCGTCGATCGTCACCACGTAGCCCTTGGCCCGCGCGTCGGCGGGCAGCGTGCGGCCGACGGTGTGTTCGGCGATCTTGCCGGCGACCTGCGCGAAATTGTCGTCCGTGTCCACCGCGATCAGGCGGGGGATGTAGTCGCCCTTGAAATAGCCGTAGAGGGGAAATAGCGCCATTTTGTCTCTCCCTTATTCCGCCGCCATGGGAACCGGCGTTTTGTAATCCGCCGCCCAGCGATATTTGTAGGCGTCATCGCCGATCACCTCGGGTGTCAGGCCCATCCATTGCACGGCGCCGCCGAGATCCATCGGCTGGATTTGGCCGGCGAGGAAGCGCTCCACCACGTTGGTGCTGCCGGCGTAGCGTTCGGGGTTGCAATCGAAAATCCATTTCGACACATCGCTGTCGAAATAATAGGTGCGGCCTTTATACACGCTCATTTGCTTGGAGACGTGGTGCCGGTCCCAATGCGCGCCGATCGGCAGATGCGTGACATTGCACAAGGCCGGCAGCGTGGCGGCGACGGTTTTTTCGACGGCGCCGTCATTGACGTTGCGAATCACCTGGTCCCAGAGCACGCCCCAGCTATCTTCCCAGTTGGGATATTTGGCATTCAGCCATTGGCGCTCGGCGCGGCTGACGCCGGCATTCGGGTTCCAGAATAGGGTGGGGCGGTAGGACCAGGTGCCAAGGTGCATCGCGTGATGACCGTGATCCAGGCAGGCCAGGAATTCGTCCCAGTACCAGGGTTTTTGCAGGCCGACATCGCGCATCGTGCGTTCGTGCTGGGTGACCACCCATTCCATCATGAATTCCTTGAACGACATTTTGCGCTGGTGCAGCGGCGTGTAGTAGTCCATGGAAATGCCCGTCAGCGTCTGGAACAAACGGAAGGAGCGCCAGAACGAGACGTCAAAGATATGCTGCGCGCGCTTGGGGTCGTGCTTCATCAGCACTTCGACGGCGGGGAAACCGCATTGCGCGTGGCGGGATTCATCGGTCTGGATGCTGGAGAGCAGGTTCGAGAAATCGATATCGCCGGCTTCCATCGCATCCGCCGCCAGGGCGACGAACTGGATGTTGGTAAAGCCGTGTTCCACCGTCAGGCTGGTGGCGATGGCGGCTTCCATGCAGTCGGCGTTCAGCATCACGTCATCGAAGAAATTGCGGATCGCGATGACCGCCCATTCATTGGTGTGAAACGCTTTTTGGCACCAGTCAAAACTCTGGTCGTCCTTTAGCAGGTCGTGCGAGAACGCCATGTCGAGCTGCGTGTGGCGGATTTCGTCGAGCATGCCGTACACGCCCAAATTGCGCCAGCGCGGCGTGGGCGCGAAGCGGCAGAAGCGGGACTGCATGGTGATCGCCATCTGCTCGACCATGCAGGTGGTGCCCATATGCATTTGCGAGGAGGCGGTGTGCGCGGGGTCCAGCTTGTCGAAAATATTTGCGCGCTTCAGGGCTTCGCGGACCGCGTGCGCGCCGCCTTCCTTTTCGCGCTGGACGGAGACGTAGTCGTGATAGGTGACGCGGTAGGGCTCGTCCCACGCATCCCAGGCCGGCGCCGGCACCACGCCGTTGCCGCTCCAGCTATCGGGGAACGCCGCGGCGTGGTCCACGTAGGACAGGGTCCAGTCGAGATCCCTTCCGATATCGTACCAGTCATCCCGGTTCAAAAGATGCATATTCGGCTCCTCTAAAGCTGTTATTTTTTGACGTTGACAATCTGGATGGACGTGAATTCTTCAAGCCCGCGCAGGCCGCCTTCGACGCCGAGGCCCGAGCATTTGATGCCGCCGAACGGCACCGCCGGGTCCATCGCGGGGTGCTGATTCACCCAGACGGAACCCGCTTCCAGCCGCTCCGCGATCGCGGTTGCCCTTACGATGTCCGGCGACCAGACGGAGCCGCCGAGGCCGTAATCCGTGTTGTTGGCGCGGAAAATCGCGTCCTCGACGTCATCATATGGCAAAATCGCCAGCACGGGCCCAAAGGTTTCGCCGCGCACCACGGCCGCATCCTCCGGCACGTTGGCCAGAAGCGTGATCGGGAAGAAATAGCCGCCGCCCTCCGGCACCTGGCTCTGGTAGATAATTGTGGCGCCGGCGCGCACCGCTTCCTCCACGGTCGCCGCCATGCGGTCGCGCTGCGCGCTGTTCTGCATCGGGCCCACCAGCACGCCGGGCTCCAGCCCCGGCCCGATTTTCACGCCGGCCGCGAACGCCGCCAGCGCGGCGCAGAGCGGCTCATAAATCGAGCGGTGCACGTAAAGCCGCTTCAGCGCCGCGCAAACCTGGCCGCAATTGGAAAATTTCGCCCAAAAGATATCCGCGGCGATGGCATGCGGGTCGGCATCCTCCAGCACGATGCCGGCATCGTTGCCGCCCAGTTCCAGCGTCAGGCGTTTCAGCCCCGTGCTGGCATTGGCCATGATGCGCTTGCCCGTCTCGGTCGAGCCGGTGAAGGTGATTTTGCGCACTTTCTCATGCCGCGTCAGACGCTCGCCGGCTTCGGTGGCGCCGCTGACGACGTTCACCACGCCGGCCGGCAGCACGCGCGCGGCGATTTTTCCCAGCGCCAGCGTGGCCAGCGGCGTGCTTGGCGCCGGCTTCACGACCACCGTGTTCCCCGTTACCAGCGCCGGCGCGATTTTCCAGATCGCCAGAAGCAGCGGGTAATTCCACGCGGTGATCGCGCCGACCACGCCGAGCGGCCGGTGGTGCTGTTCGATTCTCTTGCTTTCGGTCTCTTTCAAAACCGCCGGCGCCAGGCGCATGTTGCAATAGGCTTCAAGATACGCGAGGCCGGCGCCGATTTCGCTGACCGCCTTGTCCAGCGGCTTGCCCTGCTCCCGGCACAACAGCCGCGCCAACTCGCTGTTATCCTCGCGGATGGCTTGGCCGAACGCGCGCACCTTCTCCGCCCGAATCTCCCACGGCAGCGCCGCCCAGGCCGGGAACGCCGCTTCTGCCGCCTCGATGGCCTGGTCGGTCTCCTCCGCCGTCGCATCCGGCGCCTGCGCGAACACGGCACCCGTCACCGGGTCATACACCGGCATCAGCCGCGCGCCAGCCACGGCCTGGCCGCCGATTGTCATTTCCCAGGCCGGTTCCAGTTGCGCTTTCAATACGGCGACATTCATGTCAGCGTCTCCTCGATCATCGTTTTGCGGCCAAACAGAATTTCCCATTGGCGGTTGTTGTAGGCGCCGCGCGGCGCCTTGAAGGGCGCCTCCGCATCATCCTCCGGCCGCCGCTTGGCCGATGGCCGCGCGGCGATGGCGTTGGACCATCGCGCGACATTGGGGAATTCCGCCAGCTCCACCCCATGCCCCTTCGCCACCCGCGTCCACGGAAAACACGCGATATCGGCGATGGAAAATTCCTCCGCGATCCACTCCCGGTCCGCGAGATGCTGGTCCAGCACCTCATAATGCCGCCGCGCCTCGCGACGATACCGCTCCGCCGCATAGGGCTGCTCGATGCCCTGCGTTTTCGCGTGGCTCAGGAAATGCGCCGCCTGCCCGCACATCGGCCCTTGCCCGCCCACCTGCCAGAACAGCCAGGCCATCGCCTGAGCCCGCGTTTTCGCCGCGAGCGGCAGCAGCCTGCCGAATTTTTCCGCCAGATACACCAGAATCGCCCCGGATTCGAAAACCGTTACGTCGCCGTCGATGATCGCGGGTATTTTCCCGTTGGGGTTCACGTCCAAAAACTCCGGCCGGAACTGATCGCCTTCCGAAATGTTGGTCCAGACGATGTTATACGCCGCACCCAGCTCCTCCAGCGCGATCAGCACTTTGCGGGCGTTGGGGGAGGTGTAGTAAAAGAACTCGATCATGGGACAGACTCAGAAAAAGGTAGGAAGCAAGAACTTCTTTTTTGAAAAAAAGAAGCAAAAAACTTTTGGTCCGCTTCGCGCGGCTTTGGCGCCGCCACAGCCGCGCGAAGCGTAGCAAAAGTTTTTTGCGCGCTTTTTTTCAAAAAAGCGCTTCTTACTTCCTTCTTCATCAAGCCGCCTTCTTATGCTCGCGCATATTCTCCAGCCGCGCGATGTAGTTCACCAAATTCGCCCGTGCCCGCACCGCATCCTTGGTCGGAAACTCGAACGGCGAATCCACGATGTGCTTCAGATGCGAGAGCACGTTCGCGTCAATCGTGCGCGGCTTGTCGCCCATGAAGAACGGCTTGTCGCCCAGAAAATCCGACAGCGCGTTGATGTCATCCGCCGCCCGCTGATACACTTTATCCGCCGGCAGCCTTCCCATGCCCTGGCCGTCGAATTCGGCCAGAATCATCCGCCGGAATTCCTCCAGCATGTTGCGCAGCGGGTCTTCCACCTTCGCGCCGCCGACGATGATGGGGATATACCGCTCCCAGTTCGCCTGTTCGCGCCAGCGCGGTTGGATCACCGCGGCCCAGTACAGATGCTCATCCAGCATCCGGTTCCAGGCCAGCATTTGCGCTTTTTCCGCCGGCGTCGCGTCGCCATCCAGCGGGTGCTGCGCGCGCGCCTCCAGAAACTTGATGATCTCGGTGGAATCCGCGACCGTCTGGCCGTCCACCTCGATCACCGGCAGCTTGCCGTAAGGCGTGGTGGATTTCAGCGCAAAAACCTGGCCAGGCTTGATCTGATAATCCAGCCCCGCCAGCTCCAGATAATTCGCAACCTTCGTCACGTAGGGGCTGATGCACTGCACCGTCCAGCCCGGACCATAGCCATAAAGCGTAATCATTTTCTTGTTCTCCCCAATTGTAAAATTGTTAATTAAACTACCAAGGCAGCAACTCCCCATTGGCGTGCCGGAACTGCCCGGACGACGCCAAGGTCAGATCATCCATCCGCGCGATCAGCCCGATTGCCGCCTGCGCGGGTGTGATGTAATTAAACTCTCCGGGATAGTCCTTCACCAGATCGGTCTTCACCATCCCGGGATGCAGCATCCGCACCGCGATTCCGCGTTTGGAAAGATCGTGGTGCAGGTTCAGCCCCGCCATGTTGGCGGCGCATTTCGAAAGCCGGTAGGCATATTGCCCGCCGCTGGAATTATCGGAAAGCGAGCCGACGCGGCTGGTGATGATGCCGACCTTCGCGCCTTCATGCAGCAGCCCCAGCCAGGCTTCCACCGTGCGCAGCGGCCCCAGCGCGTTGATGTCGTATTCGCGCTTCGCCTGCTCAAAATCCAGCGCGCCGAGCGTATCCATCGACATGATGCCGGAGACATGCAGCAGCGTGTCGATCTTCCCGAAGCGTTCCTTCAGCGAAGCCGCCATCCGCGCCACGTCCGGCGCGGAGGTGACGTTGACCTGGCAGATCACCAGGCTGGCATGCGCCGCCGCGTCCGCGCCGTCGCCCAGGCACACCGCCGCGACATCCGCCTCGCCGCGCGCATGCAGCGCTTTGACAATCTCCAGACCGATGCCTTTATCGGCGCCAATGACAACGGTTGTCATCACGCCACCGCCGCGCGTTCGGCTTCCGGCGCCTGCACCACGCGCTGCGCCATCAGCTCGTTTATCAACCCGGAATCCCAGCCGATTTCCTGGAGAATTTCGAAACTATGCTCGCCCAGCAGCGGCGCGCCGCGGCGCATTTCCGCCGGCGTGCCCTCGAACCGGGCCGGCGCGCGCGTCTGCCGCAGCACGCCGGCGGCGTGGTGCGCGTATTCAATCAGCACCTCATTCGCCAGCACCTGCTTGTGCTTGATCACCTCGTTGCGCGTCAGCGCCGGCGCGCAGGGCACGTCGTTGGCTTCGAACAGCGCCATCCATTCGGCGGTCGGCCTGGTCTTCAGAACCTCCTGCGTCATCGCCAGCCGCTCGTCCACGTGCCGGTCGCGCGCCGCCGGCGTCGCGAAGCGCGCATCCGCCAGCCAGTCCGGCCGGTCCAGCGCTCGGGTGACACCTTCCCATTCCTTGTTGCTCATCACCGCCACGGTCATGTAACCGTCGGCGGTTTCGTAGATCAGGTCGATGAAACTCGCCGCCTCCTGCGGTTTCATTTCCAGATCCGGATAGGTCTGCGCCCCCATGTCCGACGCCCATAGAAAATACAGCACGGCATCCAGCATGGAGAGCCGCACGTGCTGGCCCTGGCCCGTCCGCTCCTTCGCGAAGAGGGCCGCGGCGATGGACTGCGCCGCGACGATGGCCGAAACCTTGTCCGGCAGCACGGTGCGCACCAGCCGCGGCCGCTCCTCGTCCGAGCCCGCCTGGACGGTGGTGAGGCCCGAGACCGCCTGGATGATCGGGTCATAGACCGGCTTGGCGGACCAGGGGCCCTTTTCGCCAAACCCCGCGATCGAAACGTAGATCAGCGCGGGGTTGATCGCCCGCAGCACAGGCTCCCCGATGCCCAGCCGGTCCACGACGCCGGGGCGGAAATTCTGCACGAACACGTCGGCGCCGCGCGCCAGGTCCTTGATCGCCTGCACGCCCTTGGCGGTTTTCAGATCAATCGCCAGCGAGCGCTTGTTGCGGTTGATGTTCAAAAACATCGCGGACATGCCGCCGCGCGCATTGCCGAGCGAGCGCACATGGTCGCCTTTGCCCGGCGCTTCCACCTTGATGACGTCCGCGCCCTGGTCCGCCAGCATCATCGTGGCCCAGGGGCCCGAGAGCATGGAAGTCGCGTCAATGATTCGAACGCCTGCGAGCGGTCCCGGCATATTCCCAATCCCGAAAAAATTTTTATTCAGCCAACGGGCAGTTTCATCGCAGGAGGGCTCGTGGCGCACAATCCGCTTTATTTCGATCTCAATGTTCGATAAAAACGGACTAAAGGGCGTTTCGCAGGTGCAGCAAAGTGGCGAAGTTTGAAAAAAGCGAACAAGGAAGAACTTCTTTTTTTGCAAAAAAAGAAGCAAAAAAACTCTCATTACTGCGGGCTGTGGCGAGGTGGTGCCAAAGCCCGCAGTTAATAAGAGTTTTTTTGCTTCTTTTTTTGCAAAAAAAGAAGTTCTTACTTCCCTCCTGATGATTCTCCGCGACCTCTACCGCATGGCCGTCTTCACGAAAGTCGTCGAATGTGGCTCTTTCTCGAAAGCCGCGGCGCAATTGGGCCTCGGCAAATCCGTCGTCAGCCAGCACGTTCTCACGCTGGAGAAGAGCATCAACGCCCAGCTCATCAACCGCAGCCCGCGCTCGTTTTCGCTGACGGAAGAGGGAAGGCGGTTTCATCAGGCGTGCCTGCTGATGACCGAGCACGCCGAGGCGGCCATGAGCTCGGTGGACGAATTACGGGCGGAGCCGCGCGGCACCATCCGCATTTCCGCGTCCTATAATCTGAGCCTGAATTTTCTCATCCGCGCGCTGGCCGAATACCAGAGCCTGCATCCCAAGGTTGAGATCGAGCTGGTGGTGGAGGACACGATTTCCAACGTCATCGAGGCGGGGTTTGATCTCTGCCTGCGGACCGGCTGGCTGAAGGAATCGCGGCTCTTCGCCGTGCGGCTCGGCGCCTTCCGGCTGATCCCCTGCGCCGGCGCC
>Ga0116231_10014225_pt1 | contig 10787 bp, 7 predicted proteins | sample S1TSphgellanicum_2_FD_89695 | JGI IMG/M metagenome (GOLD analysis project Ga0116231, IMG submission 89695) | Host-associated microbial communities from peat moss isolated from Minnesota, USA - S1T2_Fd - Sphagnum magellanicum MG | ecosystem: Host-associated > Plants > Peat moss > Unclassified... | reverse complement strand
TTATTTTTACCAAAGAAATTTCGCTGAAAAGTGAAATGAAAAATTCAAAAATTAAAAAATGAAGTGATTTTGGAGGGTTTCAAAAGCCAAAAGTGAGGTGAAAAAATAGTAAAAGATTGCCAGATTTCTACATTGGATTTTCAGTGCGTCACCATGAGTATAGATAGTTGTTTAAAAAATTTGTATTTCATATATGGTTTTGTAATGTGTACCGTCAAATACACACACACCTGTGCATTAGGCACGGGGTTCAAATTAGTAAATAGGTATGCCATATAATTGGGGTGAGGATGTTTAATCAGGAAGGATACATGGGCACCCTAAAGTTGGTTATGAGAAAGGCAACCTAATTAGCTCGAACTGGCTATCCTCAACAATGCGTGCATCAACGACAACAAGTGTTAACATTTGGCCAATACTTAGTTACATTCACTACAAGTGTTAACAATTGGCCAATACTTAGTAATATGCTTAAAGAATTATATGAAAAACATGTTACTACAAATCAAACAAGCAATAATGTTAATTATACACTAAGCATTAGAGAAGTTAGAAATGATCATGTTACAAGTACTCATTATTATGAACATAGAATGAATAACTTTCATATGCTTTTGAAAGCCACAAATATGTTGTTTGGTAAAATAAACAATTTTTTTTCTCATTGAATTTCAAACATGTGGATTACCTTGTGATCATGGATTGTTCTGGATAGAAAATGTTCCATGTTTTAGTGTTTCTTCAAATGAAGTTATTGAAAAAATTGTAAATAAATACCTACAATGGATGAAACAATTTTTTAAAGAAAATATTTGTAATGCACAAGTTCATTAGCACACGTGAATGTGTAGAAAAAATGTCAACCTATTTGTTGATTTCATTATTTTAAACCTCCAATGAGATATATAAAAATATTATTGTTTTTAAAAGAAAAAAATAGCAAAATGATTGTGATTTCTTATAGTGGGGACAATAAGTGGTATTGTGCTTGAAGACATCCAAAATATAATTGAACACACACTAAACTTTTTCAATTACGCATTCTTATGCATCCTCATAAGGTCATTAGGTTATAGCCAAACTTAAAGAAAATTTAGGTTGCTTGTCATTCACTTACACAAATTGGAAAATATGGTTTGCCATAGCCCAATCAAGAAAGCAACTTGTAGAATATGGATACATGAAATGTTCACAAATCAAAAAAGAATGTTCAAACATGAACTTAAGTATTTTAATGGATATACAACAAAAACATTATAGCTCGACATGTAAAAAACATCCAAATCATGTCAATCATGAATTATAAATCGTGGTTTTTTTAAGTTGTCCAAGTTGACCACCTTATCCACTTTGATTAATGACACATGCCCATTTCAATTAGAGGCCTAAACGACATGTGTATATTTTTAGTGGGGAATTTTATTACAATGACCTATTTGATTATTTATCAAATTGAACATCTAGTCAAATTGAATAAAAAATAAACCACCCTGGTCAAAATGGTTAATTGTTCTAATTAAATGGGACATTTTGTTTGGGTTGGACAAATCAAAATAACATGTTTAGTCAAAATGACCAATGTTTTTGAAGTCAAATTGGACATCTTACGTTAATTAAAATGTTAAATTAATTATTATCTTGGATAACAAACTGTAAAAGAGGTTTTTATAAATTTCCGAAAAGATCTCCAAGAAATATTTTAAAAAGTTTTCATAAATATCCATAAAAAAGTTGCATAAAGGTTTTTAGCATTTTTCCAATAATATGTTTGGATTTTTCTAAAAGTTTCTAAAAATATCATTGGAAGAATATGTTTGGAAATTTCTAAACATTTTCCAAAAATATCATTGAAAGAATATGTTCAGAAGTTATAGAAGTTTCCAAAAATATCCATGAAAAAATAATTTTAGAAGTTTTTTAAAGATATAAAACAATTAGAAGTTTATAAAAATTGGCAAAAGTTTATAGAAATCATGTTCAAGGAAACTTTTAGAAAACATGATTGTTGAAAGTTTCTAAAAGACATGGTTGGTGCAAGTCTCTAAGAGGTTATTTAATATAAACTTATAGAAAGCTTGAATAACGGAACTTTTAAAAAGATTGATGATCTTTTCAAAGGTTCCATTGGATAATATAAGAATATATCATAAGAGTAGGACCCCTTAATCTTGCCAACACATTTGTTGTGGCTTCTGTACTTTTAGTTCATCTCATGTGTAAGTTGCGACATGCCTTGTTCAAGCAATAAAGTTATTTAACTATTATTCATTACCAATTTTTTTGTTTCCTAAATTTCATAGTTTTCTCCAAGTTGTGTTGTTGTCTTCTCATTGACAATTATTACTTAGGCTAAGTAGGTAGACCTAAGTAGATAGGTAACCAAGTTTTATTTACCTACCTAACTACATGCCTACCTACTACATAAGCTAGGTAAGTAGCCTAGGTTTAGCTAGCTACATACTTAATTATTACCTAGTCTAAGTAGATGTTAACTCATAGTAATTACTATCATATGACAAAATAATCAAAAGTTAATTTTGAAATGGAAATGTCATTTGATGGTAGTACCGTCAATAAAGTACCTTTGGGGTAAAATAATTAAAAGTTGATTTTGAAATAGAATTCCAATAATATAGTATTTGTTAATAGGTAAATCTCTTAGTCTAGTTAGGCTACAAGGCCTCCTAGTAATTATATAATTATCAGTGGTAGGTTCTATTTACGATTCTTTATTTATTATGGGATGAAACCACTAAAATAGTTAGTTTCTACAAGATAAGGTTGTTTTAACAAGGATATCATGTGGAGCATAGTAAGATAAATAAAAAATATAAAAGCATAAGGGAAACCCATGAGTGATGGGAAACCATTTTTGGTCCCTTATTACCTTGGCTCAATCCATCATTCTTTCATTAACATTATCATTCCTCATTCCCTTTAATTTTATCATTCCATGTGTGTGTGAAATGTGAAAAAAATGTTGTACTTGTGTGAAAAAGAAATATAATGAATTTTGGTTGAAAGTTTTGTCACATTTCTTTTTAATATTTTTCCTAGTTTTTTGAAAGCAAAAGAGAGCCTTTAGTATTAGTTTGATGTAGAATAAGGTAGCAATACTAGGAAGGTAGCTACAATAACAAAATAGTCAACTTGAAGGCAACATCTTTCATTGTAGTTACATTTTTATTCATTTAAAATCTTAAAATGTTTGCGGAAAATTAGTCACTAAACCATAGCTATAGTAGAATGATAGCTACAATAGAGAGGTAGTTGTAACATTAAGGCAACCAATGGAAAATAATTATTATAAACGTGAAGGTAACAACTATAGACATGAAGAGAGTAGGTTTGCGATGAAGTTATATTTCATTGAGGTACTACTATCTAGGGATTGGAAGGTGATTACCTTCCATCCCCTTCATGTTTATTTTGGTTGTCATCATCAATCTTACTTTAATTTTTATTTTAGCCTTTTTTTTCACGATAATAGTTAGGTTGTCAATTTCATGATCTTGTAGTAAACCTAAATTAGAAAATAGTCTAGGACTATCTACTTACCTAGGCCTACCTAATTACCTACTACTTAATTTAAACATGTAGCTTAGGTCTACCTACAAATGAAAGCACAAACAAATGAATCTTTTGGATTGTCACAATTGTAATTTTTTTGGATTATGTGTGAAATTACAAATGTAAAATCATATTCAACATTAACATAATTAAATTTTTAATTATCCATGAACCAATATATTTCAATGAAAATCATATTACAAAATATGGACTAGTTTTTTTTTAAAAATGGACTTGTAATGAATTTTTGAAATATCAACATTGTCTTTCTCATGACATAATAGGGTCAAAATTGAAATTAAGAACAATCCCATCTCAAATGAGGTGTGTAAAAGTGAAATACATCAAAATTTTACCAATACAAGTAATTTTGATTTAAAAATTTAATTACAACAATATGCCTCATTTTACTCCTTGAAGATTCATTTCACATTCAAAATTCCAAGCTTTCACATGGATCTCTTGACTAGTGACATGTCTATGTATATCTACAAGGTGATTTACCAAAATTTTAACCATAAACATAGGGGAATGCACTTTGGATAACATAGTTTGTTAAATGTTACATTGCAACAATCTAAACTAGTGTAAAATTTGAATTTTCAAATGCCCTTTTTAAACCACCTAACTATGTTTTCACCTCTACCTAGGGTATTTGCAACCTATGGTGGCTAATTTTCAGCAGTTTAGGACTCCCTAATGTGTACATATCATTAAACACAATTTGTGACTATTTTTTCAAAAAAAAATGAAGGCCATTGGATTTCTATCATTAGGGGAATATCGACCGCTCACAAAAGGAGGCGGGATTTTCAAATCGTAATGGTTTTTGTCACGATGGTCTTTGATCCTTCGACATGTTTAGTCAAGGTATCGTCTCTCTTGTGTCCAACAACTTGTCATGCATTTTGATGCACCTAGTGTCAAAGCTACAAATCATGTGGGACCCTTGCTCACATTCATGTGTCATTGGATACAATAGATACCACTTGAGTGCATTGTAGAAACAAATCATTGACAAGCTAATGTAGTGATAACAAATGGCGGGCAAATCGAACTAATCTCTAGTGCAAGGTTTGACATTTCCAAAAGCTTGGTTCAACCAATAGTGGGAAGTATGGTCTTTTCAAAAAGGTCAAGTTAAAAGGTGAAAAACATTGTGTTAGAGTAATGAAGGTTGGATTTGTGCTTCCCTTGTATGTATAAGTTCCTGAACTTGGAAACGGAGGTGTAATATCGCAAACACAATTTGTTGACCATTATGGCTTCTGTTTTGAAGGGTTTAGCCCAAAACTAGTTAGGGTTCTTATAGACATAACTTTCAAAAAGGTTAGTAGGATTTTTGGATCCATTGTGAATAGGAATGGGTACAACTATGTGCATAACGAAGACCCTGATTTTATTCCCAAGGTAAAGACCTTGTGGATGATAGCCCCCCAAAAACCATATTTGCTTACATCAAGATTGATTCCATTAGGCATGGTTTGAAGGCTAACGTTTGAAAAGGTCCATGGGAAGAACTTGAATTCAACACTTTTTGCAAAATGGACCAACAATTAACAACATTGATGTAAAACAAGAACAAGTGATGAGGATGAAGGATAAATGTCACTTGAGTATAAAGTATAAAAATATTTTGGTCTAGTTCATGTGAGTGTTTTTGGTAAGTTTTTGTGGTTTGTTATTCATTTGTTTATCATTTTTGAACTTGTCACATTGTGAAAGATGCACTATCTATTTTCTTCAAGTTGTCTTTTGTAGGGTTTTCGTTATTTTATTTGTTGCAAATGTGGATGAGTTGGAGAGCTACATTGCCTAGAATGAGACTACATTATGTCAAGCTCAAGAATGTCTGGCAATGGTTACTTTTTAAAAGCAAAAGGTTTTCATGGTTGCCATGAAAGTTTACAATCAAATGGAGGATTGAAACAATCACCATCATGAAAAAGGGAAGGCACTACAAAAAATGTTTGTTTAAGTTGAACAAGAGGATGTGAGAATAAATAGGGTCTATTGACAAAAAATAGACACATAGAAAGGAGTGGTTGATTATCTTCAATCCCTTATTGAAAGTGGCAAGTCTACATATGAAGTAATGAATAAAACATCAAAAGGGGTGGGTTTCAATCAGTACAATTTGGAACATAAGGTTGTTGTTTCAAAGAGACATCATGATGTTACAATTGCACTTTTGGATAAATTGCAAAAAGGTTTAGGGTTAGTTAGGATGATTATGCTGCCACCAAACATTGTTGAAAAAAACAATGTTGATGCACAAGCTTACATATGGATTGAACATTGTCCTTTTTGTAGGTTGGGTTTTGAACCTTTTATGAGCAGGACAAATAGGTTTTTGGAAACATGTGTATCATGTTTGGTGTGCGCATGTTCATTTTTCATTATATTTTTAGTGTATTGATATTTTGTGTGGGGAAGATATGCATGAAAGATGGTGGGTTGCTACTAATATCCAAAAGCCCAAGAGTGAGCTTTCATTTCCACAATTCCAACTTTCCACAAACTCCCAAAATCTCAAATTGGCAAGGTATGCATATATTTTTTTACTTGTAACTTTTGTGCCTACTTTTCTTTTGTTTTTCAATTACATGAAGTTTAGATTTTCAAGGTTTTTGTTCATAATATTTATAGAGCCATGAAGTCCTCGATTCAAAATATAGTTATGGCACTATGCAATTTAGTAATATTAATTACTTAAATATTGGGATTTTGTATTAACAATGCGTTATAGTTATTTCAAAGTTGTTTTGAAATTCAATGTCCTTGACTACTGTTGTACAATCCCAAATGAATGTGTTCCATGTACCTTAGGTCTTCCTTGCACATGATCAAAATACATACAACTATTTTAATTTTCTTAAAATCTCTAGCTAGTATACATTTGAAGTCTCCATAAGTACACATAAGTCCTAAATGATTGTATAGTTGTACACAATTTAATCTTAAGTGGTGTATCACATGTACATATAAGTCCTTTAAATGAGAGGTATGTATACACAAAAGTCTTATTTGAGTAAACTATATCCACATTTTAACTCCTAATTGAATGAAAGTTATGTACATAATAGTTGTTTAAGTGAGTGAATTGTGTACGTAATAGTCCTTTAGGCGAGTGAAATATGTACATAATAGTCCTTTAAATGAACATTATGTTTATGCAAAAGTCCTAAATGAGTGTATTTTGTACATCAAAGTCCTTCATTTGAATGTTATGTGTTCATAATAGTCCTTTGTGGTGTTTTATGTACACATAAGTGCTTTAATGGATTGTTGTGTGTACACAATAGTCCTATGCATGTGTGTCTTCTATATTTATAACTCTTAGGTGCATGACATCTTGTGTACACAAAGAAACCTATTTGTGCATCCATTTTGTACTGACTTTATGACAAATGAGCTATTGTTGTTTTTGGTAGCTACAAATGTAAGATGATGCAAATATGCACAACTATTTTTTTTATTAAATAATGTTTTGATTCATAGTCAAAAACTTTAAGTTAAATTAGAATTCAATTTTGGGGTCATCATGATTGAATAGTTTGATCCAACAAGTTTTATTTTTTATGTGTTCTACATTTATGTCACATGTTGTGGTTATGTTTTGGCAATGCATAGGGGGACGAGGCTTGAATGTGCATTAATCAATTTACCAAGAACTCATGTTTCACAATTCTTGGGCACAACCTCACATCTTCTTCCATGCCATGTACATTGGACACCTAATGTTAGTCCAAGTGTTGGCAGCATCCACATGATCAAATCTCAACCAACTACTATTCAAATGATGTTTGCTAAAGTTACATACCAATTCAAAATGAAACCAAGGTATGTAAGTTGTTAAACTGGCCACCATGGCAACTAAGGATATTGTAGTTGGTACTATGCATGTAGAACATGGTCAAAAACTTGTGGATGTAAGTAAAGAGTTGTTAGTGGATGAAGGAACCAATGGAAGTGAAAAAGAAGTTGAAGGAAATTTAGAACCATTAGCAAGTACCAATTCTAGATTATTAAAAGAGTGTGAACAACTTCACTGCAGGAAAAAAAATTCAATGGTTGAGGATGATAAAGACTTGAATGGCAATTTCAAATAACCTACTTCAAAAAGAAAAAAATTTAATACCTTAAAGTAGAAAGGTAGTAAGGAGAAGCATGAGAATTATAAGACATTTGGATTGCCTAACAATTGAGGGCAGGTTAAGCACCAAAAGTTATTGTCCATGATAGAATATCATCTGCAAAGATAACTAGGCAAGCTACACATGCACGATTATAGAAGGCAAATCTAACCTAGGACTTTGAGCTAACATTTCAAGGACAAAATGTAGGTTTCAAAGGGGGATAATGTTACCCAAATTTGGTAACAAATAACTTAATAACTTGATAGTGTAAGTAGGTTGTTAAACCTAATAGGTGTCTTAACCTATTATTTAACCTAACCTACGATATTAACCTAACTAGTTATTAAACCTAATAGGTAATGACTAGGTTAAGAAAATAGGTTGACATGTTAATCAACAGGTAATATGTAGAACATGTACTTGATAGAACTAATAGTTGGACATATAGTTAAGCAAGGTGTATTTTTTGAAAATTTGAACTGTTAGTCCAGGTACTGGCTATTGACTATTTATAATGGTTAATTATGATTTTTTAAATTTTGAAATGGCTAGCATAAGACTAAGAGGACAGACCTATTGATAAACTTTTGAATTTCATTCATGATTATGTGTTTCATTCTTGAATTATGGAACATGGATCATTTTTCTTTCAACCTATTTCCTTTAAGCTTCAATAATTTGTGCACATGTTAATTTAGGATTTGTAGTAGTTTAAGTTTTATTTTGTGTGTTGTATGTACCTATTGTTGTTTTAGGAACCTATTATTCAAAAATCTAGAGGTAAATTAACCTTAATGGGAATAGAAAAAACATGTTAACACTAACATCCAATGAAAACATGTGAAGCAAAAACTTGGCCTTGAACAATATTCCATGTGTTAATATTTCATCAACAACAAAATTTAGCATATGGCAAAACCATATTTTGTGTCTAATACAATAATGAAATTATCACCAAATACTCACATGGTATGTCACATGGTGTTGTAATCAATTGGTGGACAAAAATTCCAAGTGAGTGTATCAAGTGTACATACAAGTCCTTCTAATGAAGGTTATGTTTGCACATAAGTCCTTGAAGTATGCACAATGTTTACACACAAGTTATAAGTGAGTATTTTGTGTACACAAAAGTCCAAGTTAGTGTTTTAAATATATAAAGTCTTGTACAAGTGTGTCTTGTCTACTTGGAAATCCCTTAAATACATATATGGTGAGAACTATCTTTGACAAAATACTTACTATGGCAAAGAATTCCCTTAAGCACCACCAAAATGGTGACCAAACCCTCTGATATAATTTGATTGAATGCTAACTAATTAGGCACATTCCACTTGAGATAATAAATTAGGCTTCAACGCATCCAACATAAATAGGATAATTGTCTTATACTAAAACCAATTATACAATTCAAGTCTCGTTTTAATTCATAATTAAGTAGAAAACCTCAAGTACATTTTGGAAGGAAATTAAAACTTACTTGTAAAATAACATCAAAATTCTTGAATAATGGATCACAAACGTTCCATTTGCAATAGTAAATAATTAGGTTTCAACACATCCAATAACTATTGAGCAAGTTTTTTTCTGCTAACCAATTTTCCAGCTCAAGTCTTCTTGTTCTAGTTCACAACCAAGCACAAAAGAATATTAGTTGTCTTCTTTTAACCGGTTGTAAGTAGTTCAATCAATTTGTTGTAATCAATACCCAAATGGAGAATAGTTCAAAGCAAATCAAAATTAGCTTACACAATGGCATTCATTTATGGAACAATGGCTAAGCATTCCACTTTAAACAATGTAATTAGGTTTCAACACATTCAACATAAAGACGATAATTGTGTTCTGCTCACTAATTTCATAACTTTCATCAAATCTTTTTATTCTTGTTCATAACCAAATACAAAAAAAAATCAACTTTGTTTTCTATTAACCATTTTTATTTAAGTAGTTCAATCACCTTATTATAGTCCATAAGCAAGTGCAGAACAGTTCATGGTCATACTTGGAATAATGGCTAAACATTGGAAATTTTAAACATTTTAATTAGGTTTCAACACATCTAATAGAAAGATGATAATTGTTTCTTAGATGTTCACCAATTTTGGAACTTTAATCAAGTATTCTTATTTTGGTTCACAACCAAGTACAAAAAAAACCTCAAGTTGTCTTTTGCTAACTAGTTCTATTTAAATAGCTCGATCAATTTATTATAGTCCATAACCAAGATAGCTCATAGTCATATCTAGAAGAATGGCTAAACATTGGAAACTTTAAACATTTTAGTTAGGTTTTAACACGTCCAATGGAAAGAAAATAATTGTTTTAGATGTTCATTAGTTTTGGAATTCTAATCAAGTCTTGTTGTTATGGTTCACAACCAAGTACAAAACAAACATCACTTGTCTTTTGTTAACAAGTTTTATATTTAAGTGGTTCAATTAACTCCTTCTAGTCCATAACCAAGTGCAAAATAACCCATGGCAAATCATTGATTTTTGGAATAATGGCTGAACATTGGAAACTTAAAACATTATAATTAGGTTCAACACATCCAACAAAAAGAGGATAATTGTTTTCTGCTTACGAGTTTCATAATGTACATCAAATCTTCTTGTTATGATTCACAACCAAGTACAAAAAAAACATCAATTGTCTTCAATTAACTAACTTTAATTAAGCATCTCATTTAACATAACTAAATGCTTAATAGCTCATGGTAAATCATTGTTTTCTAAAATGGTTGAATGTTGGAAACTCTAAAACATTTTAATTAGGTTTCAACGCATCCAACAGAAAAAAAATAATTTTTTTAAATGTTCATTAATTTTGGAACTCTAATAAAGTCTTCTTGTTCTAGTTCACAACACTAACAGAAATTGGCCAAAATGTAACCATTCCATTTACGACTACATGCAATTTGTACTCGTTTGCATTAGATTTGGGACTATTTGCAACTACAAGACCAACTTTCAACTATTTTGGTCATTTTCACAACTATGATGCAACTATTAAAAATTTCATCCTATTGGTTGCATCAATTTTACATTTATTTTCATCCATTAATAGGTTGATATG